>JACCDW010158935.1_pt1 | contig 10784 bp, 23 predicted proteins | sample 7449781 | NCBI WGS metagenome assembly JACCDW01 (sample SAMN15323449, study PRJNA562643) | freshwater metagenome | isolation source: river surface water | place: USA:Blue River Watershed | collected 2017-08-18
CGCGGTAGTAGTCTTAGTTACCTTGGCAGAGCTAGCTGCTGGGTTCTTCTTGGCGATGTAAGCGATAGCTGCTTCCACAGCTGGCTTACCACTACCAAAGCCAATCTCAACCAAGTGAGCGGCGATTTCTGCCTTGGTCATCTCACGTGGCAGCTCAACGAGATCCACATCACTGTGACCGTTCTTAGCTAGGATCTTGACACGCATGCTGTCATTCGCGAATCGGATCTTAGTCTTACCAGCGAGGGTCGAAACGCCCGCTACAGAAAATTTCTTATCAGTTGCCATTCTAAAGTACTCCTAAAAGTGTGTGTGTTAATAAAATACCAATCTTTGGTATGCTTTAACTATAGCATACTCAATCCAAAGCGTCAACCATTCATTTGTCCAAAATGCGGGTCACTTGAATGGTTACCGCTTCTTTCTCGTCCAAACTAGAGACAAACTCATCGTCATAGACCAGATCCTGCATGGCCAAATCGATCATCGACTCAGCCCTATCCATATCGGGTCTGCCCGGACCGGCGCAGACCACTTCGAATTGGAACTTATAGGTTCTCATGATTTTTCCACAAGTCCCAGTTTCTCTTTGCCATCCTTGATCCAAGCAGTGAGCTCTTCCTCGTTCTCTGCTTCGTATTCACGGATGCTTTCTGAGATCCCAAAGCACTCATCCAATTCTGGATAGTTCTGCTCGATCTCGTCTGCGGTCATACCTTCGAGACTGAAGTCATCGCACTCACCATCTCTATAGGTTCCAGCAAAAGCCATACCACCTTCGTAGAACTGTGCTTCTACTCGGAAACCCAGTTGCTCTAGTTTCTGATATGCATTCACAGGAGGGCTCCATGCTGAGTCGAATGAGGTGTGTAGCATCCGGCCCTCTGGGTGGATGTCTGAACAGCCCTGCTCACCCACATCCCACTTGGTGCCCCACTCGCCCACGCAGTAGTCATACCAGTTGCCGTAGCCGTATTTTTCTACATTTGCTCGGGTCTGTGCTTCAAGTTTAGCCTGCTCGTCTGCGTCACCGTGGAATCCGCTAACAGTGTCACGGAGCTCTTGTGGCACTGGGCAGAACTCTTGCAGGAACTCACCACGCTCAAGAGCATCGTAGGCTCGCTGGATCATCGCTGGGTCATCATGTTCTAGGATCAAGTTGTTGTTGCACCAATTAGGCATGTTCGCTCCTTAATTGAAAAAACCGTTTATGAATACCGCTACCGCAAACACAAGGATCAGGACCTGAATAGCACGGAGCAGGATATAGGTTACAAATTCAGCAATACCGTTGTTCATGTCGCATTCCTTAGTATGTGTATATTATAGCATCAGTTGCTCAATATGTCAACCAATTTCTTGTTCTGCAGATCCTGATAGTTGCGAGTGATTTTCGCATCTACTTCCCCAATGAGATTCAGCTCGATGTCTGTGGCGTTTTTGCCACAGATCTGCTCTATGGTCCTAAGGACCTTACGCTGTGCCATGGCAGTCATTTCAGGATCTTCCAAGGCTTCTACGGCACGACGAATGTATTCAAATTCACTGGGGGTCATAGTCTTTTACCATTCTATACAAAGGATCTAATTCTTCTACTAAATCAAGCTCGAAGTCGTCTGTGGCCCAATCGATCCATTCCTCTCCCATGACTTCCACTTCACCGTTCTGCAGCATCTCACGAGCCTGCTCTTCGGATTCCGCTTCGAATTCATAGGTTTCACAGATGATTGAGTTACGCCAAAAGGTAAACTTCTTCACAGTGCCTCCACGTGCTTACAGGCACCTCGGAAGGTAAAGCCTGGGCAAGTGCAGGTCTTTTCCTCTACATTCACAAAGTAGGAGTTGCCCTTGCTGCCCTTGACTTCTAGAACCATTGGCTCTTTCTTCTCGCCGATACCTTTGAATGGATTTGGTTCGAGCTTTTCGAACTTGCGTCCACGCCTATCAATCTTGAGTTTGCCTGAAGTGACGCGGATCTCTCCTGTGCCCCAAGGCCTGTAGGCAACCACTCTATCCCCGTCGAGCAGGTAGTCGTGATTGGGTTGCCGGTAATCGACCCCCGTCCAAACAGTGGTTTCACGCACTGCCTCCATTAGCGCCAATCCTTCTTGTCACCACAACGCTCGTTGTAGTCGTAACCAGCGTGGTATTCTGCTACTTCCTCAGCAGTCAGTTTTTCAACACGCGGACCACTGTCACCGCCAACACCACCATAGTGCGGTGAGCGTCCACGGCCGTAGTAGGAATCGGCACTGCCGCGATCATACAAGCAACCATGTTGCTTGCGGTCAAACTGCCATCCTTTTAGGATTTTTACAACACGCTCTTTTTCTGTCTGCATTTTTCGCTCCTGCTTTGTTAGTGTATGTGTATATTATAGCACCAAAATTCCAAACTGTCAACCAAAATTTAGCGTGGAATGCGGACTACTATGCCCTGTGGCGTAGATACAACACTGTATCCCTTGTCTTCAAGGATGCTCACAGCCTCAGCAGCCAATTTACGATCTCGCTTCATCGCACCTTCGATCTTCACTGCGATGAACTTTTTACGATAATTGATGTAGCTCTCAGCGTAGGCGAATGCTGTGTCCAACAAGTCCAATGCTCGCTGTGCCAGGCACTGTTGTGAGAGAGAATAAGTTGCTGCCATCTCTCTGTTGCGGTAGTAAGCGTTGAGGGCTGCGCCGCGTTTGTTGTCCTCAGCATCTCTGTAATTTAGTTGTTTCATTTTCGCTCCTTATTGTCTAAGTGTTATTAGTATAGCACCGGTCGTCCAATTTGTCAACCAAATTAGGCAGATACTGGCTTCAAGCTCTCAGGAAGTTCTAAGCCCAGGATCTCGCAGATGCCTTCGTAGTTGCATTGGCACTCACAGGCAAGATAGTCGATATCCTCAGCATCAAAGTCCAGGATGTCTGTGCCGATCATGTCGCTGAGTTCGTGTGCGGCTTTCATTACTTGGTTATATCTGTTAAATGCCATTTCGCTCTCCTTGTTGTTCACTATACCTATAGTATAGCACCTAGGAGCCAAAATGTCAAGAGCTTTGTTGAAAAACCCTACGTTCTTCTCGGGTTTTTTAGGAGGTCTGCTTCCTTGCGTAGTTTGCCGGCTTTCTTGTATAATTCGTCAGCGTTTCTACTGAGTTCATCTGCTCGTGCTTGGCTGAGGCCCCCACCGCCGAACTCTCGTTCCACGTAGTATTCGATCAGGCGGTTTCGGATCATTGTAGGTAGGTCCATGCCTACATCTTCAGGACAAACAAAACGGACAGGGCATTTGCCCCATCCGCCGTATTCAAGGAACTCTGCGTAATAGCGTCTGTGATCTTTGTTAAATGGATCGAAAGCTACTAATGGTCTTGCTAGGAACTCTAACTTACTCATATCAACTATTTACCGTGTCATGCGGGTCGTAGCTGATATCACCGCCCTCGATTAGATCCTCTAGGTCTTCCCACTCTGCGTCCTCATCTATGAGCACACCGTCTTCATCATAGAATGGGTCCTCGATCATTTTAAATCCTGGGCCGCTCATTTAACAGTCTCCTTCATGACTTCTTGGGTTTTACCAACAGCCTTGTCAACAGCCGATGCAACACCGGATACGCCAACAGTGGCCACGAACATACCTGCGATGAATGCTAAAAGAAGTTTCATTAGTCTTCACTCCATTCTGTGTAGTTAGGATTCTTTTTCAATGCTCTGCGATACTTCCACTGTGCCCAGAGCATCTGCGGAATCCCTAGACGCCATGCCCAAAGCAGATCCATTACAACAAGTCCCACAACAAATGCGATTACTAGTTCCATCTACCGCTCCTTACATTGTTTTATTGTTATTAGTATAGCACCAATCTGTCTAGATGTCAATACCTAGTTTCACGCACACACGTAGCAGCGGGGCCTGTGGCTAAAAAGCCACACCGCCGGCACTCTCCAAAATAGAAGGGCGTAGAGTTGGCCCGCGTTTGAGTTGACTCTACTTTAAGGATATTACCTAGGACTGCCACTATCCACCCGAACCGTTAAGTTGTTTCTTTTTCGTAGATCACAGTCTGACCAAAGGGTGCTTCTGCTGATGTGTTACCTTTAACGATAAAGATAGTATCGCAGTAGTCCTCGTCACCCCAACCACCACAAGGGTAGCCGTCTGTGAACATAATAAACTTCTTAGGCTGAATGCCATTCTCTTCCATGAACTGCCAGTTCACTTCGAAGTCTGTGCCACCACCACCCTCAGGAACATACTCTGTGAGCTCATGTGCCTCATCGTGTGTGATCTGTTTCCAGTTGTAGACCTCTGTGTCAAAGCACCACAGGTTGATCTTGAAGTCCTCGTACTGGTCCATGATACCCTTGATCTCACTCAAGAATACAGTTGCATCCTCTTCACCGATCGAACCTGACATATCGATTGAGATAGCCACGTCGATAGTAGTTGCTTCTTTCATGCCTGGCAGGATAGCACCACTGTGCATACTCTTACGATTTACTCGTTGGAAGGAGTAGTCGTTGCGAACGATGCTTTGGATCTCTTGCTGAACCAGTTGGCGCCAGTCCATCTTGGGCTCAGTCAAGTTCTTGATCATACGCATGATGCCTGCAGGAGTCTTACCTGCACCAGCGGCCGCGGCACTCTGGATCATGGCTTCTTTGATCTCTTGGCGCAGTTTCTCTGCTTCTTCCTTGGTCATGCCGGGCTTAGACTTACCGTCTTTGGTCTTGTCGTCGCCTGCGCCTGCACCTTCCTGCTCTTTGATGTGCTCGTCAAGCAGTTCGCCCAGTTGTGACAGCAGTTGTTCCATAGGAATCTTTTCTGCTTTCTCATACAGGTCGTCGTAGATTTCTTCCCAAGCCATGCCACGATACTTTGGATCATAGCAGATCTTAACTTCGGTGATCTTCTCACCGATGCGTTCATCTACAAGGATCTGGTTCACAGCGTAGTCTTGTGCGATGTTAGACAGCATACGATCTCGACTGCCAACACGACCAAAGTGATCGAACACGCAGTGAAGGATTTCGTGTGCAAAAAGGAACTCTAGTTTCTTAACACTGAGCTTCTTAACGAATTCAATGTTATACATGAAGTCACGGCCGTTAGTTGCCGCGGTAGGGCACCAGTCACTGGCATCAATAAGACGCATACGGGTAGCCATGTTGCCGAAGAAAGGCGCTTTGAGTAGCAGGCCTACTCGGGCAGTTGTTAGTTTTTCTACGATTGGGTCCATGTCGCTCTCCTTACTGTATGTATCTATTATAGCACCTTCTGGCACCCTTGTCAACCAAAAAAGGGTGGGCTACGAGCCCTGAGAAGCCCGTAGCCCTAGCAATGGGCGAGGTCTTAATTCTCCATTGCTGACAACACATACTTGCCGAAACGCTTGTGGAACTCGTCGAAGCTCGTCATCTTCGTAGCGTCCAACGGCAAGTCGTAGTTGGTAAGAGCAGTCTTAGCACCCATAACAACCAGCTCAGTTGGGAAGTTATCCATCATATAACGGAAGAACTTATCCGCCATATCGTCCCAACCCTTGACCTTCTTCTCTGCACGATCCTTGAGCTCGTAGCAGAGCGAAACAGTCAACGAATACATCGCTGACACTTCTTTGATCTGCAGGTCCTTGACTTTACCGTCGAGGATGTCCTCTGCCTTGGGCAGTTTGCCTGCGATCTTACGGTGAGCCATGAACTTGTTGGCAAGACCGTCACCTACGGCACCCGCAACCAAAGTTGCCAAAGTGTCGTTGTCAGTGTCATCGTCTGACAGCAGATCGCTAACGAAAACCCATGAGCGAGGAGTTGCGAAACTCTTGCTAGGGCTCTTAGGATCGAAGTCATAGAGGTCCTGCTTGGCGAAACCCACATAACCAACCACATCAGGGTGGACTTTGTTAAGGGTAGCCCAGTCTTGGAAGTCATCGAAGTCTACCTTCATTTCCAAGTGGACGAAGCGGTTAGCCAACGGAGCAGGCATACGATAGGTAACACCACGGTCGCCTTCACGGTTACCAGCGGCTACGATATCAACGCCCTTGGGCAATTGATAGGTACCAACACGGCGGTTAAGGATCAACTGGTATGCCGCGGCTTGAACGGCAGGAGGAGCAGAGTTCAACTCGTCCAAGAAGATCAGTGCCTTAGACTCTGGGTCTGTGGGCAGTTCTGCAGGAGGCGCCCAAACCATCTTGCCTGCGTCTGCATTGTAGTAAGGGATACCTTTGATGTCGGTAGGTTCCCAAAGTGCTAGGCGAACGTCGATGACTTCGCGTTGAGCGTCCTCGCCAATCTGCTTGACGATATCGGATTTACCAATACCAGGGGGACCCCACAGGAACACAGGGCGGCGAACATTGATCGCCTTACGGATCGCCTTCTTGGCACCTTTTGGACCAACTTGGCGGACGGATACATCAATTTGCTTTGCCATATAAGACCTCGTTAAAAAAGCAGTTGAACAATTAATCTCTCAGTGTTAATAGTATAGCACCAAACCACGCAGTTGTCAACCAGTGATTTTCACATAGTTGAGCTGTGTTGTTTTATCGCCACGGACTCGCTTGATCTTGCCCTTGACTTTGTAGTTGTAGCCCGCAGTGAGATCACGCCCGAACCAGAAGTCCACGAACGCTTCACCCATACGGGCTGTGATGCGGTACTTGTTGTATTCAGGGTTGAACCGGGTGTTAACCACGTGGATCTCACCCTGGACAGCGTCCCCTTCAGCTCCTTGGAGCTGTTCCGAGGCATAGATATCCCGCTTGAGATCGTTCTTTGCAGCATCACGCAGCGCCACTGAAGGGAGACAGCTGATCACAGCGAAATCATACATATCACGGCCCGTGAAGGTGTCCTTGGCTGCAATCTGCATGGCTGTGTTCTGGAAGTCGTTGAGTTTGCCCGCGATGGCTAGCAGAGTGTAACCTTTGAAGTGATCCCGGGCCTTCTGTCCAGCAGCGTAGTCTGCTTCAGTGACAGTGGAGAAATCGTTGGTACGGAGCCAATTCTTGACCAATTCTTTGTTGGCCCGTTTGATCACCACGTTGGTGTCTAGGAACCCGTCCTTGGTACCGAACTGTGTTTCTTTGAAGTAGCCGTCGTTGATGCGTTGAGCAGCAGCCGCAGCACCCCAGACTTGATCAGCAGTAAATTCCATAGTTCGCTCCGTTGTCTCAGTATCATAATTATACGATCTTTCGCTCAATCTGTCAACCGGTTTTTGGGAGTGCCGGCCAAAAGAAAAGGGTGTTGTATTTCTACAACACCCTCAAAGAACGCCCCGGGAGCGAATCGGCTTGTTCTTTGAAACTAATTAACCCTTGATGGTGTCAACAGTTAAACCAGCTGCCTTGGCTGCATAGCCTAGAGCAACGATCTCACGGCTTGGCTTGCCCATGACGTATTCGGTAACAGTCACGCCATTGCCAGCTGTGCGGCTATTGGCATAAACAGCATAACCATGCTGACGAATACGGCTTGCTTCTGCAGCCAAATTACCAACGCCCATCTTCTTTGCTTGAGCTGCTGTCAGTGATGCACCATTGTATAGTGCTGTGAATACCTTGAAAGTCTTTGTATCTTTAGAAATACGTTTCATGTCTGTGTTTTCCTCTATAAAGTTAAAAGCTGATTACTTGTTGTTCAGCGTGTTACTATATTAACACCGAACTGTTTTTATTACAACCTCAATCTTTCCGTTTTACCGAGACATTCGCTCGAAGGAAAGTACCGAGGATGATCACCGCCGCCCAAGTCCAAAATGTGAACTCGATAGCCAACACCGGAAACAGCGTGTTAAGGCTCCAAATTACCAACCATGGACCTAGGGCCAATAGGACCACGACAATGATCGCGGCCATAATTACTTTGATTAAACTACTCATATCTTTCTCCTTAATAGGCACCCTTCATTACGGTGACCTTAGCCATGTTCTGCCAGTTAGTAGGGAAGCTCTTACGCAGATCCGCTACTTTGAGCACAGTACGCAGGCTCAGCTCACGCATAGTTGCACGATGCTCATCGATAAAGCTCACGACTTCGTCTTTAGCGACGTCTTCCAACTCATACGAATCCAACATGCCGTCTTTGACGATCTGCTTGATACGCAGGATCTTTTCACGATCTGTGTCCATGCGCAGGTCGATATAGTGACAGCGTGATTCCAAGGCACTCAAGTGATCCTGCAGTTTCTTAGAACGCACATTCTCGAACTTCAAGTTAGTGATGAAGATAGCACCACCCTTGAACTCAAACTTGTCTGGAATGCCCTCAGAGCGTAGCAGACGGCTGTCAGTGTTCCACGAGATAGTACGCTTCTTAGAACTGTCCAAAGCGGCTTTCAAGATGTTCAGCGCAATGTCGTCCAGAAGGATGCTGTCGCAGTCATCGAACACAAGGATGTTCTTAGCATCTGAGAACTGATAGAGCTTAGAATACAAGCCGATGGCACTCATAGCACCCTTGACGATCTCGTAGCGTGGCTTACGCTCGCCCAGTGTGTTGAACAGATCGTCTTTGGCCAGTACTTCTTCTACGCCAAAGGATTTGCCCACACCCGGAGGGCCAGTGACGATCATAGCACGGACATCACCTGACTTGACAGCTTTGGTCATGTCCTTGAGGATCTCAAAGCGCATACGGGTACGCTCGATGATCTCCTCATCAGTTTCGTGTGCTACAGCTTCGTCTGACACTTTGATCTGAGTGAAGTCAGTGACAGTTGAGCCGTCTTTGGCAGGCTTGCTCTTGAGTGCAGTCAGCATCGAAACACCCGCAGGCACAGGCTTAGCTGAACCCGCGACATTGTAGGCACCCTGAGCACAACGGATACGGATTGAACGATCTGGAAAACCGGGCTGACTGCCACCTTCAACAGTGACATAGCCGGTGCCGTCTTTGGCTACTTTGTAGTCTTCGACGAGCTTAAAGGTCAGTCCTGCAACATTAGTGGGCTGGCCCTTGATGTTGTAGTAGCCTTCAGTGAAAGTGATGTACATAGGTCGCTCCATGTGTGTGTTTAACATTCAATTATTATACTGCCATTAGGGGCTGTTGTCAACCCCTAATAACCCTATAACAACCTGGGTTATTCGTCCTCTGCTACCAGACGCTCTATGGTGTTTTGGGCCAGGGCATCAGCCAAAGGCACCAGTCCACCTTTGATCAGTCCGGGCACCGCGTAGACAGCACCCACGTACCAAACCCCGTCCTGCATCACGTAGTAATACTCAGCGCAGCAGCCTTCAACCTGCTCGAGGAACTCCTCGAACGTGTGTGCTACCTGCCAGCTGACATTGTCCTCACCGCGATCAGCGTAGAAGTTCATTTCGTCTACGGTAGCCTGGACTCCACTGTTGTCTCCACGTGCTACCAGGGCATTGGCCGCCGTGCTGTCGTAGTGTTTGTTCAGCAGCTCGCCAGTGTACTCGAGGTAGCCGTCGTAGTGGCAATAAACTGATTTGCAGACGGTGCCGTGCATGACACCAACTCGTGAACGTGTTCCCATCTTTCGCTCCTTGTTGTTTAACTCAGCCTACAGTATAACACGGGCCGAAGCCCGTGTCAACCAATTTGTTAAATATCCTGGAAACGAGCCAGGGCTTTCTGTGCGTCTGCGTCCAGCATACAGGCGTCCATGGCCTTCTGCTTTTCTGCTTCTACAGTCTTGCGATATGCGTCCAGCTCTGCGACCTTGGCTTCCATAGCAGGCCACACTACATCGGATGGGTTGAGGTAAGGACCTGTGTAGTCTACCTTGTCTGCTTTAAGGGTGATCTCGCCTGAGCGGATGCCTTCAAAGACCATGCCCCAAGTAGGCTGTTCTGGGCGTCCTGCAGGGCCATAGAGTTCCACTGCCTTGGCCTGCACCTTTTCACGTGCGATCTCGTTGAGACGACGGACAAAATACTCGCGTTGCGCTTGTTCCATTTTTCGCTCCTTGTGTGTGTTAAGTAAGTCTATATTATATGCTCAAACTGCCAGTCTGTCAACCTCTTCTTGACCGAACTTTTGTGCCCAGCTATCCAGGAACTCCTTGCCTACGTCTAAGCTCACGTAGTCATCGCCCTGCATGCCCTGCTCACTGTAGCAGAGATCCACAACGAGGCCCTGTGCTTTAATGTACTCTTGCAGCTCTGCATAAAACAGGCTGTCTGTGTAAATTAAGCCGTCCTCATTGACGTTCCAGTAAGCAGTGTCAAAGTATACACGCAGTTCGCCGAAGTCCTTGTCCTCGTTAACATAACCCAAGCGCAGGTCTGTTACTAGTACAGGCTTTGCTACGTCACTCCAGTAGCCGTCACCGCAGGTGCTAAGAATTGTTTGTTGCATCGCTTGCTCCTTTGTTACTGTTTAAGCTTCTATTATATGCTCAAACTGCCTCTGTGTCAACCACTTTGGATAAAGACCCTATAAGCCTGCGGGCTTCTTTACGGGCCTCTTCCATAGCACCGTAGATCAGATCCTCAGCAGTGCCATCACGCAGTGTTTCAGCAGCATCTTCGTAGAGGAAGCCCCCACAGATGTTAGATCCCAGTTCGTGCCCATCAAGCATGACTCGGGCCCTGAGCATGAACCAATCCAGATCACCCGAATTGACCCGACGTTCCAGGTCCTCGATGTCACAGCAGCTTTCGTCGAAGAGATCACGGATTGAGCAGTCTTCCCAGCTCTTGTCTACGATGATCTCGAACCCCTGGCGCTGCTCTTGCAGCAGTGTGTCCCAATAACGCATGATTCGCTCCTTAGTGTTAACAAGCCTTGATTATACTGCCTTTTGGGC
>JACCDW010331352.1_pt1 | contig 10784 bp, 11 predicted proteins | sample 7449781 | NCBI WGS metagenome assembly JACCDW01 (sample SAMN15323449, study PRJNA562643) | freshwater metagenome | isolation source: river surface water | place: USA:Blue River Watershed | collected 2017-08-18
AATATACCTATTTTAGTGTGTGATGCAACTGATTTATACAAAGAAACATTCAGATACTACGAACAACATAAGGGAGACAAACAACTTCGCTCAACAACTGCAAGTTGGTGGGATGATTGTTGTGGAAGGTGTAAATTCATAGTAAAGTTCTTTGACCCATTCTGATAATGTTGTAAATACACAACGAGAACTCCATTCTGAATGAGGATCTCCACAAATATCGCCTTGTGGGAATGTAAAATGATGTGGTCCCATAAGAATCTTTTGATTTGGAACTTCATCAGGAGAGATCCAGAACATAGGAAGCCAAAGAATATCATAGTCACGATGTTGAAGCCTACTTCGATCATTTGTCTGCTCGAGTGTTATTCCATAACATGAACACATGCGTTGGATACTTTCCCAATTTTTCTTATGACAGTCTGCAGGGTACTGTAAAAGTTTCATCTTGTTAAACTTATTAAGAACTCTTTGGACTTCCCCATACTTTCGAAAAATGCTCTAACCAATAGATGTACGTTTCATAGTCAGCAGGTGTTCCCCAACAAATGTAAGCATCAACTTCAAATACTTTCACAGTATATCCCTTTTGAATCAAAGGGTTTAATAGATCATCAACATAATATTCTCCATTTGTACGAATATTCTTTTGAAGTATGTCTTGATAGCCTTCAAGAAAAATATCTGCTCGTCGAAAGTACATTGTTCCAATAATGCAATGCTTTGCTCCATCAAGAGGTTTCTTTACACTCACATGACGAATAGATCCATTTGACTCATTCACATCTAACCATGCATACATATGAGGAAAAAGTTTCGATGTTGGATTATTTGTAAAAGACCATACAATCACATCAACTGTTGGATCAGATTCTAAGATTTGATATGCTTCTGCATTATAATCAACACCATTGTCACATGCACTGATCAAAATCGGTTTATCGGCAGAAATACATGCCTCTCGAATACCAATTTCACAAGTACAAGCCTGTCCTTCTGTTGTATTTTCTAATGTAATAATCTTTGCATCAGGATACTGTGACCGCAATGCTTGCTCAACAGAATAAGTATCTAGATGTTCTTGTAAGCAAATAAATACATGATCTGAGCAAGAGGGAATTGATTCAACTGCACGAAGGATCATGTGTTTTCCATTTACATCAAGTAAAGGTTTTGGATCAGTATATCCTTTCATCATAAAACGGCTTCCACGACCTGCCATAGGAAGTAAGAGAGTTGCTTTTGAGGATCCACCTGCAGTCTCTCCTTTCGCTGCGCGTTGAAAATGACGACTCCACATCTTATACGTTTCCAGATCTTTGGGTGTTCCCCACTGCAACATTTTCTGAATTTCAAACGCATGAACACGCAACCCCTTTTGCACAAGACAATTAAACAATAAACTCACATAATACTCTCCATTGACTTTTCCTGCATCTCCTTTTGACATCAGATCAGCAATAGCATCTTTCAAAATTTTTCCTGTGCGAAAATAATATGTTCCATTGGAAGCAAATTCATTCATGCGATTGTCAGTAAAAGGTTGTTTCTCACGAATTTCTGCAAGTGTTCCATCATCGCGCATACGCAAGAAAGCATAGTTATCAGTTCCCAACATATGTGGGTGAAATCCACGATACACAGTAATTCCACCATCTGCAGCAGTTTCACGCATTGATGCTAAGAATCCTTTATAATCCCATACAGTTCCATAATCGCAGTAAGAGATAATCACCTCTTGCTCATCATCAATTGTATTCTCTATTTGTTGTACTGCATAGACTGGGCCTTGACTATGAGATGCTATAGAGTAAATAGTTGGTTTTGCAGAAGGATATGTTTCAAGGATCTCTCGCATACGTGTTGTTGCAAGATGATCAGAAGAACAAATACATGATATATTTGTTTCTCCTGGAAATAAATCCATAACATGGTAAATCATCGGCTTTCCATCGACTTCAATGAGAGGTTTCGGATCTGTATAACCAGCAGCAACGAACCGTTTCCCTTGGCCAGACATAGGAATGATAATTTGCATTTTTCTCTGTATGTTCTGTATGTATTGTCTTAGACCAAGACTCTTGCAAGTGAATCTATATCTATGCAAAATGGCGAATTGAGTCCTTGATCAAGAGGTGTAAGATCTGTAGGAGCATATAGCTTACTTGGAAGATCAGCACCAAAAGCAAACCCTGCAATATTATTCTGTGATATCTTTACCTTATAGTATCCATTGATAAATTCTTCAATTTCTCCAATACAATTTGTATCTTTAACGGAAACACGTGTAAAAAGAGGAAACGGACCTTCAAAAGGTGCATGTTGAGAAATTGGAAGATACTGTATATTTGTGTGATTCATAGAATGTACAAATCGTGCATTTATACGTAAAAAGTCAGGAGTTTCAATAACAAATGATTTTGTTTCCTTTGGACTAAACAATAAGTTTGCCATACCTCCACCAATACATCCAATGACATGTGTTGCTCCTGCAAAGAGTTGAATTTTTTCTTCCATCGATAGTGTTTCACAAAACACTTCTACATATCCTTTGTGCTTGAGGTATTCCACAACAGCATCTTCATTTATGCAACGCCGACGTGTTGTATAATTTGTTCCAATATTTGACATATCACCATGGATCCAGCTGCGACGACTAATATAAATTTTCTTTGGATATTCAGAACTTCCTACCGTCAAGTGCGAATTACAAGAACACCCTAATGTTAGCGCCGGCGGAGCCGGCGCAGATATTAAAGTATCTTGCAATTCGCACTTTCGGCACGACTGGAGGGTGCCCTTAGAAAGGGCACCCAACGGTACATTGTTGTCCAACACTTTCTTGCCTATATCACTCCATAAACTGCGCGCAAGTGAAGATGGAGGTTCATTAGAGTATCCACCATGTGTTAGAGAAGGTGGTATAACAAGATTTGTGTAAAGTACCCCCTCTTGCACAGGAATACAATCCTTTTTCTCAATTCCAAGTAAGTGTAGAGTTTCAATTTGAAAAGGTAACCATTGATGTGTAGGAGAAATAAGAAGTTTCATTGCAGGAAATTTTAGTTTGAGTGTATGATACTGAACAAGATATGGGAGTGTATCATATAAAAAATGATAGTAATTTTCAAGATTGTAAATAAAAAAATAAAAATCTACAGGCATAGATTCTTCATATTGTGCAAAAGAGGATTGCTTTCCTTGTAAAACACTAGGCATCGACATAATTTTTTCATTGTAGGGTGATTCTCCATTGACCTTCGATGCTGGATAGGTTGGATCGGTAATGAATGCAGACGATACATACTGCAATTTCGTTGATCGTCCCTCAAATGTTGCCATGTCTTCTACATATAAATACAATCTTGTATTTAATGCAAAGATGTTCATTGCCCATCGCATCAATTCCCTAACAGCAGATACTGCCAAACAACTTTTTACAGAGGTTAGCGGTATTGAATTTGATGTACGAAGTGTAGAAGATCGTATTCTTGTTGTTCATGATCCTTTTGAAGATGGACAAGAATTTACTGAATTTATTTCATATCTTGATCCATCTAAATTTTACATTGTAAATGTGAAATGTGAAGGGATTGAAGAAAAATGTATTCATATGATGGATCAAGCAGGATGTCACAATTTCTTTTTACTTGATTGTAGTATTCCTGCAATGATGAAATTAGGAGTCAAAGGAGAACGGCGTATGGCGTGTCGTTTTTCAGAAGTCGAGTCAAAGGAAACTGTTATGGCTTTAGCCAAGTATGTACAGTGGGTTTGGGTAGATGTATTTACAAAACTCCCTTTGACACAAGAACTTGCAAATGAGTTTCATCAAGCAGGTTTGAAACTTTGCCTTGTGTCTCCTGAACTTCAGAAGCAACAAGAAAAAGTAGAGTTGTACAGAGATTTTCTTACAGATCAACATATTCTTTTTGATGCAGTTTGTTCAAAAGGATACAATCAAGAGACTTGGAAACCTTACTTGGAATTTTGTAAGCGATCACGCTCTTTATCCCACCCTCGTAAAGACATCACTTCAGAATCAGATAATTGCACAGTAGAAGTTACACTAATTGCAAGATAAGCATGAAGTAATTCCTCAAGAATAGCACATTGTACAAGTGTTTCACCTACCACATACAAGTGTTGATCGATAGAAATAACTTGTGGAACATTTGGAGGAAGACAAAGCATATTTTCTTTGAGAGACAGAATTGGCTCTGTAAAAAAAACTGCAATATCAGGTGTATAAGGAAGAAAAGTAGTTAGGGGGGATCTAATAAATGTTGGACGGAGTAAAAGGGGTTGTTGATTTGTTGATTTTATACGATAGGAGAGTATAGCAGCTGTTGGAATTTGTGTATAAATACCAGGAGGAAATGCATGAATGCGAATAGCATTCATACGTACAAGAATTTCTTCAAGATTATCACCCAGAATCAAAACACCATGATTACGTAGAAAATAAATAGTGACAGAAGGATCATACATAATTTGGAGTAATTTTGCCAGAGGAACACCAGGCTTTGCATAGGGAACAGTGATACTCTTAAATGTAGGAATTTCAAAATGTGAATCAGGTGTGCAAAGATGTGTCATAAGAGGTGTTGGATGTGCATGCAGAATATATTTTGATGGTAGAGTATGTAGGACAGCTTCAATAGATGGTTTTGCTGTTTCAGATGAACGTTCTATAATAGTTGATGTAAAATCTTCTTGACTTGTATCAAGACATTTCCGCAAAGAATTCACATCACAAAGTGTCCATCCATGTGTATGCGTTGTATCAGCAATTCGTATCCCACTCTGTTTCACAAACATAAGGGTTTGTGAAGTATCCTTGACTGATAAATTTCCCCCAGGTCCTTGAAACCAATCTGTCCATGGACCAACAATACGACAGAATTTTACGTAGTCATTAAGGGCTTCCATACAATCGCTATACATAAAAGTTGTAGAAGTCCATTAAATCCTTGAGCAAGAGGGTTTGTATTTGTATATCCTAACTCTTTTGCAGCACGTATCATACGTTCATGATCAGGGCTGTCTACACATGTAAAACATGGAAACAAACCCTCCTTTGACTCAAGTGTAAAAGATTGTAATGCAGATTGTGCATTCAAATACAAACTAAGATTCTGTATAATTATTCGAAGATTAAGTTGATCAGAGAATCCTTGTTTAAATTGTACAACAATATCTGCAAATGTTTTCTGTGGTGCAATATATAATAAAAAATCTTCACGACGTTTTTCAATTGCGCGGAGTATTGTTTCGCGTGATGCACCACGCTCACGCATATCTCTCTCAATTTTCCAGTTCTCTACAAGTGTTTCATCCGTGTCTAAATAAATTTTTAAATCCAAACAGTTTCGTATGGAATCTTTATACAATGTGTGCAACCCACATAAAATCACAAAATTTGCACTTGAAATTTGTTGCACATCTGTAAATTTTCCAGTTTCGTGATCATAATCAACTGTAAATATATCATCGCCTAAATGTAATGAATATGCATCTTGAGCAAGCTTTTCTAAATGATTTGCTTCAGGATTGTAATGAGTATAAGTTTGATATTCTTTTGCTCCACGTTCCCATTTGTGATATCGATCTGTTTCGAGTAAAAGGGTTTGATCGTAGGGTAGAATCTCTTGTATATATTTTGAAAGTGTTGATTTACCTGCACCACTTTCACCACAGATTGCAAATGAAAAACACTGACTAATACGTAAATGATAGGGGCAATCAACTCGTTCTATTGTTATTCCTTTTTCATGAAGAATAGAATATAAAATTGCCTCTGAAATGAATGGGTGAGGAACTCGCCCAGCTGCTAGTTCTAGTACGCGATGAGGAGTATGTTCTTGAATCCATTGAAAGACAGAGCAGTAGTGCAACATGCAATCAAACGATCCCCATGCGAGCTGATCATTGACAGTTGGTTGTGTAAGAGCTATAGTTATTTTATGATCATAAATATCAAATCCTTTTGGAATATAAATTGCATTATGATTTTGATGAGTAAGTAACAACTCAAGAAATTCAGATGGTGAGCATGAAAATTGGATGTCAGGGCGACACCGTATCACAATTGAATAAACATCTTTCGGAAGTGTAGTTATTAAACGTTCTAGTCGATACCACTGTACAATACTATTTTTTTCTCGTAAGGTGTAAGAATCATCTTTTACAGCATAATCTTCATAGTATAGCACACGAACATTTGGATGATTCTGTAATGTTTCATGAAACGATTCATCAATATTCAAAAAACGATCAACTGACGATTCTTTAGGAAATGAGAAGAAAAAATCAAGTGTATGCTCTTCAGGGAGACATTTTAACATGTCTTGAAAAAAAGGCCATGCATTTGTACTGAACGAACGTGGAACGCCTGAAATAAGACATGCAATCCGAACCATTTGCTTTGCGTATAGATTAAGACTTCTCTTAAACAAACGAAAGTAGATGCCTGATAAAGTCAATTTGGTTACAAATAGAGGATCTATTTGGTTATACCATTGGATTGTATATATGTTAGGTGGGTTTCGACATTGTAAAACTGCATCAGATGGAAAAATCTATATTATATTTGAGAAGCCACATGAAAATCTTCCATTTCACACAGAAGCACTTACATTACTTCGTGATACATATAGAGTACTTGATACGGTTCCAGCAAATGCTGAAGTAAATGTATCATACGGAGAACCTTTACTAGGACCAACAATATTTGATGATGTGCATCATGATACATATCCATTTTTAAGGAAACTATTCTTAGAGCGAGTTGTTGATATTCCAAAACAAATCCGAAATTCGAAAGGATTTTATTACATAACACGTCGAAATGCAAATGCATGTCCTGGAAATTACGGAAAACGAATTCGTGATGTACTAAATGAAGAAGAATTTTTACCAGCATTAGAGTCAAAGGGGTTTGTTCGTATTCAATTTGAAGAGCTTTCGTTTGTTGAGAAAATTCAACTTTTTGAAACTGCATGTATTATTATTTCACCTGGAAGTGCCTGCCTATCATTTTCTTGCTGTGCTTCGATGAAAACACACATTGTTGAAATACTTCCACAAGATATTCAACATCATGATCATTATAAAAATATGTGTAAAGCATTGTCGATCCCATATCACCGTTTTACATCTGTACATACAGTAGGTGAATCACCAGGTCTAGGTCGTGTATGGAATATGTTTGTACATGTAGAACCTCTTTTACACAAGGTCGATGAATTACTACACTCTGTATAAAGAAAGAAGAATATATGTCTTGAGAAACAATGGCAGCATCATCTTTGGATAGTATTTGCAATCACAATCCAAAAAATATGCCTCCTGACGATGTATATAAAGCATTTAACAGTTTTATTTTTTCAAATGATATAAAACTGTTGGGAAAATTGTTGCATCGATTCCAATTTTTTGAAAAGGTGAAACATTTGCCTGGTGATATTGTTGAGATTGGTGTTTTTAAAGGTTCAGGTATTGCAACCTTTGCAAAATTTATCGATATTTATTGCCCACACTCTAACAAGAAAATATTAGGATTTGATATTTTTGATGATCCTAGTAAGAATATTATTTTAGAGAAAGATGGAGCATTTGATAAGGAGCAAATGATGACTGTGTATTCTAAAGTTGATACAAATGAACTGTCACTTGCCAATGTACAAGCGCGTTTAGATTCTATGCAAATTGATAAAAAGTATATGTTATTCCGTGGAGATGTGGAAGTTACAATCCCCACATTTCTACAGTCAAATCCTGGATTTCGTGCATCCTTGATTTACATTGATGTGGATCTGGATCGTCCAACCTATGCATCTCTCAAGTATTTGTGGGACAGACTTCTACCAGGGGGAATCATTGTCTTTGATGAGTACGAGTACCATGCATTTAGTGAAAGTTGTGGCGTGGAGAAATTTTTGAAAGAAAAAAATATTTCATTTTCAGTTAAAAGTACAAATTGGTTTGCACCTACAGCGTATCTTGTAAAAGATTCCTTTTAATCCATTCGCGTATTTGATGTACATCTACAATAAATGATCCATTCCATTGATTTTTTGGATCAGAATGTTCAATGACTGGATACAAAAATGTGTCAAAAGGAATTGCCTGTGAATTGACTGCAGAGGCAAGAGGAATATAGTAATCATGACCAATCGGTGTTGCATTAGAGAGCAAAAGAATTTTATTTGGTGGTTGTCCAAATAGTATATTCATGCAATTTGCACCAAGAGGAGTTATGAGTACATTAATGCCGGCAAGTGCTTCTGCTTTTTCATATACTGATTTATTTCCCATCTGAATGACTTCAAACTGAAATTCATCTTGAAGCATTCTGACTAATTCTGATTCATTTTTGATCTGTCGTAGAATACCTGCCTCACTATTATTTGTTGCAGGATTGGATCGTCCATCACGTTGAAGATATACACGCCGTGTTGTAGGTTTATCTGGTATTGCGAACCCTTTTCTACATTCTTTAAAAATCCAAATATGATCTTGTGTAAAAGGGGATGGTGGTGTTTCATATTGTTTTCTGGGATATAAGTATCGAATTTTATAGAGTTGATCCTCTTCTAATAACTGAATACGATCTGTAGGAATATGTAAAAGGGTAAATAAATCTTTCTGTAACTGCGTATGTGTATGGTTTGGTACTAATAATTTCACAGTGGATGGACATTTGAAAAAATCAACGAGTAATGGAAGCGTTTGTGTGAGATAATGTGCAAAGCTTACTTGATAATGAAACGAATAATATAAGAATGCTTCATCGATAAGAATACTTTCTTTATCAAAACATGTTTTTTTCCAAAGATTCCAGATATCAGGTGACGGAGTAATTGGGCAACGGTAGGTTTGATTTTGGAGTAAATTCCCAGATTCTGAAAATATAAATACCGTCTCAATATTTCGTTCAGAGCTATTATACTGAATAGGAATTCCCTTTGGACAACAGCCAATCAAACAATTCTTCATTGTGTCTATTTGAATGGAAAAGCAAAAAAAGCAAAATAGATGCGCATTGCATTACTTTTATCTGGTCGTGCTGTCCGGTATGAAGTATGTTTATTACCTATTTTACAAAAAGCACCATATGATATTGATATATTTATGTCAATCAATGATGAACCCTGTGCATACTATGAAACAATGAAAGAAACTCTCAAACCCTGGTTACGAGATATCTACATTCACCCTTTTACTGTTCCCTCTGAACTACCCATTGTCTTTCAAGAAAATGATTACCGTTATTGTTATCAAAAAATACAAGGAGAGTGGAAGCCTCGAAATCAACTCTCCATGTTTTGGAATGATACAAATGCTTTTACAATGGCTACTCGCTATGCTGAGCAAAAGGGGATTGTGTATGACTGTTTTATGAAATTCAGAACAGATATTTTTAATACAGCATTTCCTACTCTTTCACCTATTTCTTTGCATGAAACAAAGATCTATTCAATTGACCCTCTCTGTTGTTTCACATCGTTTGGAATCCACCCTCGAAAAATTGTGTCGAGTGATTGGGTTTGGGGAAATCAAAGATCAATGGCTATCTACTGTAATACATATGAATTTGTTTTACAAAAATTATTAGAAAAAGAAGGGAATTATATTGTACATTTTGAATCATGTCATACAGACATGCTGGTTGAACAGGCTGTTCAAATTGAGTACATAAAAATACAGTATAATATTGATTCAAACCGCAAAATTTTTGATCGAACATGGAAAGTGAATGAAGATGGAACGGTAGATGATTCTCGTAAAATTCCTCCTAAAGGATTTCAAGGCTATGCATTTATGTCATCTTTAACAACGACAGAACATATTCCAGTTATTGCAGAATAAAGGTTTAAATTCAAAAACACTTTTTTGATAAAGATGTTTTCAGAAGATGATATAGTTTTACTTTTTGAGCAAAAGGTGAAGAAACCCTCTTCATACTTTACCAAATATGAACAAGTTCCTCCATGTACTCTTGAAACATATGGAAAGTCTTGGCATGGAAAAGACTTTCCACGCACATGGTGTATTTTAGATTTTCAAGAGTGGGTACAAAAGTATTCTTTCCAAGATTTTGAACATCTTGGTTATACCTGTGAAACGGATCCAGAATTAGAGTATCTCAAACCCAAAACAAAAACACTCCTTCCCTATCCTCCCTATGATTTGCATACAATAGGAGATATCTACCAGGACACATTTGACTTTTTCTTATTTAACCAAACATTAGAGCATCTGTATAATCCTTTTTTGGCAGTACAACAAATTTTTAAGACAATGAAAAAGGGGGGTTTTGTTTTTACATCTGTACCTACACTGAATATTCCTCATTTGATGCCATTTCATTTTAATGGATTCACTCCGCTTGGTCTTGCAATGCTGTTCAAATCGGCAGGATTTGAAGTAATTGAAGTAGGTCAATGGGGAAATTATGAGTATATTCAAAAATTATTTGGTTCGCATATGTGGCCAAGTTTTACAGAACTTCAACACAATGGACGTGTGAAAAATGAAGAAAAGAATGTTTGTCAATGCTGGATTTTAGCAAAGAAACCTTAGGAATACCGTCAAGTGCGAATTACAAGAACACCCTAATGTTAGCGCCGGCGGAGCCGGCGCTGATATTAAAGTATCTTGCAATTCGCACTTTCGGCACTACTGGAAGGTGCCCTTAGAAAGGGCACCTAACGGTACCATTGACGTTGAAGTAATCGTTGGCACCAATAGTTTCCATTTGCACAAATCTCCTTTTGCAC
>JACCDW010129908.1_pt1 | contig 10780 bp, 3 predicted proteins | sample 7449781 | NCBI WGS metagenome assembly JACCDW01 (sample SAMN15323449, study PRJNA562643) | freshwater metagenome | isolation source: river surface water | place: USA:Blue River Watershed | collected 2017-08-18
AATTGTTGGTATAGGTGTAAACTGTGTCAAACTGTTTGTAGATCACCACCGGTGAACCTGTGAGCTGATTCCAACCTGTGCTGGATGCCAAGGTACCGGGCGTGCCCGATCCACCAACTACATAGGTACCCAAACGTGATGTTCCTAACAGATTCTTGGACGCACCGTCTGAACTAATAAACACTGCACCGCAAATATTGTCAGCCAAGTTGTTCCACTCGGTGTCGGCATCGGTGCCGGTACTGGTCTTGCTGAATTCAATCTTGATGGTTCCGCCGCCGTTGAAAAAATAAGTTGCTGCTGAGGCATTGGCAAATGTCACGGTGTGTGTGAATGTAATGGTCCAGGCCGATGTGCCAGAACCGGTACCAGATGTTTTGCTGGACGTGCCGCTCCAGGCTGTGTATTGTGTGCCTTGAGCTGCCGCCCAGAGTTTATTGGTGTTGATACTGGTACAGTCTGTGCCCAAGTTATTAAGAATCGTGATTGTGTTTCCAGCCACAGGACTGGTTCTTGATGTCAATGTGGTACCTTGGTGGCTGCCAATTGATGTCAAAGTGTTGTTGAGTGTGGCCCACTGAGTGGCTGTGACCGTGGCCGATGTTGCTACTGTGCTCAGTGCTGTTTGTCCATATGATGTATTCCAAACAGCATTGATGTTTCCGCCTGTTGTGGTACTGACAAAACCATTGTAGTCTGTTGCTTGAATTAATCCACCAACCGAATATGTCATTTTCTATTTTTCCTTGTGTTTCGATCTTTTAACTCTTGATGCTTACAATGGCTTCAACCAGACCTTCGGCACTGTCTGTTTTGTCTTTGAGTGCCCGCCCTACCACATTAAATGCAGTTGCTTCTCCAGCAAGTGCCGCACGTGCCAGACCATTGCCCGCGGAAACCAGTCTGTCACCCTTGCGTACTATGCCAATGGTTCTAACAGGAACTCGACCTGTCATAGCCACTGGAGGATGTGTTTCACTGGAGCCTGCCTGGCTGTTCATGAGATAGGCTGCCTTTGTACTTATCACGCCAAAAACATTTTCGCTGAGATCCTGCGTGACTTTGGTAATTTCTGCAGAGCCGCCCAGCTCGACCACGGTGCCAGGTACCAAAATTTCGTCGGCAGCAAAGCGTTCTGCTACGTCCGCATAGTTTGCGCTGATTTGGTTGCCTGATATGTTGCCAGTGGCACCATCTATGGTCATGACTGTGGTGGGTATACCTGCAATGTTTACACGGAACAGGATGTCTCCGTTGTTGGTTTGATTGGCTATGACCACATCATTGGTGGCCACCGAAACTTTGAAATCCTGGTCGGCACCAACTGTGAATCCGTTGTCGTTTAGCACAGCCAAGGTGCCCGATGTTGTGGCATTGACATTGCCACGAATGAAATCTTCTGGACCAAATCCACCTGTCAATTCATCAGCAAAGGTGGCTGTGCCTTGAAACTCGTATGCCGCGCTGGCTGTGCTGAGTTGCAATCCTGGACGTATGGTGGAAAATCCTGTGATACCTGGGCTGGGTGTATAGGCCACTGTATCACCACTGAGAATGGCGATGATATCACCAGCTGTGGTAAATTGAATGGCATCATGTGTGGTAGTACCGTCACTGATGGTAACGGCTTGAGCTCCAGTTCCTGCAACCACAGCAGGACCCACTGTGATAAATGCTGTGCCGGTCCATACCTTCAACAACTGATTGGTGGTATCAAACCAAAGATCGCCTGTGACGTTTGAAGTAGGAGCCGAGGCACTGGCTGTGGCCGCGCCCAGATTCTTGAATGTGGTACCATTGTAGACTTTAAGCAGGCCGGCTGCGGTGTCATACCAGAGCTGACCATTTAACGGAGCGGCAGGAGCTGTGCTGTTGGCGCCATTTTCGAGCAGATGAATAAAGTTTTCATCCAAAAACTCACCATAACCAGCATAGTTTTTACCCACCAATGTCATTGAACTTGATGTGTTTATAGTACCATCAGGTATGGTAGCAAATACTGTACCGTTAGTTAGATTAATTACGTATGCCATTGTGCTTACTCCGTCTCTTTTTTATTTATGATATGTTTAAATATACCCACTTTATGCCGCGCTTAAATTTGTCAAAGTTTGTATACGCAATGTATAGTCAATCTGTATTTGCCTGTTTAAACTCTTTTGCACAGGATGAAAGATCACGTGCGTGATTAGTCGCAAATCAGTTGCGCTGCCATTCCAGCATTTGAGTCCCAGTTCATCAAACACAAATTCACCGTTGAAATTGGTACTGTTGTCAAAGGCCTGTTGTCCTGGTGGCTCACCGTAATCCAGCAAACAGCTGACCAAAATATCAGTGTAAACCTTACCTGTGGAATGTAACACGGTCATATTGTTGTTGACAGGGTCGGTATTGGCCGCACTGTTGTCATCCACAACTTTTGCATAAGTCTCATTGTATAAATCTGCATTTTGGCCTGTGGTATTGGGTGGCAAATAAGTGATCACACCGGTAGGATCCACACTGCTTCCACCATTTCCAAAGGCCATGGCATAGATGTAGCCTAGATTCCTGTTGCTGAGACTCTGTGCCATGGCTATGCTGATATTTTCATAGTGTATGGCATTCTTTTTATCCACCAGCACTTCGCCCGAATTTGGGTCAAATATTTTGATGAACCCTTCTATCTTACATAGTCCAGGCTGTATCATGCTCGCTTCTCCACAAATATTTCTTTGGTCTTAGGATCAAAAATTTTTACAAAACCTTCAACCGAAATAGAACCCGTTTCATTGGGTCGTTTCTGCGGAGTTTTATCCTGCTCAATTGGTTGTGCTTTGTTGTCAGATTTCATCCTGTATTTACCTATGCTATTCGCCACGTAAAAACCTTGCAGGCACTGTGTTGGTTTGACCTAAAGTGAGATCCGGCGTCAATGGATTGTACCATGAGTTTGCTCTGCGGGCCAGGATCAGTACCTCGTAGCCGGCCGGAGGAGGAGTATCGAACAGCACTTCCACAGGATTATCCGTTAGGATTGTGTAGCCGGCCTGAGTACGAATTCCACCGATGTAAACTTCCACAGCTTCTATTAGGCTGGTGCTGTCCAAGGATCCTAAATCTACAGTGGGTGCTGTAAACAACACAGTACTACCGTCACCAATATTGACCGGACGATTGGTCACAGGATCTATTTCCTGATTGCTGACAATGTAATTTTGATAAGGCTCTGGCAACAGGTTGTCTCTGGCCATATCATACACTGTGGTGCCAGCAGCATATACCACAGGAGTTCCGGTCAAGGCACCTGCGGTCATGCTGTTTCCTGTGCCGGTGCCACCAGTTCCTCGACGTAACCCACTGAGAGTATTGGCGTCAACATCTCGATAACGATACATGATACGCTCGCCTTTGATGGTAATCACACCCCAGATGTTTTCGGCCAGATTTGGCTCCGGCATAGCCGATGCATCGTCAACATATATGACAGTGTCTGTGGGCGCCAAGGGTTGGGCCAGTTGTGTGGTGGTTTGCGGTGTGATTCTGTAGGTGGCTTGTATGCCTCGCATGTCTTGGAAAATACGGAAGTTAGGGCCAGTCACAGCACTGTCACCGTCGTTGGTAAACACGCGAAAATCAAGTGTGTCAAATTCTGATCCTGGAATCAATTCTTCGGGTGCATGACTACTATAGGTATCTACATAACCACCACCGGCTACCACGATAGGATTGGGTCCGGTGTTGGGTGGATCACCATCGTAGGCTGGTGCAGGTAACACGCCCAGGTACGGATCTAAATATTCGCTTTCATAGATTGCATCCAGTATACCTGGATCATAGGTAGGACGTCCTTCTGGGCCATAGCTGATGTTGTCAAATGGGTTGATATCATAATTTCCAACATCGAAGCCGGTGTTCTGACTGAATGTGGGGGCTGTGACCTGCACACCTGGATAATCAAGACCATCTATCAACAACGGCAAACTTAGACCAGGCTGGTTGGGTGTGGCCACATAAAAGCCCTGGGTACGATCGATACCGCTCAACAAATTCGCAGCCACCAACGTCCAATCATCTGGATCAAAGGTTGGTGTATTCACTGCCGAACTATCGTTGGAATTGGCCGCCCATACGCGATCATCATAGCGTACTTGTGTGCCATTGTCATAGTTCACATTTGCTTGCCATTCTGTTATGTCACTTTGATATTGATATCGGTCATATTTGATCGTGGTTGTGAATGAACGTACCAGGCTGTAGTCGATATTTTGATTGACCAAAGGAACAGTGTTGTAATTTTGACCTGTGCCGGTCAGGTATGTGCCGGTCATCACAGCTTCGGCTGTGGCTCCGGTGCCTCCTCCGCCAATCAAGGTCAATACAGGTGGTGCACTGTATCCTGCTCCTGGATTGACCACCGTAATTTCTGTGACTTGTCCTCCGTCAACCACAGCTGCGAACACAGCAGGCGTTACACTTTCACCTGCCACATCAACTATGGGTGCTTCTGTGTATCCTATTCCACCATTGGTCACGGTCACAGAGTCCACTGAAAACTTGTATATGCCATACCATTGATCCCAGGGACTCAAGGCCCAAATTTCGGCATCTGCAGGTGTATCTGCTATGTTGTTGGGTGTACCTGTGCCGGTAGCTGTGCTGACCGTGTATGGCAACAACACAGGATTGACATATTGCGGAATTTCTAAATCGTTGTTGAAATAGCTGGGACTATCAAAGTCAGTAATGGTGCCGTCATAGCTGTCAATTCCGTCGTAGGACAAGAAAAATTCTTTGACCTGCACATGATAGGGTTTGACTTCTTGAAGGTAGTCCAGCACAAACTCTTGATTGTCTCGTCGATATACCTGGAATGGTACCAGTTCACGAATGTTGTGACGCACATCTATCAGACTGGTCTTGGTCAGCCACTCTGGAGATTCAAACTGACTGAGAATGATTTCAAAAATCAGAATCAATAACTTGTTGCGCTCAATGGCCAATTCATTTATAAACAGTTCTTGGTTGATGGCCTGTATAATTTTTCTTGTTTCCTGCACAGGTTCTTGATCAAAATAACCTGCATCAAACACAGTGACGTCAAAACCAAATCCGCCCAGCGCATAGTTCCATAATTCTGCCTTGAACTCTATGGTTCCGTCCTGTAGGCCAACTCGTACCCATCCTGTGGCTGTGCGCTGATAGATTTCCCATTTGCCTTGCGCATTGGCATCCACACGCACACTGGCCCCAACCGCGGTGCTGTTTTCTATACTGGCCAACGAAGCATACACAGGAACTTCAGCAACTTCCACTGTGGCAGGATTATATCCGGGCAAATACCAGTCAAGGTGTTGCCAATATTTTCGTGTGTCATAGGTTTGTACGCGAGTGAGTCGTGTTTCACGCTCGCCAAAAACCACGCCACTGACTACTGTGTATATGGTCCATAGTCCAGCATTGGTGCTGTCTGACGCTATGAGATAATTGTAGCCCAATGGCACAGCATATATGTCTTGGTAGCCAAGCTCTTCAATGTTTAACAATCTCTTGTTCCAGGCTCCACTCACAGCACTTGGTTCGGGTTCGCTGGAGTTCAACAATGTCAGCTGTCGTGTTTCCACTATGGGATAATTTTTCAATATCCTATTTGCTCGTGTGAGATAATTCTGCAAGGCTTCATAACGGTCCAAGAACATGCTCTGTCTTGGTCTGAATTGCACGCCATATCTTTCGGGCGGACTCAACATAACATCTGGCACATGTGCACCACCCAAATCATGTCCACACAAGCTGTCTTGTAATTTGCGGTACAGATTGGTGCTCAAGAAACTGCTCGATTCTCCGTCGGCTATGAGTTCATATTCCACGTGCGTGTTGGCATCTGTGATTTCTCTGTCAAATCCTATGTGCAGGATGGTGTCAGCGGCACTGATGTACTGTAAACCATTGTAGATTGCCACGGTGCTGCTGTTAATGCCTGCTATGTAAGGAATGCCACTGCTCTGCGGAAATTCAATGTATCGAGCTATGCCTGTGGTACTGAGAGTTTTTCCATTGCCAGTGGCAATGGTGTCTATGCCAGTGACCCAGTAATAGTAATAGGTTGTGAATGTGCCTTGTGCATTGAGTTCGGTCTTGACTGTCCAGCTGGTGTCATTTTTGACACGGCCGGCACCCGAATAATTAGTCGGTGGCACTGTGTTTTGAGTCCATTGATAAATTTCTACTTGACTTCCAGGAAAGACCTGTCCCCATCTGCGACTTGCATAGGTCAGATCGTCTTGATTGGGATCTATAAAACGCACTGATGCTGTGTCCCACCAGATTTCACCAACGTGTTCTCTGGCCCAGAAATTGCCATTGTTGTTGAACGGGCCTTGATTGTACTTGGCCGGATCAACAGCACCTATGTAATCAATGTTTTGTCGTGCGGCACCCAAAATTTTGCCTTGCAAGGGATCAAAGAAATCAAAAAAGTATGTGCGACTGCTCTGCATCTTGTCATACATGAATACGTTGTTGAGTTGATAAACATTGACCACGGGTTGCTGGGCACGTATCACTGTCCAGGCTGGTCTGCGATCACTATTAAGGAAGGCTGCCACCTGTCCATAATCGCCGGTACTGTCTCCAAGATCGTTGCCGGGGTTGCCTACCAGCAATTCCCCGGAAACGTAATTCACAGCAGTGCCCCAACGATCCAGAGGCTGTACCTGCTGGGTGTAGATCTGTTGTCCAAAAACAAATTTGCCAGGATTGCTGATAGTGCTATTGGCACTTTCCAAATAATCAAAGGTGTATACCGCGCCACTCTGGACCAGCGTGGTGCTGAATGTGGTGCTTCTGTCATCAAAGTACGTGGTGCCTTGATCAAAGGTAGTGGGCTTGAACAGATTTCCTTGTGGTGCACCCACTACCAACGTTGTGGCCTGCGAATCTATAAACACGGAATAACCAAACTGAGCCGAAGGCACAGGATTTGGGCTGGTTATGGTTTGTGTAAAGCCATAGGGCTCAAAGCCAAGATCTGAAAACGCAGAACCAATGATTCCGGGTGTAACCAACAACTTGCTGAATTGTTGTGCGGCTGCGAAATTGGCCACGGTCAATGTCAATATTCCATTGCTGACTGTGGCACGCACATTGGGTATGCCATTGACTACTCCATTGCTGTTGTAGTTGTTAATGGCTGCCGCTAAACCAAGCACAGTGTTATTGGGCGCCGCAGGAACCAGCACAGGAAAATTATTGATATTGATGCTATCCCCGGCTGTGAGAACCGGATTGGCTATGGTAGCACTCACGGTGCCATACACACGATTCTGATTGACATTTCTCTGGACGCTACCTGCACCAGGCAACAGTGTACCATCTGACGGAGCACCAATATAAATGCTGCAATTGGTTGGGCACAAATCCACTGCCGCACCAAAATCTGCTTCATCAAACAAAGAATCCGCTACGATCTTTTGTGTCTGTGTGAATATGTTGCTTTCTATTTCTATCACATCTCCCACATGCAATGTCACAGAACTGTTCAACACCACATTAGAACCTACCACAGAAAATTGTCCTTGCAAAAACTGATCGGTATTCTGCAAGAACTGATTGTTCAACAACACAGCCACTGGCTCCTGGAATCCTGCAGGTAGTGCATAGGTCAACTGAGTCACATCATTGACTAGATAGCGTGTGACATTTCTATCAAAAACATAGGCACAGCCTGAGCGTGGGTGGTCAATATCTGCTGAATCATTGGGTGCACCTATGATCACCTGACGTCCATCGGTACTGGTTGCCAGGCTGGCTCCAAAACGTGCGTTGGCATCCAGTCCTGGCACTGTAATTGTGCTCACATATTGCCAATAGTCAACAGCATCAACTGTGATCAGATCTCCTTCGGCTGGTGCCACAGCAAAAACCAAATCAAGGCCTAGAGCCGCACTGTCGCTGTTGAAATCATAGTCTATTTCTGGACGCTGTATGACTCCATTGACTTTGACTGTAAAACTGTAAATGTTGGTGGCAGTGTAAAGATAAGGATCAAGTGGGAATATTTCTGTGCTGCCATCACCAAAAAACGTGGCCTGATCTCTACGTGATACTACCAGGTGTAGATCTGGTGCTGGGGCAGTGGTCAGTATGATTTGATCTCCGCCAACATTGTAGTCTACGCCATAGATCAAAATCTCGTTGTTCAAGATTACCACCAACTGTTCATCGGTATCGTACACTATCTGACCATTTAGATTATAGATAGTGATACCTTCGCTGGTTATGAATTCCACAACCTGTGACTCAATTTCGATCAAGGCATAAGCATAAACCTTGTTACCGCCCGGAGCGCCTATGTAGGCCCAACGCTCGTCATCGCTAATGGTCACAGCAAAACCAAATTCAGTGGCTGCAAAATCAAGATCTGGAGCTACCAATAATTGTGTTTGATCAAAACTCAAGCTCACTGGCGGATGATACAGCATGACTGCATATCCTTGATTGTTGTTGCTGGCACTGGCTCCGGCAATGGCCCACAGTTGGTTACCTATGGCTAGGCTGCCGCCGTACCCCTGCACATCAGTGCTGTCCAACCGTACCGCCGGGGCTGGTTGATAAGCACCTTGGTCAAAAGTGTAGGGATACAGTGCCCCGGTGCCAAAGGCTGTCGTGGCACCCACCAAGGCCCAGCGATTTTCTCGAGCCTGGGCTATACTGGTTCCAAATCCTGAATTGGGTATAGGATCGTAGAGATCAAGATTTTCAATCAAATCAAACGGTTGCTGTTTTTCTATCACAGCCCAGTGTCCTTGACCACTGTTGTCTATCCAGATTCGGGCACCAGGCACAAGTTCGGTTGCATAAGGCAGATTTACAGCGTCGCTGGCCTGAGCCACACGTTGAGTTTGTAGGAAAAATGCCAGTCCTTGCCCTGTGGTTGCTGTAGGGTCGGCCAGATCCACTACCACGCTGGTAGCACTCGGGACAGCCAGCACACGATACACACCGTCCACGCTTGGGTCAAAATACCGCACCACTATGACGTTGCCCACTGACAGATCATGCAAGGCACTGAAATTCAACACACTGGTGCCATTGAGGTTGGCCACCACAGATATCACGCGACCTGGTACCGCGGTGCTTCTATACACGTTCCAGTCATATGAATTAATTTTTGCGGCCCAGATTGTGGTTCCAATACCGATGGTGTTTAACACACCTTCGGCAAGACCCAGTTCTGCCTCCAAGTTGAAAACCGTGATATCTACATCGTCCAGATTTACATAACCTGCCGAAGGAAGTGCGGTGTCGGTAATGGCTGGATAGTAAGTGGGTAATATATTGGTATCAGGAAGTTTGTAGCTTTGTCTCCAAAGATCCATGAGCAATATGGTCTGATCTGCGGTACTGGTCTGTTGCGGCTCAACAACCTGGACCACACAGGGATCTGAGTTGAGCAAGGCACGATTGAGTCTTAGTTCAACAAAACTTTGATTGGCGTTGGCTCCATACACCGCACGCTGTATAGCATAATTTTCAAATATACTGTAGTCGGCTTTTTCTTTGCCAAGGTTGGCATTGGTCAATAACTGGACACTTTGCAAGGTGCCTTTGTCTCTGATAAACTGTTTGTATAAATTTACTTGACTGATATCGTTGAGATTGAGACTGGTCATGTACTGTCTTGGTCTGAAACCAATCAGTCCATAACTTAACAGGTCAACATCTTGATCTAGGTTGGCTTGATTGGTGTCATAGCTCTGTGCCAACTGATCAGCCTTGTTGGGAATGTTTTGCAACAGACCACGTTGTATTTTGGTATAGTCGCTCTTGACCCAGTCACCATAATTGAATTCCAGGCTGGGTTGTACTATGGTCTGTGCAGACCAATAGTTGTTTTTGTAAACAACGATTTCGCCCTTGGCATATTTTTTATTGGACTCCCATTCTTGTACAAAATTGGTATCGTTGAGTATGAAACCTTGTGCATCCAATTGACCGTTCCAGTCAGCAGATACTGTGGCACTGATAGACACGCGACTCTGCCTTGAACCTGTGGCTGGATTGTACAGCAGATCCGCGAATATGCTGACATTGTCCAACACAATCAGCGTTTCGTAGCTGGTAAAATTGAGATTGAGGTAACTTATGGTCTGGTTACTCAAGCTCTGGATTTCAAAAGTATTTTCAAATCGATCCACAACCAAGTCTCTCACCGGCAACGTTGTACGATTTTGATCTAGGATCTGATTTTCCGGAGTCTGCACTATCACACTGTCTACCACGGCCTGAGCTCGAGTGGCTGTCAACTTTGTGTTGGCGGGATTGAGATTTATAACCGCACCTATGGCCCAGCCTTGATTGGCAAAATACAAAAACTCCTGTGCCATTTGATTCCAGTTAAGTATTTTTCCATTTTCCAGCTCGTCAAAGATAAGTCCTTGACTTTGCAACAGGGCTCCATAGCTTAATAAAAAGTCGCAGACCATGGTCTGGTTAGTAAACACATAGCCATAGGGTACCTGGACCACGTCTTGACTGTAGGTATTAGGAACAGACACCGAAGTTCCACCCGCAGTGATTGTGGTTCTGGTGCCACCGGCACGACTGGCCAAGATGTTGAAATAGGGTTCGGTGATACTGTAGCCAAATACCGCATATCCATCTTCGACCACCTGCACAATCACACTGCTGTAGGTTATGTTTGCAAAGGGTTGGTTTTTGTACAGCAACAGATTGTAGCTTTCGTCTGGTAACAGCAGACTGGTATTCAAGCTGTTGGGACTACTACGCTCGGTGTAGA
>JACCDW010190406.1_pt1 | contig 10780 bp, 10 predicted proteins | sample 7449781 | NCBI WGS metagenome assembly JACCDW01 (sample SAMN15323449, study PRJNA562643) | freshwater metagenome | isolation source: river surface water | place: USA:Blue River Watershed | collected 2017-08-18
CGCGGGGATGACATTGACGCAGCCTGTGGCCAGCTGGCCGGACAGGTACAGGATAAAACCAGACGTACACGGCAAATGCCGCCCGTCATCACGCAGCCGCACGAGGGCGCATCCTGATGTATGCCTTGGTGATGCAAAGCGCGCGAAGATTGCTGGTGGTCGGGTCGGTACTATTGCTGATTGCCTGTACGACGAGTAGTGGTCCGACAGGTGCGGACACCGCGAAAGCAACACCGATGGATCCTTTGAGCCGGGCACGAATTCATACCGAACTTGCCGCACTGTATTACCAGCAGGGCAGCATGAAGACCGCGCTCGACGAACTGGCCAATGCCACCCGGATCGATCCGGATTACGCGCCCGCGTATAGCATGCTTGGCTTGGTCTATATGCAGCTGGGAGAGCGTGACCGAGCCAACACCAGTTTCCAAAAGGCTGTTGCATTGGCGCCGGGAGATCCGGAGATACGCAACAACTATGGCTTGTTCCTCTGCGATACGCAGCAATATCCATCGGGGTTGACGCAATTGAATATGGCCCTGGCTAATCCACTCTACGCCACACCCGCCAAAGCGCTCGTCACCGCAGCGCGTTGTGCGCGGCAAATGGGGGATGACGCCCTGGCAAATAGCTATCGCCAACGGGCATTGCAATACGGCGTTACAACAGGCGAGGCACCCCAGGTGCCGAATCGACAGACACTTCAGTAACCGGTGACCCGGAAAGTAACATGCAAAATCATCACGAACAGAATCCGCAAACAGAACTCGATATGCCGGCAGCAACGGCAGACAACACCTCTGTTCCCGTAGTCAATGACACGGCTGAGCCGGTAACAGAGGTGGGCATCAGCCTGAAAAAAGCCCGTGAAGCCAAACGGCTGTCGTTAGGAGATGCTGCCTATGCACTCAAAATTGGCCCGAAGGCCATTGAATCCCTCGAAGCATCCGATTGGGGGGCGTTGCCGGGCCGTACCTTTACCGTCGGCATTCTCCGGGCATATGGCCGACTGCTGGATATTCCGGTGGATGCCCTGATTGCCGAAGTACCAGGAAGCACGCCGGCCATGAAGAAAAATCTCATCCAGTCGACTTCGGCACGTAAGGCCGCGCCGGCAACACGGCGTGATGGCGAAACGAAACGACAGGAAAAGCGTATGCTGAAAACCGGCGTCGTCATGATCCTGTTGGCGATCGTGCTGGCCTACGCCGTTCCTACCAGCCTCTGGGAAAATCTGTTGCAGTCTGCGCAAAGCCAGGCCGAACGCTGGATTCGCCCGGATGTCGTGCAACCGGCGGTGGAGTCGACGTTGCCGGCACAGCCCGAGGCACAGCCTGCCACCAGCCAATCCGAACCTACGGCACAGGCTCAAACCAGCCCAGGTACGCTGGAGCTCAAATTCTCTGCACCCGCCTGGGTTGAAGTGCGTGATTACACCGGCCGGATTATTTATTCACAATTGAATGCAGCAGGTAGTACACAATTTATTACGGGGGCAGCGCCTCTCGATGTACTCATTGGTAATGCCCGCCAGGTGCAAGCACGTTGGCGTGATGAACCCGTCAAGCTCGATAAACTCTCGACGGATGATGTTGCACGCCAGGTACTGCGCTAACCGCAGCATTCGATTCAGGTGGCTTCTATGATTTTGCAACGTAAACAGACCCGTCGTGTTGGTATCGGCAACGTCCTCATGGGTGGCGGTGCCCCCGTTGTCGTTCAGGCCATGACCAACACCGATACCGCGGATGTCCTGAAAACGGCGATTCAGGTCGCCGAGCTTGCCCGGGCGGGCGCCGAGCTGGTGCGTATCACGGTGAATTCACCGGAAGCCGCCGCCGCTGTACCGGAGATCCGTGCTCAGCTGGATCGCATGAATTGCGATGTGCCACTGATTGGTGACTTCCATTACAACGGTCACCGGTTGCTGAGTGATTACCCTGCTTGTGCGGAAGCGCTGGCCAAGTTCCGCATTAACCCGGGCAATGTGGGTTTCGGCAAGAAAAAGGACGAGCAGTTCTCTCAGATGATTGAACTGGCCATCCGCTACAACAAGCCCGTTCGTATCGGCGTGAATTGGGGAAGTCTGGATCAGTCCGTTCTGGCCCGTGTGATGGATGAAAATGCCGGCAAGGCCAATCCCGGTTCTGCGAATGACGTGATGCGCGAAGCTCTGATTCTGTCGGCCCTGGAATCGGCAACGCTCGCTGAAAGCATTGGTCTTCCGGCTGATCGTATCGTGCTCTCGTGCAAGGTGTCCAGTGTGCAGGATCTGATTGCAGTGTATCGTGATCTTTCCGGCCGCTGTGATTACCCGCTGCATCTGGGTTTGACCGAGGCAGGCATGGGCTCCAAAGGTATCGTCGCCTCGACGGCCGCGATGGCTGTGCTGCTCCAGGAAGGTATTGGCGATACCATCCGTGTATCGTTGACGCCAGAGCCGAATGGTTCGCGAACTCAGGAAGTTCAGGTCGCACAGGAAATGCTGCAGACCATGGGGCTGCGGGCCTTCACGCCGCTGGTCACGGCCTGCCCGGGCTGCGGTCGTACGACCAGCGTGTTCTTCCAGGAGCTGGCGTCCGAAGTGCAGTCCTATGTGCGCGAGAAGATGCTCGTCTGGCGTGAACAGTACGACGGCGTCGAAAACATGACGCTCGCTGTTATGGGCTGTATCGTCAATGGCCCCGGCGAAAGTAAGCACGCCAACATCGGTATCTCGTTACCGGGTACCGGCGAAACCCCGGCGGCACCCATATTCGAGGACGGCGTGAAAACGGTGACCTTGCGTGGTGACAACATCGCCAACGAATTCAAAGACATTATTGACCGGTACGTTGCCCGGACCTATCAGCGGAAAGCCTGACGCCAATGAGTAACAAACTACAAGCCGTACGCGGCATGAATGACATCCTGCCGGAGGCAGCGGAATCCTGGGAGTGGCTTGAAGAGGCGCTGCGTGGCTGGCTCAAGAGCTACGGTTATCGCCCGATCCGCATGCCGATTGTCGAGCCGACCCCGCTGTTCAAACGGGCAATTGGTGAGGTGACTGATATTGTTGAAAAGGAGATGTATTCCTTTGTCGACAGCCTCAATGGCGAAGCGCTGACTTTGCGTCCTGAAGGCACGGCGGGTTGTGTGCGTGCCGTGATTCAGCACAATGTCGCCGCCGAACGCCCGCAGCGTCTGTATTACATGGGTCAGATGTTCCGTCACGAACGCCCCCAGAAAGGTCGGTATCGTCAGTTTCATCAGGTGGGTGTTGAAGCTTTCGGTTTTACCGGTCCGGATGTCGATGCCGAACAAATTCTCATGGGTGCCCGACTCTGGCAGGAGCTGGGCCTCGACAACATCCGTCTGGAACTGAATAGCCTCGGTCAGGCGAATGAACGTGCCGAGCATCGTGCCGCGCTGATCGCCTACTTCGAAGCACATCAGGATCAGCTCGATGAAGACGCCAGGCGCCGTCTGCATACCAATCCCTTGCGCATTCTCGATACTAAAAACCCGGAAATGCAGGCACTGGTTGCTGCCGCGCCGCGCCTGATGGATTACCTCGGCGCAGAATCACTGGCCCACTTCGAGCGCGTACAGTCCCTCGTGCGCCATGCGGGTATTCCCTTTACCGTCAATCCCCGTTTGGTACGCGGTCTGGATTATTACAACCTGACTGTCTTTGAATGGGTCACGGATGCGCTCGGCGCGCAAGGTACTGTCTGTGCCGGTGGTCGTTATGATGGCCTCGTGGAACAGTTGGGTGGCAAGTCCACGCCAGCCTGTGGCTTTGCCCTCGGTGTCGAGCGTTTGCTCGCCTTGCTGGAAGATGCTGGTAATCTGCCGCAAGCAGAATCCCCTGATGTCTACCTCATTCATCAGGGGGATGCCGCGGGTGACCTGGCAATCCGTGTTGCCGAGAGTCTGCGTGACACCGGGTTGAACGTGGTTTACCACTGTGGTGGTGGCAGCTTCAAATCCCAGATGAAGCGGGCAGACCATTCCGGCGCACCGCTGGCTGTGATTATTGGCGACGACGAAGTCGCCAATGGCGAAGTCACGGTGAAAGCCCTGCGCCAGAAGGATTGGGCAGAAGGCGAAACCGCAAATAACCAGGTTCGTGTGCCGCTGGATGATCTTGCCGAGCACATCATGTCACAATGGACGCAAAACGATCTCGGGCAGGGCTTTTAAGCGCACCGGGCACCTATAGGAAAATTGGAAATGGCCGTTTACGATCTTGAAGAGCAGGAACAGATTGCTGCCTTGCGTAGCTGGTGGAAGCAATATGGCGGTTGGGCCATCGGCGTACTGCTGATTGTGGCATTCGCTTCCCTCGGTTGGTACGGATGGCAGAGCTACCTCAAAAGCCAGAATGCCGAAGCCAGCCGCATCTATCTGGTCTTGCAACAGGCCAGTGCCCAGCAAGACACCAGCCGTATCAAGCAGGCGGCTGGCGAGTTGGTGAATCAATACCCTAGCAGCCAGTATGCCTCGTTGGGTGCCTTGTTGGCCGCGACCACGCTGGAAGCCGCGGGCGATGCCAAGAGCGCCGAAGCACAGCTGAACTGGGTTGCTGACAATGGTAAAGACGCGGTCCGTGGTGTGGCGCGTTTGCGTCTGGCCGGCATGCAGATGGATGACAAAAATTTTGACGGCGCACTCAAGACACTATCCGATACGCCACCACCGGGGTTTACCGCCCGCTTTGATGCTGCCAAAGGCGATGTGTACGTCGCGCAGGGTAAATTGACGGAAGCCCGTGCCAGCTATGATGCCGCCCTCAAGAATCTGGAACCGGCGGGTAAGGATGTCACGCCGAATTCGGAATTCGCCGGGAGTGAACCCGGTCAGCTGTTGCGTCGCCTGGTGATCGAGAAGCGCGATGCGTTGACTACCGTTGCCGCAGCCGGAAAGTAAGCGAATGACACCGATCCTGCCTTGCCGATTGAAAACCGTGGCACTCGCCGGCTTGCTCGCGGTGGCGTTGAGCGGGTGCGGCTTGTTCGGAAGCTCCAAGCCAAAGCCGACGCCGCTGACACCGATCGTCGAACGGGTAGGGATGCGCCAGGATTGGCAGGTATCTGTGGGTAAGGCCGGTCGTTTCACCTTCCTGCCGGCCAGTGGTGGCCCCGTTGTTCTGTCCGCCTCGAATGATGGCACGGTCATCCGGCTTGATAACGGTAAGGAAGTCTGGCGTGCCAATGCCGGTCAGAAACTCTCCGCCGGTACAGCCAGTGATGGACGTCTCGTCGTGGTGGGCACCTATAAAGGGGATGTGCTGGCCTTTGATTTCGAAACGGGTAAACCCGCCTGGACGGCTAACGTCAAAGGCGAACTGGTGGCCGCACCTGCCATCACCGAAGGCCTCGTGGTGGTTCGTACCAGCGATAACCGCGTGATTGCGCTGGATGGTATCGATGGCAAACAGCGCTGGAACTACCAGCGCAGTAATCCGCCGTTGGCCGTTCGCTCTGTGGCACCGCCATTGCCCTTTGGCCCCTTTGTTCTGGTCGGCATGCCCGGCGGTAAGCTTTATGCGTTGTCGTTACAGAACGGTGCGCCCGCCTGGGAAGGCACTGTGTCAGTGCCGCGTGGTGCAACCGAACTGGATCGTGTATCGGATGTGGTCACCGTGCCGGCTGTTCAAGGACCGCAGATGTGTGCCGTGGCCTTCCAGGGGCGTGCCGCCTGCTTCGACATGCAGGGGGGCACCCAGATCTGGTCACGCGAGGTGTCTTCCGTCGCGGGTATCACCATGGATGATCGCCGCGTCTTTATTCCGGATGAGCAGGGCGTCGTCCATGCCTTTGATCGTGGCACGGGGGCTTCTGTCTGGCGTCAGGATAAACTCAAATACCGTAACCTGTCGGCGCCTGTAGCACTACCGATGGGTCTGGTCGTTGGGGATGCCGAAGGCTTTCTGCATGTACTCGACCGGGATAACGGAGAATTTATCAGCCGCATGAATGTCGGCGGGGGTGGGGTCATGTCGATCCTGCCTGCATTAGGTCCTAACACCGTCCTCCTGCAAACGGCAGGCGGGTCTCTGATGGCGGTAACTTTGCAATGAAACCTACAATCGCCCTGGTGGGCCGTGCCAACGTTGGCAAATCTACACTCTTTAATCGCCTGACACGGTCGCGTGATGCGATCGTTGCCGATATGCCGGGTCTTACCCGTGACCGCCATTACGGTCATGGCAAGATTGGCCGCAAAGGCTTTCTGGCAATTGATACCGGTGGCTTCGAGCCTAAATCGCGCGAAGGGATCACTCAGGAAATGGCGCGTCAGACCGAACAGGCCATCCATGAAGCGGATCGTATTATCTTCGTGGTCGATGGCCGCGAAGGCGTAACGCCACTCGACAAAGATATTGCCCAGCTGCTGCGCCGGATCAATCGTCCGGTCATGGTGGCGGTGAACAAGGTCGAAGGTATGGATCGCGGCGTTGTTGCGGCGGATTTCCATGAACTGGGTCTGGGTGAGCCGCATCCCATTTCAGCCGCACACGGTGAAGGCGTCCGTAGCCTGATTGATGAAGCGCTGGCAGATTTTCCCGAAGACCCGGAAGAGGACGAAAATGCTGAACGTATTCCGCGTGTGGCCATTGCCGGTCGCCCCAATGTCGGTAAATCCACACTGATCAATGCCTTGCTTGGTGAAGAGCGCGTCATTGCCTTTGACCAGCCGGGCACCACGCGCGATGCGATTGAAATCGAATTCGAGCGGGGTGATAAGAAATATCAGCTCATCGACACCGCGGGCGTGCGCCGCAAGGGCCGGGTATTTGAAGCCATCGAAAAGTTCTCGGTCATTAAAACGCTCCAGGCCATTGAAGCGGCTAATGTCGTCATTCTGGTGCTGGATGCCCAGCAGGATGTTGCCGATCAGGATGCACACCTGGCGGGCTTCATCAAGGAATCCGGTCGGGCGCTCGTGGTGGCTGTGAATAAGTGGGACGGCATGGACGCCTATGACCGTGAGCAGTGCAAGCTCGGTATCGAACGCCGCTTCAAGTTCCTAGACTTCGCCAGCTTCCATTACATCTCGGCCAAAGAAGGCAAGGGGCTGGATAGTGTCATGCGCTCGGTCGACAAGGCCTACGCCGCTGCCATGGCCAAACTGTCGACGCCGCAGCTGACTCGTGTGCTGATGGATGCGGTGGCGAAACAGACGCCGCCGCGTCATGGCATCTTCCGCCCCAAACCACGTTATGCGCACCAGGGCGGCATGAATCCACCGCTGATCGTGATTCACGGCAACGCGCTCAATCATATTCCAGACAGCTATCGCCGTTATCTGGAGCATTGCTTCCGTGATCATTTCCATCTGCAGGGCACGCCGTTACGTTTGCAGTTCAACGTGTCCCACAACCCCTATGTGGATGATTAATGGGGCATTCTGAACAAAATGCTTTGCGCATTCCGGTTTTTTGCTTTAAATTGACCCTGTCGTACGCTAAGTCGACGCAAATACCCTCCCCACCAATTTCCCTAACCCGCAATAATCAGAAGAAAGCGGAGTAATAACAATGACAAATAAGGGCCAGTTGCTGCAGGATCCTTTCCTCAACGCTTTGCGCCGTGAGCACGTGCCGGTATCGATCTATCTGGTCAACGGTATCAAGCTGCAAGGGCAGATCGAATCCTTCGATCAGTACGTGGTGCTGTTGCGTAACACCGTCACGCAGATGGTCTACAAGCATGCCATTTCTACCGTGGTGCCGGCGCGTGCCGTCAGCTTCAGCCAGGAGCCGCCGGCGGCATGAGCAATACCGACCCGGCATTGGCCGGGTTGTCTGATCCCCGGTTAGCCAGAAAACCAGCGCAGTCCCGCACGCCTGCTCAGGAGCGTGAGCGGGTGTTGATCGTCCAGGTTGACTTTGGCAAGCTGGATCTCGAAGAAGCGGTGCAGGAAGTCCGTATGCTGGCCGAATCAGCCGGGGCAGACGTTGTTGATGTCATTACCTGTCGCCGGGATCGGCCGGATGTGGCGCTATTTGTCGGCTCGGGTAAAGCCGAGGAGATTGGCAGGCATGCCAAGGCCCTGGACGCCGGGCTGGTGATCTTCAATCATGGGTTGTCCCCGGTGCAGCAGCGTAACCTCGAACAGGTCGTGCATGGTCGGGTCATTGACCGCACGACCCTCATTCTGGATATTTTTGCCCTGCGGGCGCAGAGTGCCGAAGGTAAGCTACAAGTCGAGCTCGCGCAGCTGGAACACCTGGCATCCCGACTGATCCGCGGCTGGACTCACCTGGAACGTCAGCGGGGTGGTATTGGTATGCGAGGCCCGGGTGAAACCCAGCTGGAAACCGACCGTCGACTCATCGGCACCCGCGTCAAAATGCTCAAAGATCGCCTGGCAAAACTCGCCAAACAGCGTCGCACGCAGGGGCGGGCGCGTAGCCGGCAGGGCGTTCTGACGATTTCACTGGTGGGCTACACCAATGCCGGAAAATCCACGTTATTCAATGCGCTGACGCACTCAGGAGCCTATGCGGCTGATCAGTTATTTGCCACGCTGGATACCACCGTACGGCGGGTCTGGTTACCCGAAGCGGGTAACGTTGTTGTGGCTGATACCGTCGGTTTTATCCGCGATTTGCCGCACACCCTGGTCGAAGCCTTCAAAGCCACCCTGGAAACCACCACGCAGGCCGATCTGTTGCTGCATGTCATCGATGCCGCTAATCCGGCACGTGATCTGCAGATCGCGGAAGTGAACAAAGTGTTGGCCGAAATCGGCGCCAGCCATATTCCCCAGATTCGCGTTTATAACAAGTGTGACCTGACAGCAGCCGAGCCCGGTGCCGAGCGGGATCCCTATGGTAAAATCGACCGGGTACGATTGAGCGCCCAGACAGGCGCCGGTCTCCCCTGGTTAAGGGCGGCAATCGCCGAATTTGCCCATCCGGAACCTGCAGAATCCGGCCCAGAAAGTTATTCCTCGGAGTTAGCGCCAACCCCGCTGCTGTCGCCTGATGTCGATCAATGATCCCCAATGGGGAAACAGCCACCGACCGGAGCAAAAAGAGCCGGATCTGGCACCAGATAAGACTGGTGCGGCGCCGGTGCAACCTGAGTCCGATGGCGGTCGCGAGAACCCGCCGCTGAACAACGTCAAGGCATCGCCCCCGCAGTCATCGACACCGACGGGCTCGCAACAGTCACCCACGCCAACGCCGCCCGAAGGGCCGCCTGATCTGGAGGTGCTCTGGCAGCAGCTGGTGTACCGCATACGATGCCGTCTTGCCAAAATACTGCGACAAGCGCCGCCCGAATTGCCCACACCGCCGCAATCGACGGCTAAGCAAGCGACCAATCCGCCCCCCGCAGAAGGTAGCGCTGACCCGTTGCCGAGTTGGCAGGCATTGTCACTACAAAGCTGGTTGATTGGCGTCGCTCTACTGTTCGGTGCCTGGCTGATGAGCGGTTTCTATCTGGTAGACGCCAACCAACGCGGTGTGGTCAGCCGTTTCGGGGTGGTTTCGGACACAGAAGAACCCGGTTGGCACTGGCGTTGGCCCTATCCGTTTGAAAGCGTTCGTCTGGTTAACGTGACGGGGGACCGCACGCTTGAAATCGGGGCGGCAACGTCAGGCCGGCAAGCGCAAGGCTTCATGCTCACCGCGGACCAGAACCTGGTAGGCCTCTCTTATGCCGTCATTTACCAGGTGGAGGATCCGGTGGCTTATCTCACGCGTCTGGATCAGCCTTCAGACCTGCTCGGTGTTTTCGCTGAAAACGCCATTCGTGAAGCCGTCGCTCGACAAACCCTGCGTGGTCTGCAGCAAAGTATCAGCAAACCGGACACCGATGCTGTCCAGAGTCCGGCGCTGGATCAGGTGCGTGATCAGATTCAGCAAAGTCTCAATGATCTGAATTCGGGCATTCGGGTCAAGAATGTCCTTATCCGTGACGTGCGGTTACCGGGTCCGGTACTGCAAGCTGTCAAACAGGCCGATGAGGATGCGCAAAGCAAACTCCGGGCATTCCGAGAAACGCAGATTGCCGCAACGGATAGTCTGATCAAAGCATATAAGCTGGCCAATCAGTTGCAGGAAGAAAGCCGTGGTTATGGTCAGGTACTTGATGACAACGTGACACGTCTCAATGCTGCCTCGGCTCCGGATCTGGCCGCCGCCCAGAAGACGGTTGCCGCCCTCGGCCAGGCCACGCGGCTGCAGTTCCCGCTGCTGTTTGACACGGATACCGATTTGATCGCCCGTACGCTGCCGGCAAAGGTAGTGGCCAAGAATGCCACGAAGGCTTCCGGTAGCAAGGCAGCCGCCCCTGTTGGCACAGGGGCATGGCGTGATCGAGACATCATGCGCGAGCGCGATCGTGTAGAGCGTCCCGGGAGTGGCTCATGACCGAACGCAACGAGACAAAAGGACAGGCCCCCTTGGCACCGATGCGGCACTTCTCGGTCGGACGTCTGGCAGCCGCGGCGCTGGCACTGGTGATCTTGTTGGCCATCTTTTCGGTCGTTGTCGTCGAATCCGGTCAGGTCGGTGTCGTCGTTCGTACCGGCGCAGAAAGCCCGTCCCGGGTACTCACTGAACCCGGTATCTACGGGCGCATTCCTTTTGTCGAGCGCGTCTTGGTGCTTGACACCCGCTGGCAGTCAGCCGAGCAGAGTACGTTGCAGTCGTATGTCACACAGGACCAGCAGTCATTACAGTTGGCCGGCTGGGTTGTCTGGCGGGTTGCTGATCCGCAGCGTTTTAGCATGGCAACCGCCAGTGGCAAGAACGGTATCGAAGAACGCGTCTTCGGTGCTC
>JACCDW011228098.1_pt1 | contig 10778 bp, 10 predicted proteins | sample 7449781 | NCBI WGS metagenome assembly JACCDW01 (sample SAMN15323449, study PRJNA562643) | freshwater metagenome | isolation source: river surface water | place: USA:Blue River Watershed | collected 2017-08-18
ACTTTGAGGATACCCATCAGTGTAAGTTGGCGAAGATGCTGAGAAAGCGACTGAAAAGAAGAGACATTACCGGTGGATTTAAAGCAGTATTTTCCACCGAAGTTGTGATCAAAGAAAGCCTCATGCTCACCGATGGGAAAAATTTTAAAAAATCCGCTTACGGAACGATGTCTTTTCTCCCTGCAGCCTTTGGCTGTGCCTGTGCTGCCACGGTAGTCAACGATTTATTAGCTTCCTGATACCGGGTTAAAATGGTACAAGAAGATAAGCAGCCCTACAAATGCAGGTTTCTTTTGATCCTTGATTTCTAAGGTCACCTCCACTTCTGCCTTGATGGTACCGCGAAGGTTGGTGATGTTTTTTAAACCCGCCACCAAGCGCACTTCGCTGTCCACTGTGACGGCTTGGGCGAATCGAAGATTTTCTATCCCGTAATTGATCATCATCTTCAGGTTATTGACCTGCACGATTTGTTCCCAAAGGTAGGGGACGATGCTCAGGGTCAAGTAACCATGGGCAATGGTATTGCCAAAAGCTCCTTCTGCTTTGGCACGTACCGGGTCGGTATGAATCCATTGGTGATCTAGGGTTGCCTCAGCAAAGCGATTGATTTGTTGCTGGGTAATTTGAAAATAGTCCGAGGCCCCGAGTTCTTTGCCTAAATACGTTTCAAATTCTTCAAAGCTGCCGATAGCAATAGGGGACATAGGAGGGGAGGTTTAAGAGATAAAGAATTCGAAATTAGGAAAAAGTAGGGAAGTGAATTTTTCAATGCATAAAAAAGTTTCATCTTCGTCCATTAAAGTATCGGTACCCTCTTTATTTTTCGCCAATGGCAGACTATGTGCATGGTTTTAATCCAGAAGAGCAGCTTCGATTGGAAGCGCAGGCAGATATTTTAGCCCCCATGGTCTTTAGGGAAGTAGACTTTGGGAATTGCACACACCTTTTGGAAGTTGGGAGTGGAGTTGGTGCCCAAACTCGAATTCTGCTAGAGCGTTTTCCGCAGCTTCAGATTACTTGTGTGGATTCCTCAGCGCTACAGCTTGCTCAGGCGCGGATCAATTTGGCTTCTTTTGGGAATCGGGTGCATTTTGTGGAGCAGGATGGCTGTAGTCTCAGCCTATCCGGAAGATTTGATGCCGCATTTGTCTGTTGGACCCTAGAGCATGTTTTTTCACCAATTCAACTTTTGGTCAAGCTCAAAGAACATCTTCAGCCAGGTGCTCGGGTTTACGTGACAGAAGTATTTAATTCCAGTTTGTATACCTCTCCTGGATTCCCCCATTTTCGACATTATTTTGAGGTGATGAGCGCCTTTCAGCGGAAAATTGGAGGGAATCCTGATGTGGGAATTGAATTGGGGAATCTACTCACGGAGGCTGGATTTTCTGCTTGCAGCACCCGCTTTGATGGATTTTATTTGGATAGAAGAAGTAGTGAAAAAAGAAAAGTCTTCACCGCTTATTGGAAAGAATTACTAAAAAGTGCTGGGCCCGCTCTTCTAGAATCAGGAGACTGTTCTATTCAGGCACTAAAGTTGATGGAAGAAGATTTAGAAAAAATTGGAAATGACCAAAATGCCATTTTTTTCTATCAATTTGTACAAGCAAAAGCCACCCTTTAATTCGTACTGATGAAAGCGATTCGTTGGATTGGAAAATTAATCTGGAAGACTTCCTTATGGTTTTTAGGACTTTCGATTGGGTTAGTCATTTTATACCGATTTGTGCCAGTGCCCATCACGCCCTTGATGGTGATTCGACTGGTGGAACAGGCAATTGATCCAGAGAAAGAGGTGCGCCTAGTGAAGGATTGGGTTCCTATTTCAGAAATGTCGAGGCATGCCCCGCAAGCAGTAGTAGGTGCGGAAGACCAGACCTTTATGAAGCATTATGGGTTTGATTTTAAATCGTTAAAGAAGGCTTGGGAGGGAAATAAAAAGAATAAGCGAGTGAAAGGGGCGAGTACCATTACGCAGCAGACCGCAAAAAACGTGTTTCTATGGCCCTCAAGAAGTTATGTGCGGAAAGTATTTGAGGCTTATTTCACCGTCTTGATTGAAATTTTTTGGTCCAAAGAACGAATCCTTGAAGTGTACCTAAACGTCATTGAGATGGGAGATGGTATCTATGGGATTGAAGCAGCTTCTCAAACCTTTTTTGATAAAAGTTCCTCCAAGCTCTCAAAGGGACAGGCAGCATTGATAGCTGCGGTATTGCCTAATCCTAGGCGCTGGAGTCCTGCTAGGCCTACTTCCTACATTAAGGGTAGACAAAGCTGGATTATGAGGCAGATGAGTAACCTCTCGCCGACAGGCTTTGGAAAATAAATTTGAATATTAATTGCTAAAATATTAAAAAAGCGAGAAACGAATTTTTCTTAGCTTCCCTCTAGTTTCTAGAAGGGAATCAGGAAGCTTTGCAAAGCTCTTGTTTCCAAATATTGTATGGTATTCAAGTAAATTTACGGCTATAAAATCCCAAACTTTGATTAAGTTTTGGGTTTCACTTTTAGGCAAAAACACCTTATTTTTTCCAAATTTGGCAGGTTAAAAAATGCAAGAAAAATTTATCCACAATTTCAATTATTTATCCACAATAATATTAAATTAACATATAATCAATTGATAATCAGTTTATTAAATCATTAACTGAAAAGCTAAATTTGTGGATAATTTTAGTCAACTCTTTAAAAATAAGGCGATTAAATTTTAAAAAAGTGGATAAATAAAAAATCAAAATTTTCTACTAGCTGCTCTTTAACGCTTCCTTTTTTTTCTGTAATATTTTACGATAAGCATAGAGGATTTTAGCCTTGGAATCAAATCTTAAATAGGTGTTATTTTCCACTAAAGAAAGATTTAACGCTCCATAGCATTCAAACCTTTCCATTGCCGATTGCATATTTTTCGTTGAAAATAGAATTTTTCGGAGACTGTGTAAGTGGTGCCCTACTCGGCTGTTTTTTTGCTTTTAGTAGGATAGGTCTTAAGGCTTTTCAAGCAGTGCAGTATCCAAGGCCAGCAGCGATCTTAAGATTAACCGAACCGTCGCCTGGTAGAAGGCAGGATGAATCCCTGCAAAAGAATCGCTCGGCTGGTGGTAATCCACATGGTCTTCCACTCCGAAATACAGGTGAGGGACTTTCTTTTCAAAAAAGGCACCATGGTCGGAAGATCTAGTCCAATCCTCCGCTCCTGTACCCGGTGTATCGTGGCCAAAGCGGAGGGTTGAACCTGTCTCGCCTGGAATTTTTTCCAAGATTGTTTTGAACTGGGGGTAGTAGTGGGTTCCTGAAACAAACACTTCCTTTGCCTCGCTTCGCGAAAGCATGTCCATATTCACATTAAGCAGGATTTGCTCTAATGGAAAGGGAAGATCATTCACCAAGGCTTTTGCTCCCTGAAGCCCCATTTCCTCTGCATCCAAGGCGGCAAATAACATGCTGTGCTGGGGGCGATTTTTTGAAAAATACTCCGCTAAAACCAGCAAGGCGGCTGTACCTGATGCGTTATCATCAGTTCCATTGTAAATCGAATCCCCCGCTGCATTGGGCCTACCTATGCCTACATGATCGTAATGGGCGGTGACTACGATCACTTTTTTGGAGGATTTCCCAGGAATAAACCCCACAATATTGGCTGCATCCACAATCATTTTTTTTGTTCGTCGGTTTTCAAACGAGAACTTTTGAATAAAATCTGGATATAGGGGTTCGACCAAGTCCAAGCCAGTAAGCTCTTTTAAGATATACTTTTGAGCCATATCGCTGCCTTTACTCAGAGGGCTTCTGCCCTCAAGTGCATCCGAGGATAAGTATTCCAAATGGCGGAGAAGTTTTTTGCCATCAATTTCTTGGGCAAATGTGCCAGTAAAGGAGGCGAGAACTAAAATTATTGTAACTAATTTGCGTTGTAGGAAATGCATCAGAAAAAGGATTGGTGAACTACTGCTGTAAAAATACAGACCTTGAGTTCAATCCCTCAGAAATTTTATGAAATATAGTTACGTACTACTTTTTTTTCTTTTTGTAACCCCCTTCGCCCAGGGGCAGGGGACCCTGCCTCCAACTTTCTTCGAGGGCAAATCCATCATTTTGGTATCGAATGATCCCGGTGCCATGCCTGCAATCACTTGGCAAGCACTGGCAGACAGCATCCACCCCTATTTGGTGCGTGCTGGAGGAGATCCAGTGGGGTATTTTGAACTCGAACAGGTAGCCTTGTCCACCGCCCTTCAGGCAGTGTATGCAAAGGCTTTTTTGGAGCGTCAAATTCAAAATATGGTATTGATTACCCGCCAGAAAGCCCAAATAAGTATTCATGTGGGTAAATTTTCGGGCGATGGAAAAATCATAGAAAGCAGCTCCCTTTTTGGAATTTCTGGAAAGGATTGGAAAACTGCCGCGCAGCAGTTTGCTGGGATTGGAACTACTGTTCCAACTAAAAATTTGCTTGTTGCTGACTTGGCAGAATTTCCCACTTTAGGCGCGCAGTCCGTTGCTGCCAATTCCCAAAGGTGGATTTCTAGAAATCCGCTGAACCTTGACGTCTTTCGGCTAGGGATCCCACTTGAAGGAACTTCTGCCATCAATGGTCCGATAAACACTTTCAGATATGAGGTCTTTGGTAAATCACCTGCAACCCTGCTAGCCGAGCAAAGTGATCAAAAAGTTGGGCTGGAGGAAATTTTTTCCAGCAAGTATCCCCATGAGGTGGCCTGGCTGGTGGAAACGAAGACCAACCAAGAGTTGCTAGCAGACCGCATTCAATTTTTACTCGTTAAGGTAGAAGGCAGACAAGCAGACCTGATGAAAAGTATGGGAATAGAACCCATTACAGGAGAAGAAGGAGCTAAAACGGTGGTGAAATTTTACATCCGTTTTTTAGTGAGAGAGGAACTGTACCTCGGATCCACCTGGGATGCTCACCCAGACTGGAAGGTTTCCCTCAATCAATTTTTGGATAACCTGAAAAAATAGTAGCAATTTTTAGCAGCTAGAGATGCTAGCCCGCGGGATACAAGGATTCATTGAGGAAAGGAATCAGCGCGAGCACCATGGCTTGTTGATAATACCCCTCCCTTGTGATGAGACCATGCGTAAGCAGCCCAACAGATCCTCCCTGTTGCTTGGAGTTTTGTGCTTGAAATACCAAATCATCCGCATGACCCAGTTCCATGCCGTCCTGAATCAAGGCGACCACCTGAGGGGGTAAGTAAAAAGTACCTGTCTTGGATTGGCTGGATTTGCCAGAGCGATGCAGGAGGTAAATCCAGGCAAAGGCATACATGCCCTGCGAATCCTCATCCACACCGCCTTCAATTCCGACCCAATAGTCCGCTTGGGGAATGAGGATTTTGGCATGATTCGCTCGATTGCGAGCTCCAAGGAGGGTTTCCTCCTCAGATCGCGGTTGCGCGGGGATATCAGATTGGGCTTCTACACCCTCCACTTCGCCTATTTTTGCAAATGCCTGAGAAAAGGCCTCTTTGACACAGCCTACTTTTACTGGGTTTTTGCTACCCACGATCACTCGTGGGAGAACAGGGTCATTTTCTGGCACTGTGGTCAACGCCTTAAGCCATGTTGGTAAATACCTGGTTGACATCGTCGTCCTCTTCCAGACGATCGATCAGCTTGTTGATGAGCTCTTCTTGCTCTTCGGTCAATTCGGTAAGCGTGGTAGGAAAGCGTTGAAAATCTGCGGAAATGACTTCGATACTTCGGTCTTCCAGGGCCTTTTGCATCAAACCAAAGTCCTCAAATTCGGTGTAAGCAAAAATTTCCCCTTCGTTCTCTGCGATTTCGGTGAGTCCAAAATCGATCAATTCCAATTCAAGTTCCTCAAGATCGTAGGCAGCTTTTGCGAAGCGAAATACGGCTTTGTGCTCAAACATAAAGCTAACAGATCCTGAAGTTCCCATGGAACCCCCTGCTTTGGCAAAGTAGGACCGCACGTTGGCTACGGTTCGGTTGGTATTGTCTGTGGAAGTTTCTACGATAAAAGCGATTCCAAATGGGCCATAGCCCTCGTATACCACTTCTTCGTAGTCTTTTTCATCCTTGTTGGAAGCCCGCTTGATCGCACCTTCAATACGATCCTTTGGCATTTGGGCACCTTTGGCGTTCTGGATGACGGTCCTAAGTTTGGCATTACTGCTTGGATCTGGGCCGCCAGCCTTCACGGCCATGACGATTTCCTTCCCTAGTCGGGTAAATACCTTGGACATCTTGTCCCAACGCTTGAATTTTCGCTCTTTTCTGAACTCAAATGCTCTTCCCATGGATATGCTGTTTATAGGGAACAAAAATAGCAATTTCTTTTAGCTGATGAAGGGCATTTTTGGATGGAAGAGAAAGTTCTACCCTGCAAAAAATAAGGGCTTTAAAAAACGAGTCCAATAGGTAGATTAAACCAATGGTGCAATTCGAGGTCTAAATTCTGAAACAAACCAATAGCAACATGAAAAAATGGATCCTTGGTGCGGTAGTTATGACTTGCATTAGTCTTGGGCTATCTGCGCAACATCAGAAGAAAAACTTTCGAGAGCTAAGCGCATCAGAGCGCGCAGAAAAGATGAGCAATCGAATGGCGGAGGAGCTCAAGCTTACCGATGAACAGCGAAAGCAAGTGAGCAAGGTGGTACTTGAAAATGCCACTAGGCAAGAGGAGCTTGCCCAAAAGCGAAAAGTTGAGTTAGAAGCTCAGAAGAAATACAGAATGGAACAGGAAAAAAAGATTGCTGCTATCTTGACCGAAGAACAAAAAGTGATTTGGGAGCAGCGAAAGGAATCTCGACTCCATGGGGATGCCCATTCAGAAAGAAGGGAGCATCACGATAGAAGAGGGCCCAGATTTCGAGGAGGGCGTTAACAAAAAAGGGTCACATCACTGTGGCCCTTTTTGTTGTTAACTGTTTTTAAACTTGTTCCCGCTGCTCCTCTACCTCAAAATAGGAGGCGTCTTTTTGGGGCAATGAAGAGCTGCCCATCAAATAGCTGTCTACCTGGACTGCAGCCTCTCTGCCCTCTGAGATGGCCCATACCACTAGAGATTGTCCCCTTCGCATGTCTCCTGCAAGAAAAACTTTCGGGTTTGAACTGGCATACTGCTTGGATTTTGGGAGCTTATTTTCAAAAAGTTCTACCCCAAAACTACCCAACAAATCGGCTTGTCCTGGTCCTACATATCCGATGGCCAGGAAGGCCAAATCACAGGGCAATGTCCGCTCTGTACCTTCTACTACCTCATAGGTCATGCGACCTCCAGCATCCTTCCAAACAATATCTACGATTACTAGTCCGGTTACTTCACCTTTTTCGTTGCCGACAAATTCCTTGGTCAACACAGAAAAGAGTCGCTCAGCGCCCTCCTCATGTGAACTGGAAGTTCGCAAGGTCATGGGCCATTCAGGCCAAGGATTGGCCGTGGTTCGCTTGATGGGAGGTTTGGGGAGCAATTCCAACTGGGTTACTTGTGCGGCACCATGTCTTCTGGAGGTCCCAATACAGTCACTTCCAGTGTCTCCACCTCCAATGACGAGCACATTTTTGCCGGTAGCCGTGATAGGATTTTTCGCTACTTCTCCGCCGATTACTTGATTTTGAGGAGCAAGGAAATCCATAGCAAAATGTACTCCTTTAAGGCTGCTTCCAGGAATAGCTAACTCTCGGGGTTTTTGGGCGCCTACACTCAAAACTACAGCATCGAAGTTCTTCAGTACTTCCTCTGCTTCCAAGTTCGCTCCGATTTCCGTTTGGGTGATAAATTGAACTCCCTCTTCCTCCATCACCGCAATTCTCCGATCGATCACCCATTTTTCCAACTTAAAATCGGGTATCCCATAGCGCAATAGCCCACCAATTTTGGCATTTTTTTCAAAAAGGCTTACAGCATGTCCTGCCTGATTGAGTTGGTCAGCAGCAGCAAGGCCAGCAGGTCCGGAGCCAATTACCGCCACCCGCTTTCCTGTTCGCTCTTTTGGAGGAGAGGGGGCAATTAGACCAAGTTCGTAGGCTTTCTCGACAATGTTCTTTTCAATCAACTCGATGGCCACCGGATCCTTGTTGATTCCTAGCACGCAGCTTGCCTCACAAGGAGCGGGACATATTCTACCCGTAAACTCAGGGAAGTTATTCGTGCTCTTCAGAATGCGGATGGCCTGCAGCCAATTTTCCTGGTAAACCGCCTCATTAAATTCTGGGATCACATTTCCAAGTGGGCAGCCGTGGTGGCAAAAAGGCACCCCACAGTCCATGCAGCGAGCTGCCTGGTTGTGTAGCTGCTTTTCAGAAAATGGGGTATAAATTTCCCGATAATCCCCTAGCCGAACCTGGGGATCCCGGCTTGAAGGGGTCTCGCGATTGTAGTTTAAAAATCCGTCTTTGGCACCCATATTATGCGAATGTTCGTTCTTGTTGTTCTGATTTTTTTGCCAATACTGCTTTGTAGTCTCTTGGCATGACTTTGATAAACCTGGTTTTGGTGTGTTCCCAATTTTCTAAGTAGGCTTGACCCAGTGCACTTCGTGTGAAGGCTACGTGTCGCTTCAGATAGCTGTATAGCCTTTCGAAATCCTGTTCATCCAAAGGATCCAAATCCACCATTTCCCGGTTCACTTCGGCTTGGTATTCCTCAAGAATGTAGGCGATACCACCGCTCATTCCAGCTCCGAAATTTCTTCCGATTTCACCAAGGTTGACAAGTAGCCCACCCGTCATGTACTCGCATCCATGATCACCAATCCCTTCAATGACAGCTTTGACGCCAGAGTTACGCACGCAGAAGCGCTCTCCTCCTTTGCCATTGATAAAGGCTTCCCCTGAGGTGGCGCCGTAGAAGGCTACGTTGCCAATCAAGATATTTTCCTCTGCGCGGAATTTGGCATTTCTACTCGGGTAAACAATCAATCTACCCCCGGAAAGGCCCTTTCCAAAGTAATCATTTGCCTCTCCCTCCAGCTCAAAATTCACTCCTCGGGCAAGAAATCCTCCGAAAGTCTGTCCAGCCGAACCACTGAAGGTGATGTGGATGCTATCTTCGGGTAGTCCTACACTTCCGTAGATTTTGGAAATCTCATTCGAGAGCATGGCTCCCACTGAGCGGTCGGTATTTTTGATGTCAAAATGTCCCTGAACTGGGATGGCTTGTTCCAAAGCGGGAGTTGCTTTGTCGATTAACTTTCGGTCTAGCACCTCGTCCAAGGAGACTTCTTGGTCGATTTGCTTGTAAATCCCCACATGGCTAGGTACTTCTACCTTATGGAAAATCGGGGAAAGGTCCAACTTATCCCACTTCCAATGTTTGAGATGGGTGCTGGCTTGTAAGACTTGGCTTTGGCCTACCATCTCATCGATGGTGCGGAAGCCAAGGGATGCCATGATCTCTCGAAGGTCCTGCACGATAAATTTAAAGTAGTTGACCACATGGTCGGGGTTACCCGTAAATAGTTTTCTCAGCTCGGGGTCTTGGGTGGCGATGCCTACTGGGCAGGTGTTGAGGTGACACTTGCGCATCATGATGCATCCTTCGGCTACAAGGGCCCCAGTAGCAATCCCCCATTCTTCAGCACCCAAAAGCGTGGCAATGGCAAGGTCGCGACCTGTTCGTAGTTGCCCATCGGTTTGGAGTACCACCCGACTTCTCAAGTTGTTTTTGACAAGGGTTTGATGAGCTTCAGAAAGTCCAAGTTCCCAAGGAAGTCCAGCATGACGAATCGAGCTCAGGGGAGATGCTCCTGTACCTCCATCTGCGCCGGAAATCAAGATCACATCTGTCATGGCTTTGGCTACGCCGGCAGCGACAGTGCCTACTCCTGCTTGGGACACTAGTTTTACATTGATTCGAGCCGTTCGATTTGCATTTTTCAGATCGTAAATCAACTGTGCCAAATCCTCAATGGAATAAATGTCGTGGTGTGGAGGTGGGGAAATTAAGCCTACTCCTGGAGTGGCATGGCGTACTCGGCCAATCCAGTCGTCTACTTTATGTCCTGGAAGTTGCCCGCCTTCCCCAGGCTTTGCGCCTTGTGCCATCTTGATCTGAAGTTCGGCTGCATGCGTCAAGTAGTGAGAAGTCACTCCAAAGCGGCCAGATGCTACCTGCTTGATTGCAGATCGTTCCCAGTCTCCGTTTGCCTTTTTTTCATACCGCATCTCATCCTCTCCACCTTCACCCGAATTACTTTTGGCGCCTATCCGGTTCATGGCGATTGCCAAGGTAGTATGCGCTTCGTGGGAGATGGAACCAAAGGACATCGCTCCTGTAGCGAATCGTCGCATGATTTTTTCTTCGGGCTCAACCTCCTCCAGGGGAACGGAGATTTGTTTTTTAAATTCAAATAATCCCCTCAAAGTCATTGCATCTTGGCTTTGCTCGTTAATTTTTGAGGCAAATTTTTGATACAATGCATAATCACCCAATCGGGTAGATTTTTGGAGTAGGTGAATGGTTTCTGGATTAAAAAGGTGTTTTTCACCTCTTCTTTTCCACTGGTAAATTCCCCCTGTTTCCAAAACGCCTGCATGTGGAAGGTAAGCTGCACGGTGGCGAATCAATACCTCTTCCGCAAGTTCATCGAAAGAAATTCCACTAATTCGGGAAGTTGTGCCTTTGAAACAGCGATCCATTACCTCTGGGCCTAGTCCTATGGCTTCAAAAATCTGGGCGCCTTGGTAAGATTGCAAGGTTGAAATCCCCATTTTGGAGAGCACCTTCAGGAGTCCTTTTCCAATTCCTTTCTGATAGTTGCCTAAAACTGTTTTCTCATCTTTGG
>JACCDW012041906.1_pt1 | contig 10778 bp, 3 predicted proteins | sample 7449781 | NCBI WGS metagenome assembly JACCDW01 (sample SAMN15323449, study PRJNA562643) | freshwater metagenome | isolation source: river surface water | place: USA:Blue River Watershed | collected 2017-08-18
AAATATGTTTTTTGATGACAAAAGTGAAAATGAAGCTTTAAAAAAAGAACTTGAGAGATTAAGAGAGTATGGTGCAACAATTGCGGGAGTAAGTAAATCAAACGATTTATTTGTAAAAAGTTTCGGTAGTGTTAGTGACGCTATTTTGGGAATAAACAAAGTACCTGACGCTGTTTCGGCAATAGCAGCGGCAGCTGCAGATTATGGAACATCACTTCAATTTTTAGTAGAAGAATCAAATGATATTCAAAAAGCATTTGGATCATCACGAGAAAGGTTAGACGAATTCAAAATATTGTTAGCCGATACGGCACCCGATTTGTTAAAAATGGGTATTGGTGCTGATAAAGCGACTGAAACAATTAAGACACTTGGTGCTGAATTTGGAACAACAGGAATGTTTGGTAAAGAGGCTCTAACAGAATTAGCGGCAACATTTAAAGTTACAGGTATCGAAGTTAGTAATTTGGCGGAAAATTTTAGAAACGTCGGAGTTTCGATGTACGACGTTGGTGATGTGATGTTAGAAGTTGCAAATTATGCTAAAAGTGTTGGGGTGTCCGTACAAGCGGTATCCAAGGGAGTTGTAGATAATCTTGGTAAAATGAATTTGTACAATTTCGAAAATGGTACAAAAGGTTTAACTAAAATGGCCGCTCAAGCCGCTAGATTAGGATTTGATATGTCACAAACTTTTGCGGTCGCAGACAAAGTCTTCAACCCTGAAGGTGCGATTGATTTAGCCGCAGGTTTACAACGACTAGGAGTTGCATCGAGTGCCCTTTTAGACCCATTAAGGGCAATGGATTTAGCACAAAACGATCCAGAACAATTACAAAATGAAATAGTTGATCTGACAAAAACTTTTACTAAGTTCAACCAAGAGACAGGTAAATTTGAAATTCTACCTGGTGAAAAAAGAAGGATAAGAGAAATAGCTAGTGAAATGGGTATATTACCTGAAAAATTAGCAGAAATGTCAATTAAGGCTTCTGAGTTTGATAGAAAAATGAAATCAATTGAATTCCCAACGGCAAATAAAGAAGAAAAAGAATTAATCGCTAGTTTATCTACTTTAAGTGGTGGAACTGCGGTAATTAGTGTTAAAGATGAATCAGGTAAAAGAGTAACTAAAGAAGTCAGACAATTAACACCTGAAGATATTGAAAGACTTAAAGAACAAGAACAACTTTCAAGTAAAACAATCGAAGAATTGGCAATAGAACAATTAAACGTTTTAGAAGAATTAAACGCAACAGCATCCTCAATAGGTAGAAGGGTTTCTTTGGGATATAGTACAAGTGAAGAATCTTTAAGGGCACAAAAGGCAGGTAACGTTTTAGTTAAATCTTTATTTGAAGAAGGCGAAAAAAAATTTACAGGTGATGATGTTAGAAATGCAACCGGTGCTTTTATAAGTGATATTGAAAAAGGTATTGTGGATGTTACTAAAGGTACAATGTCAATTGAGGAATTAGGTACTTTAATTTCTGATAAATTGGGAAATATTGCGAAGGATTTTGAATCCGTAACTGTGACAGTTGTTGAAGAACTATACAAAGATGTTAAGACAAATGTTGAAGGGAATATTAAAGAAATTTATAAAGACATTATAAACCCACCAAAAAAAGAAGAACAAAAAAAATCGGAACCTGAAGAAATTATTTTAACTGTGAATGTAAAATCTGATGGAACACTAAATAACTTAGATAAAACTGAATTAACCGCATCTGTTGTAAGAGGTATTGAACAAAGTACTGAATTAAGTAGTAGAATGATAAAAGTTGTTACTGGTGATCGTATTGGTGTTAGTTAGAAACTATAAGCCAAAGTATTTATAAAAAAAAAATAATGTCAGAAAGCACTCTATCATTTGAAGGATCAGAATTTTTTAGAAAAAGACTTCTAACAAGAAACTTAGAACCATATAGTGTTCCAGGTGCTTTTACACCAACCCAACCTTCAGTTAACTACGAAACAAATCTTACTGTCTCAAACGTAATTGATTCTGACAATAATTTAGTGTCTACCAATGTTTATGCAGAAAAACTATACCCATTAAATGAATATGGTCCTGATGGTGGTTTTGGAGAACCAATTGCGGTAAATTCTATTGCTTCAACAAACAATCCTGAAGGTACAAATCAAGGCCCTTATTATCCTGTCGGTGACGACTCTGCGTTAGAGTTATTAAACGAATTTTACATTGATGATGCATATGTCACTAATGTTTGGGGACCATCAGGAGGTTACAAAGATTTAGTAATTGTTACAGACGTACAAAATCCCGGAATTTACCAACCATACTTCTTAGATATGGATTGGTATTATAACTTATCAAACTATACTACATTTGATATTGTTTTTCAAAATGACCCATTGGGTTCAAACGGACTACTTTCAAGTGATAGTCCATTGATGAATATTGCGGCAAAACAATTAAAAGGGTTATTTGAAGAAAGAATTGCCGCGGAAATAGTACAAAATACAGTTGGTTTAATAAACTTAGATACAATTACTGACCCGTTTTCTGCATCAATGTTGGCAACAGGTAAACAACCATTTTTCACAAAAAATTGGAAAATTACAGTACCTGAAGGGCCACTTTTAGCAACAGTTTCTTTGGCTAACAGATTAACGGGTACGTATTTTCCTGTTTCACTAATACCGGGAGATTATTTCAACGACACTACAGATGAAAAACTTCCTCAAAATATTGCCGCATTAAGTACAATAAATAATCTTACAGGTGGGTTGTTAGGTCCAATATTAAACAAAACAAGAAACCCATCTGAAATATTTGTTGCAAACACAGGTAATGGACAAAAATCTGTATTATTTGCTAGTTTAGATTATAACAAATATAAACCTGATTATAACACCGGCATATTTTTAGGATTAACTCAATCCGTTTCAAACTTATTTAACCAAGATAACAAATCAAGCGGAGGTTATTATGTCGGTAGTAGACAATCTGAACCAAGTCAAATTGATTCACCACCAAACGAAATACCTGTTAATGAGTACGGACAACAACAACATTCTATAGTATATGGTCCTCAAGAATTGGCACAACTATATGAAGGTAATATAGGTAGATTACAATTTGGATTAGCAGGAAAATCCTATTCAAATGATGGTGGTATTGCAGGACAATTTGTTTGGACATCACCAAAATATAGACCAAATGCAGGATGGAGAGTAGGAAAAGGTGGAGATCCAAAATCTATTGATCCCGAGTTCAATGTTGTTTCTGCAGATTACAACAAATATCAATCAACAGATATTGAATTTAAAGTTGGATCTATATTAGACAAGACCCAAAGAATTATAGAGTCCGCAGACAATGTTCAGGGTGGACAAAGATTAAAACATGTTGGAAACGCGATTAACCAAGTTTCAAAGGTATTTAATGACGGATATAAGGAAATAACTAAAGGGTCTCAAGTTATGTCTTACGCAGAACCTGCAACAGGTCAACAAGCAGGTATTGAGTATTGTAGAATATTCACTAAAGATACCCCTTATTTCACATATGGTGATTTGCAAAAAAGAGATGGTATTGTGAATTCAGGTAGAAGATTTGATTATTCAGTTTTAAATAATACTTACAACTTAAATATAGCACCAATAAGACAACCTGGTTCCACAAATATTGTCAATGGTAGGGTAAAAAAATATATGTTCTCAATAGAAAACTTAGCATGGAGAACATCTGATCGTCCTGGATATACATATGATGATCTACCAACTTGTGAAAAAGGACCTAATGGGGGAAGAATTATGTGGTTCCCACCATATGATTTAAAATTTAATGATGACTCAAGACCAGGTTTTAATGAAACTAATTTTTTAGGTAGACCCGAACCAATTTATACTTATAAAAATACTTCTCGAAGCGGTAGTTTAAGTTGGACTATTATTGTTGATAATCCTGCGATGTTAAATACAATAATAGAAAAACAATTAAAGGGTGTTGCCAAAGAAAGAATAGACTCCATTATGGATTCTTTCTTTGCGGGATGTACTAAATACGACATATATGAATTGGGTATCAAATTTAACCAAATACCTCCTAAAGATTTGTATACTTACCAACAAGTATTGAATAACCCAAGATTAACAACTGAAGAATATGAAGAAGTTTTAACTAGTATTGGGGTTAATTCAGAAGGTAGTATAACATCAGAAGGAAATGCTACTGGTGGTGATGGACAAAAAAGTCTACTTGGTGGTTCTAGTGAGGATGAAAAACAAACGGAAGACTCAGTAATTAATGAAACTAAACAATTTGAAAATTATGGTTTTTATTTTCATAATGACTTACCAGACCCAAATACAAAATTGGTTAAGGCAACTCAACCATTTAATTATTGGTACGATAAATATATTGCGCTTAAAAGTACAAGTTATGAAAATAAAGCACCTGAAAAAGTTTACACTGATGACTTGGGACCAAATGCTGGATACCAAAAAGGAGGAATACCTAATTTCTTTACTGAAGTAGTTGAAGGGAACTTCAATAAAATTTCAAGTGAATTTTTAGAAAAATTAAAAGAAATCATAGTTAAGAAAAATGGTAGTGTTGAAATAGAACTTGTCGGTTCTGCATCAGCACCAAATACTCCTGAATACAATGTTAATTTATCTGAAAGAAGAATTGATAGTGTTATACAGTGGTTTGATAAACAAAGTACAGGTGATGGTAAAACATTTGGAGAATTAAGAACTGGCGATAACCCTAAATTAAAATTTATTACTGACGGAAACGCTGAAGGTGAAGAAATATCAATACCTAAAGGTGCTGAAACATTAAATAACGCTGAAGTTGATTGTACAGTAGATATTAAAGAAAAAGTTGGGTCTTCTTACGTTGTAACCAAAAACGCTCAAATTTATAGTATTCCTGCAATGGCATGTAGAAGAGTGGTAATGAAAAATATTAAAGTGACATTACCACCACCAATTATAATTGAAGATAATAAAGAAAAAACTATTGAAATAATAAATAAAGAAGGTGGTGATAGTGACGTTCCATATAAAGGGTTTACAAGAACAATTAAACCTGAAGGAGAAATTAATATACAACAAAAACTTAAAGACGGAATATCGAAAAAAGTATTAAGACATTTATTTTCTGAGTGTGATTATTTTGAATTGATCAAAGAAAATAATCCTATGATATATGACTCAATAAAAGAAAAGATAAAATATTTTAATCCTGCTTTTCACTCAATGACACCTGAAGGTTTAAATTCAAGATTAACATTCTTACAACAGTGTGTTAGACCTGGACAAACTATTCCTGTAATAGGTCCTGATGGAAGACCAAAATATAATGACGCATTGAACACCGCATTTGGAGCACCGCCAATATTAGTTCTAAGAGTTGGGGATTTTTATCACACCAAAATTGTGCCTACAAGTTTAGGTATACAATATGACCCTTTGTTATATGATTTAAATCCTGAAGGAATTGGGGTACAACCCATGATTGCAAAAATTAGTATGCAATTTAATATAATCGGAGGTATGGGTCTTAAAGAACCTGTTGAACAATTACAAAATGCTCTATCATTTAATTACTACGCAAACACAGAAATTTATGATGAAAGGGCTACCGCAACTGACAAAGAAAGTGCAGAAAAACTTGACAAACTTGTTGCTAGTAAAATTGCTGCGACTCAACCAACAGTAAAACCACCTACAAATGTACCACAAGCAAAAAGAGGACAAGCAACAATTGGAACATTAGGAGAAGGAAATAGTTTAGATTATCAAGTTTTATTTACAGAACTTGAGACAAATTTAAAATCATATGTTGAGGCGTATTTTAATTACATGTCAACAATACAACAACAAAATAATTTGGGTATTTTACAATTAACAAACTTTTCTGTCAACTATAACAAAGGTAAATTGGCAGATCTTACAACACCAAAAGATTCTGTAATTTATGGTAAACCAAGTAACCCTGAATCTTTAGTTAGTGATTTAGTTGATAGAGTTTCTAAAGATGTTAAAAAGAGGGAAGACCCTATTATGAAATCGTTAAGTAGTGAACCAAACAACTTTAAAAATAAAACTTTGAGGGAAATCGAAGAAAAATTAAGAGTTGAAGTTGAAAAAAGAAGTTCAGAAATTTCTAACGCTATTACCCAACAAATAAATACAATTGTTAAGAATCAAGAAACTCTTAACTATACTTTTAGAAAAATGGATGTTGTTTGTGATAAGTTAGATGGTGTTTTAGCAGATACCAATAATCCATTGATTTATGATTTATCTGGTCAAACTTTCTTTGCTGATATAAATAATAAAGAAAGTATTAACTATTTGTATTTAAATGATCTTACACCTACCGCACAAGTTGCAAGTTGTTATAGAATATTAAAAGAATTTAAAACTTGGGCGGAAGAGAAAATCAATAGACCTGGAACTTACGACGATAAAGAAAGTACAATTAATTGGGATGGTAAACTTTAAGACGTAGGTGGAAAAACTTTCACAACTATAGAAGAAGATAGATTCTATTTAGCCATGTGTCAGATTATAATTGACCCAACTAAAAAAGATGCTTTAGTTAATGTCCTAACAAATGGTCCTGAAGTTAAAGAAGAACCGGCTATAATAGACGTATTGAAGACGACTGTTAATACATTGGAAAAACAATACAATGAATTTTTTGGGGGTGAGAAAAAATATTTTGAGGATTTAAAAGCTTCACAAACATATGTAACAATTACAAATTACACACTACCAAAAATACCAAGTCTTATAAAATCAACCACCCCACCAACACAAGATTTAGAACAGAAAAAAACAATAATAAAGAATCTTTATGCTAGCCAAAACTTGAATACAGATTCAACATTCAATGGAAAAGTAACATTTAATTAATTATGGTATTACAATATTATAACAGATATTCAGATTTTTTGATAAACGGTGAACAAACTGTTGTACCATTTATCCCACTTCCCGCTAAGAGTAGTGATAAATCTCACATTTACATTATTGGTCAATCGAGGATGGATAAAATTTCACAACAATATTACGGGTCACCATTTTTTGGTTGGTTGATAATGCAGGCAAATCCTGAGTTTACTGGGTTAGAACAAAATATACCTGATGGTTCTATATTGACAATTCCTTTTCCTTTAGTAGCTTCTTTACAAGATTATAAAAATGGTTTAGATAACTATTTCTTCTATTATGGTAGATAGTGGCGAAAATATATTAGTTGAGTTCGATTATGATAACATTACATTGATTGACCCAAACAAAGTTGTTGACAATTTTGGGAATGTTACAGAAAGACTTGTTAGGCAAGAAGACTTAGTTTTCTATGCAAACTTAGAATGCAGTGTACTCCCAAGAACAAAATTGGCTGTAGGTGCACCATTTAATGACAATCAAAGAACCATATCTGTAGGTAAGATCAATTTTTTAAATCCAGGATTTAAAGATTTTTTTGATACAAAATGGACTGATGAGTTAACAGGTAAAGACACTCTACAAGGAAGAGGAGTTAATCAGAAAAAAATTGATTCAGTTAAAGAACCAAATAAATCTAACGAATATTACTATACACAAAGTACCTACTCAAATGGTAAACCAAATGTTGTTGATACTGGATTATTAGGGATGAAAGATATTTCAATGAACATGGGTCAAGATTTTTTACCTGTTGTTGAAATAACATTAGAAGATGTTAAAGGAAGAGCTTTATTCGAAGCAGGTAATAATTCACCATACGCAGCTTTCTTTCAATTACCATACCCATTGTTTACTTTAACACTAAAAGGTTATTACGGTAAGGCAGTAAAATACCCATTAATGTTAAGATCTTTTACGTCTAATTTCGATCCTTCATCTCATAACTTTATAATCAAGTTAAAATTTTACGGATACAAATATACTTTATTATCATATGTTAATTTTGGATCGTTAATGGCGGTACCTCATATGTATAAGAATGTTGTTACCTTACCCGCTAGAGTAAAAGAAACAAATCAAGTTGCATCTAATACAAATCAAAATTCATTTTTGAGTAGTAAAGGTTATGAAAAAATGAGAGAAATCTATTCTGATTATAAGTCAAAAGGAATGATTCCTGAAGATTTTCCTGAATTGACACTTAACCAATTAAGATATAGATTAGATGAATTTATAAAAAAAGTACTTTCTCAATTTACAAAAGAAAATTTAGGTGTTTTAACTGAAATAAATAATTATGTAAATTCGTTATTAAATTACCAACAATCAATCTATACATATGCAACGACATCATGGTTCAATAAGTACATGAATGTTAAAGAACCTATTGTGTTAACAAACGGACTCCAAGTTTATACATTTAACCCTGAACTTAGTCCTGAAAATAGAGAAAAATGGAAAACAGAACTTACAGGAATAATTCAAAAATATAACGCACAACTTAATGGAAATAGTGTTTTTGGTAAAACTCCTGGTAACTATACCGTTGGTGGTGTAACATACCCAAGTGCAATAGACTTCAAAATTACTGAAAGTAATTTTAAAAAATCAATAAACCCTGAAACTGATATTGATTGGGAAAAAACATATAAATTAAAAAACCCAACCTCAACACAGTTAAATGCTTCTTATGATGAAAGGGTTAGAGTTTTTAAAAATAGTAAACTAAGAGAACTTGAACCATATAAGGGTGTTTTATATTTTTTTGAGGGTCCGGGTTCTTTTATGTACATTACTGAAAAGATGGCTAAACAAGCCGAGACTTTTAAAAAGGAAATTGAAACAAGAATTACAGAGAATTTAAAATCTCAGTTCAATAACAAACAATATGGTTTAGGATTTGTACCTACAATAAGAAATATATTGGCGGTGTTTTATTGTCAAGGGGAAGCTTTTCTTAGATTAATGGATGAGGTACACAAAAAGGCTTGGGATGTAAGACAAGACCCATATAGAAAAGCCGCTATTTTCGGAAACGCATCTACTGCACCAAGTGTTGATATAAAAACCTCAACTCAAAATGATGAACCAATTTACCCATGGCCTCAAGTAATTAGAGAAACAACCACTGATGGTAAAGAAGAAAAATTTGAGATTGTTTATCCAGGTGCTGCCGATGTTGCATTTAGATATCGATCATATTCTCCTGAGATTTGGCCTGAAGTACAATTTGTTGAGGAATTCATAAAAGGATACACATACAGAGATGAAGACTTTAGAGAGCTTGGAGATACTCAAACTAACGTATTAAACAAACCAAGAAGGATTTCATTAAACTCTATTGATTTCCCAACTTCAAACCAAATTTACCAAAACAAACAACAAGCAAAATATTTTTATGAAATATATGAAAGAGTAATTCTTAATGCTTACTACAGTAAATTAAATAGAGAAAGTGGTTATCAATTTAGTGTTTATAGTGTTGAGGCTGAAAATGAGGCCTTAAACATCCTTGAAAGTTTAAGTTCATCAAGTCCATTCCTTTCTAAAATTTTAAAAGAATATCTTATAGACCAAAATAATTTTGAGGTTTTTCTAAGACACATTTCAAATGAAGGACAAGGTGAAAGTTGGCAAGACTTTATAAGAGGAATATTTGTGACACCTTACATAAAAAATGAAGTTGAAAACCCAAATAAAATTTTAAATAGGGACATATTAGAGAATACCAAATCTCAACCTGATATTAACCTAAAGAATGTAAACAATAGGGCTAACATTGAAACTTATATTGGGGACTCAAGTATAAGTAATGTTTTTGATTTTACAGACATATACCCTTTACCTAATTTAAAGTGGGATCAAAAGTATTTGGCTAATGGTAAATCTTTAAATGATAGTACTGAATCTTTTGACACTCAAAAAGTTTTAGTATACAACGATAATCAAAAAACTATTGCAAATTTTGAAACGGGAGAAGCGGAAACGATAAAAAGACCAATTACAAACTTTAATTACTATAACATAAGTCAAAACGAAGAGACCCTACTATTCAAAGTGTTTTATGCGACAAGGACAATAAAAAAACAATTAGTAACAGAAGGTAATTTATTCTATTCAAGTTACAATGGTAATTTGACTAATAGTCAAACAACCTCAATGTTGAATACACCATATTTTATTAATGCGATACAAGACGGAGTTTTCAAATTTAGATACAGACCTAATGAATCTAGTCCATATAGATCTGCCGCTTATTTATTTTTAGAAAGTTTACCTTTGGCAACTACCAAAGAAAAATATAAAACTTATGGTGAAGGTGGTGCTGTTGAAGAATTAAATTATATTTTAGCAACCCTTAAAAAATTTGGTGCTATTCATAAACTACCTTATGCTTGGATTTTAAAATATGGTGGTATATGGAATAGATATAAAACTTGGAAAGAAACTGGTGTAGATTTCTTAGACGATGTTTGGAAAGACTTTAACTACACAAGAAATTTTGATCCAATAGCATCAGCTTCTACAAAAAATTATCCACTTACAGTTAATGGTAGTCTTTACAATATAGTCCTTGATGAAACAACAAACATACCAACACCATTTACTAATATTAATGTTGGATTTTACCCACAACTTATTGACGACTTTAATGTATTTTTACAAGGAACTAAGTTATTAACAGGATCAAGTTTAGTACAAGGAGTTTGTACTATTAGTGGAACATCAATGACTGTTTCTTTTGTTAGTAGTAATAACATCTTTATAGGTGCCCAAATTACTGGTTTAGGTATTTCAGGAAATACTGTAGTAACAAATCAAATAACAGGTACTACAGG
>JACCDW010597871.1_pt1 | contig 10777 bp, 19 predicted proteins | sample 7449781 | NCBI WGS metagenome assembly JACCDW01 (sample SAMN15323449, study PRJNA562643) | freshwater metagenome | isolation source: river surface water | place: USA:Blue River Watershed | collected 2017-08-18
AAATGGCCAAAGGGAAATTGATTTGGAATTCCCGTCCAGATGCAACAAAAAAAGGCGATACTTACAGGAAAGTAAAATGATCGTAGGTCTTCTTGGTTTTATCGGATCAGGAAAAGGAACTGCTGGTGAAATCCTTGCTGGTCAGGGATTTATACCAATCAGTTTTGCTTCTTCCTTGAAAGACATTGCTTCACAAATGTTTGGTTGGGAAAGAGAATTGCTTGAAGGTAGCACAGAATTTTCTCGACAGTTTCGTGAGAAACCTGATGCATTTTGGTCACAAGAGTTTGGTAGAGAATTTACACCACGCCTTGCGCTACAATTAATGGGTACTGAAGTTGGTCGTAATGTTTTCCATCCTGATTTTTGGGTAATCAAAGCAAAACAACAAATGCATGTTTTGATGAGCAAGGGTTTTGAAAATTTTGTTATTACTGATGTTCGATTCCCCAATGAAATGAAAATGATTCAATATGAAGGTGGAATCTTGATTGAGGTTCAACGTGGTATTTCTCCACATTGGATGTCTTTGGCTGCCAAAGCCAATCGTGGTGACAGCAAGGCTCTCGAATTTATGAGAGAGAATGGACCACATGAATCTGAGTGGCGTTGGATCGGTGGTGAAATAGACTACAGTATTGATAACAATGGTACAGTGGAAGACTTGAAGAAAAAATTGCTGACATGCTTGAAACGTTCATTCGGATCAAGTATAATTGAAGAATCTAATGAAGGAGTATCGTAATGAAAATCGCTGATGAAACAATCAACATCTTGAAAAACTTTTCGACTATCAATGAGGGAATCATGATTCGAAAAGGTAAAATCCTAGAAACCATCTCTAAAGAGAAAAACATCCTAGCTAGAGCCGAAGTGTCTGATAGCTTTGATGAAGAACTTGGACTGTATGATATCAACAGTTTCCTTGGCACCTTGTCAATGAACGGTAATGAAATTGAGTTCAACGGAACAACCGATGTAATCATCAAAGGTTTCAACGGTAAGAGCAAGACAAAGTGGCGTAAGACACCAGAGAACATGATTGTTGTTCCACCCAACAAGTCTATCAACATGGACAATGCTGAGATTGCTTTTGAGTTGACTGAAGATGAAATCAAATGGTTCTCACGTGCCGCTAGTATGTTGAGCGCACCAAACATTGTGTTTGCTTCTGATGGTCAATCTGTTGAAGTCAAGTGTTTCGACATTAAGAATGATGCATCTAACATCAACACAACCGAGATTGATGCAAAAGGTAATGGTAAGAAGTATAACATGATCTTCTCCACTGATAACCTTAAGTTCATTGAAGGTTCTTATGATGTTAAGATTTCTTCTAAAGGCATCAGCTATTTCAAACACAAGAAGTTGCCAATTGAATATTGGATTATGACTGCTCCTGGTTCTAAGTACGAAGGTTAATATGACACAAGTAACTACACTTTATGGTACATTCGCCGAAGATGATTTGAAAGCAATCAAAGATTCTTTATCTGAAATTTCAAACGAAATGACAATCATTGAAGCACACAAAGAAGCTATCAAGGATATCATGGATGCAATGTACGATGCACACAAGATTCCTAAGAAAGTTTTGCGCCGTATGGCCAAAGCACATCACAAGCAATCTTTCCAGGAAGAGGTTGCAGAAGATAATGAGTTTGAGGCACTATATCTTGGAGTGACAGAAACAAAATGAGTGAGAATACAACTCGTAGAAATCTAATCAAAGGCCTGGGTTTATCAGGCCTTTTTTTGGCTGGTGTTGCTGGTTACAAGGAAGCCAAAGAGCGAATTGTTTATAAACAAGACGAACTTCCTACCAAAGAACTAGAAGCACAACTTAATACAAAACCTGTACTGCAATTGTCTGCAACATATGGTGAAGAAATGCCACCTCAGCAATACTATGGAACAAACATGTATGTTATAGGTATAGGACCAAGATATAAACCTGGTACAGAAAAAAACGTTCAGGTGAATATTGTACCAGGTCCTGATGGTAAACTTTATGTCAAAGAGAATGACAAGTGGCGTAAAGCGTGATACAATGAATTTTTATATTATGGAGTATGTGAATGTTAGAACAAATGCTGTGGGTGGAAAAGTATCGTCCTCATAAAGTCGAGGACTGTATTCTTCCAGATAATCTTAAAACTACATTTCAGGAATATGTTAACAGAAAAGAAATCCCAAATTTGCTACTTACTGGATCCGCAGGGGTCGGTAAAACTACAGTCGCCAAAGCCCTCTGTGATGAAGTCGGCTGTGATTACCTCGTCATCAACGGCTCGGACGAAGGCCGTCTTATTGAAACCTTTCGAAACAAAATCAAAAACTATGCCTCAACAATGAGCCTATCTGGTGGCCGAAAGGTCATCATCATTGATGAAGCTGACTATACCAATCCAGATTCAGTTCAACCTGCATTGCGTAACTTCATGGAAGAATTCTCTGCGAATTGTTCCTTCATTCTAACCTGTAACTTTAAGAACCGTATCATTGCACCTTTGCACTCTCGTTGTTCTGTTGTTGAATTTAAGATTCAGAACGGACAGAAAGCAAAGATGGCCACACAATTCTTCAAGCGTGTGGAATGGATTCTTGAACAAGAAGGTGTTTCATACGAAAAGGAAATCGTTGCTTCGGTAATCACCAAACACTTTCCAGACAATCGCCGTATTCTGAATGAACTGCAACGGTATTCATCCAACTCAAATAAGGCCATTGACAAAGGTATTCTTGCTTCCATCACTGATGCCAATATGGCAACTTTGGTCAAGACTATCAAAGAGCGTGATTTTGGTGGTGCTCGTAAGTGGGTGACCAACAATCTCGACAACGATCCAAATACCATTCTTCGTACAATCTATGATGGTTTGTATGAACACGTGAAAGCAGATAGTATTCCACAAGCTGTTTTGATTCTGTCAAAGTATCAATACCAATCTGCGTTCGTGGCTGACCAAGAAATCAATATGATGGCCTGTCTCACAGAATTCATGGTGGAATGTGAGTTCAAATAATGGCAGACCTATTCAAAGAGGTCGTTCCAAGCATACTTCAGACCAAGAAGTATGTTCTGGATGATCCAAAAGACTACAATGCATACATCGTAAATCGTTCACTCTCCTATCATATGGACTGCATCATGTATGCAAACCAGATGAACCAGTGCTCAAACCTTGATCCGGAACTGCAATACCAGTATCTTCTAAATACCGTTAGGCCGATGAAACGGAAGTTTCAACCGTGGCAGAAAACATCGGCCATAAAAGACATAGATTGCGTAAAACAGTATTTTGGCTATTCTAATGAGAAGGCAAAAGAAGCCTTGCGTATTCTAACCGATGAACAGATCACTTTAATAAAAGCAAAAACAGATAAAGGTGGAGTGAAAAAATAATGGTTAAAATAGAAGATATGGTAGAGGTGACACTAGGTGAAAAGGATGATTTTCTTAAAGTAAGAGAAACCTTGACACGCATTGGTGTTGCATCTAAGAAAGAAAAAATACTTTACCAATCTTGCCACATACTACACAAGCAAGGTAAATATTACATCGTACATTTCAAAGAGTTGTTTTCGTTGGATGGTAAACCCACAGACATTACTGAGAATGATTTAGCTCGTAGGAATACTGTTACGAACCTGTTAGCCGATTGGGAACTGGTTAAAATAGTAGACGAAGAAAAAACAAAAGAGCCTACGGTATCATTGTCACAGGTAAAGATTATCTCTCATAAAGAAAAGAATGATTGGCAATTAGTGCAGAAATATAACATAGGGAAAAAACCCGGTTATAAAACTGTATCAAATAACTGATTTTTGTTTGCAATTATTGAAGTGACTTCGGTGCATACCACCTAAGTTTTTACCAACTTTACCACAATGTGGACAAGTCACTTCTGTGTGATTTAGTGTTTTAAAGACACCATGTTTCTTATTCTTTTGTCCGATGAGTTTCTTTGATTCATCGGACATTTTCTTCTTCCGTTTCAAACCAATACGACCAACAAGCCATCCTTCAGGTATAAGTTCTGTTTTTTCAATTCGTTTATGGTTTTGACCATCATTTATCCAAATTTTATTTTTAGTTGCACCAAAACAACCTTCGCCACCTCCTGTCATATTGTAACCATTATTGAATGTGTCATATTCTTTAATAAAATAAGGTTCCATGATATTCAAGGTATGGTACTTATCTTGTGATTGATAAATAATAGACCATTCGAAATTTTCCCATCCATGTTTACGGATAGAATCATAGAATTTACCTTCTCGGTTATAGTTGGCATTTTCTTGGTGTCTTTCTTTACGACTAGGCCATGCACTATCAAATCCAATGTAGGATTTACCGGTAATTTTATTGGTTGCTTTATAGATGGTATTCATATATAATATTTATATAACATAGGTATAAAAATGTCAAAAACTTTCAAACAATTTATGTCGGAATCTAATGCAACACATACAGTTAGATTGGAATACGGTCACCAAGAGGGCGATTCAAGGGAATATGATGTTAAAGCTAAAGATGAATCTGATGCTGTAAAGAAAGCCATTTCACAACACCGAAAAATTTATCCTAATCACGACACACATATGTTGAAAAATAATGCATATGTAACGAAAAATTGACAAATATACTAAATAAGGTTATCCCATCGGGATGGGAACTACCATGCCGCTGAAGGGTAGTAAAAAATCCAGCGGTGCCAATTCAGCCCACCTTAGGGCCTGTTTGATGCTACGGCAAAAGGCGTCCGTGTAATTACACCTCCGACACGACAGTTCGGACCAGTATAAGGTAAGCTGGAAATGCTATGCCATTTGGATAGCACAATCATTAACCTCGCTTTTTAAGGAGAAAACTATGAACTATGGTAGATCACTACTTCCCGCAACTGTTGGCTTTGACAGACTTCTTTCCACCATGGAAGAGTTTGACAACATGTTTGCAAATTCAAAAATCCCAACTTACCCTCCATACAACATCATCAAAGATGGTGATACCACTTATACGATTGAAATTGCCGTTTCGGGGTTCAAACGTGATGAGATTGAAATCACCACTGAAGGTAACAGGTTGTATGTGAATGGTGCTATCAGCACAGCCAAATCTGAGGTGCAATACCTGCATCGTGGTATTGGCACCCGCAACTTCTCCCACAAGTATACTGTGGCAGACACTGTTGTAGTTAAGAGTGCAGATATTGTGGATGGTCTATTGGTCATCAAACTTGAAAATATGATTCCTGAGGAAAAGAAACCTAGGAGAATTGAAATTGGTGTGCCAGTTAGCACAAAAACAACAGGCCTCTTGACAGAGTAATTACTGTTGGTGTATACTCCAGGTGTGGTGGTATACACCTGGAGTATTAAAATGAATTCAAAAGTATCACAAAAACCTATTAAATTACGAAACAAGTTTTCGTTAACTGAAATTTACTATACCTATCCTCATTGGGACCCCCGTGAGATTGATGGTGTAGTGTTTATTCCTGTCAATAAATTTCCTCCTTCTCAGGTAAAGACACAACAAATTCATTACATGCGTAAGGATTCCTTGGAGAAAGTACGTTGAAAGACTTACTTGACACGATTCTGGTTGTAGTGTATAATCTGGCTTTAATTATTGGTACTGTCTGGTTGATTCAATTTTATGGTTGGAATCCTTGGTGGTTCTTATTGACTTGTTTGTTATTGGCTAGTAAATCTTCAAAGGAAGAAAAATGAAAATCGCACTTTGTTCTGATCTACACCTAGAGTTCGGTAGTATTTCTTTAGAAAATACTGAGAATGCGGATGTGTTGATTCTGTCCGGTGATATCTGTGTTGCAAAAGAATTGTACGAAAAGGATACCCACTCTCATGGTGATGACAAGACTTCAAAATTTCATACATTCTTCCAAGAATGCTGTGAACGATTCCCCCATGTCGTTTACGTACTGGGGAACCATGAACATTATCACGGTGATTTTGCTAAGTCTCTTGGAAATCTCCGTGAGCATCTTGGTTATTTGGTCAATCTTCATATTCTAGAAAAAGAATATGTTCAACTTGGTGATTGCATGTTCTTTGGTGGTTCTCTATGGACTGACATGAACAAGGAAGATCCGATTACAATTCAGCGTATCAAAGGATACATGAATGACTACCGCATCATTGAAGATTCTAATGAAGTGGTTCATTTCAAGTCGCCTGTATATGGTCGCAAAGAAGATGGTTCTGTGGATTTTGACAACGTGGTTAGTGTTGAATTCCACACACGTAATGCAAAGTTTTCTCCAGAGAAGTCTGTGACTGAACACAAAGAAACAATGCGTCTGTTGAAAGAAGCATTGGCTTCACGTCCTACTGAAAAGTGGGTTGTGGTGGGACACCATGCACCAAGCAAAATTTCCACAAAACCTCAATATGAGCGTGATGTGATTGTAAATGGTGCATACAGTTCCGATTTGTCTGAATTTATTTTGGATCATCCACAAATCAAAGTGTGGACTCATGGGCATACTCACCATAATTTTGATTACATGATTGGTTCTACTCGTATTGTTGCTAACCCACGTGGTTACATTAATTACGAAGAACAAGCTGATAATTTTACACTTCAATTTATTGAGGTCTAAATAAATCTTTCTGGCGTTAGTATAATGGATAATACAATGAGCTTCTACCTCATGAATGTGGGTTCGATTCCTGCACGCCGGACCATTTTTTTATAAAGGAAATTTATGTCTGCAACGTTAAAGAATTTAGAGAGTGCATTGGCTGGTGAGTCAATGGCACATATTAAGTATCGTTATTTCGCCAAGTTGGCACGTGCTGAAGGTTTCGAAGATGTTGCAAAACACTTTGAACATACTGCCGATCAGGAGCTTCTACATGCATGGGGCCACCTTGAATTGTTGGTTGGTAAACCTTCTACAAAGGAATGCCTACAAAGAGCTATTGATGGTGAAACGTATGAATACACACTGATGTATCCTCAGTTTCAAGCGATTGCTGAAAGTGAAGGCAATATTCAAGCGGCTAAAGAAGCTGAAGAACAAATTGTGGAAAGCAAAGAACACGCTCGTCAATTTATTGAAATGCTAGAGAAAGCGGAGAAACGTTTCGCCGCACTTGCTAAGGTTGAACAACGCCATGCGGAAGCATATAAACAAAAATTAGGAGAATTAAAATGAGTGAAGTACACGTTTGTGTGATTTGTGGCCATGAACATGATGATGCAACAGAGGGTGCATGGAATACATTACCTGATGATTTTGTTTGTCCTGAATGTGGTTGCGGTAAAGAAGATTACGAAGTATTGTGAAACAAAAATTCATTGATGCATACATGAAAACGGCTGAGACCTTTGCGGAGTTATCCTCCGCAAGGCGTCTCCACGTTGGTGCAATCATCGTAAAAGATGATCGCATCATTTCTATTGGTTACAACGGAATGCCTTCTGGTTGGGATAATACTTGTGAAGATAAATTCTATTGTGATGATGGTGATTATTCCGAACAATTACTTCCAAAAGAAGCAAACCAATGGATGAAGTATAAACTTGTAAGTAAACCAGAGGTGCTTCATGCGGAAACTAATGCAATCGCTAAATTGGCAAAATCTACTGAGTCTGGAAATGGTGCTACTATGTTCATCACTCATGCTCCTTGTTTGGATTGTGCCAAATTGGTATATCAAAGCGGTATCAATTCTGTATATTATCGTAATTCTTATCGCAGTGAATCTGGAATTCAATTCTTACAAAAAGCAGGATTGAAGATAGAGAAGGTCTAATCTCACCAGGTGAAATGCTCCAGTCTCTAAATACTCATGTAGGTAGTTAACTGGAGAATCTGGATGAAACTCAAGATAGTTAATTGTCCGGACAAAAATTTCAGACCTTACGTAGTGAAGGCCGTTGAGTTTTACGGGCAATACCTGATAAGCAAACGTCTATTGGACAACATAAACCTCAAAGTCAAATTCAATCAGAATTTGGATGTGTATGCTTTTGCCTCAATAGAAGATTATAATGCATCAGGTAAAGCCAGAGAATTTTTAATTGAGATACATCCTTGGATAGGTTCAAGGGAAATACTCAAAACACTTGCACATGAAATGGTGCACATCAAACAGTTCGCATATAACGAAACGAACGAAACACTTTCTCGTTGGAAAGGCACTCCAATAGATTCTGATACGGTAGATTACTATCAGCATCCGTGGGAGATGGAGGCATATAGCCTAGATATTGGATTATTTTATAAATTTGCTGTAGCGGAAAAATTATGGGAAGTCTTTGAAGATATTGGCAATCCTGCTGATCCAATAGTCAAACAAAAAATTAGGTGGAAAAAAACTAAAGAATGAAAACTGCTTTGTTATTGACGGGAAATCCAAGATTCTCGATTGACTTTGATTCACAAATACAAAACCTACAAAATTCAGACATTGAAATCTTTATTGCTTTCTGGCGTAGGCCTGAAGGTGTTGATCCAAAATTATCACCGAATTGGTGCAATCTAAAAGATGGTATTGATGTTTACAAACGTCTATCACCACAACTCCCCTCAAATTATAGAATTACGGTCTGTGAAGTATTAAATGATACAGACATTGAACCAATACGTAATGAGTATCAACCATACAACAGCACACCAATAAATGTTTGGCAACAATATAAATTATTGCAGTATGCACATCAATCGGTAAAACAACTTGGTTATTTCGACTTAGTTGTACGTTCACGCACAGACTTAGGTTTAAGTGAACCAATTGATTTGAGGTTGGCACATGAATGTTTGTGTAGACAACCAAATACAATTTATATTCCAAACAATCAGAGATATGGTTACGAACCAAATTTCAATGACCAATTTGCAATCGGCCTACCGCATATTATGGATGTTTACTGCAATGGTGTGGATAGATTTGATGAGTTGTATAACCGAGGAATCAAATACAATCCGGAATACTTGTTGCAAACACATTTGATGGACTATGGTATAACCTGGCCACCTACATCGTGGGAAATAGTACGTGATCCGGAACACTATGTACCAATTAAACATGGTAAATGGGATAAAATTTAAAAATATTTTTAAAAAACCTCTTGCCGACAATAAAAAAAGCCTATATACTATCACTATGAAAAATTTATACACACATCTCTCCATAACAGCCTCAAAGGTTGAGTATCGCACACCATTTATTGGTAGTGATAATCAGTCATGGTCGAAAGCCACTGGGTTTTGTGTAACCGAAAAGATTCCAAGAGTATAAGAGTTAAGTAGTAAGAATCTAAACACAAAACCCAGACCCTAAAAAGTCTGGGTTTTTTGTTTGGAAGTGTTGTAATCCTACAACACACGTATTGACAAAAGCCATCGAGCATGTATAATACGTTCTTCGGTTGAGAAATCAACCAATGTTCTTTAAAAAGTTAAGTGTAAATTGTTCCCCGTTCGCCTAGTGGCCTAAGGCACTGGTCTTTGAAATCAGTATCGTTGGTTCGAATCCAACACGGGGTGCCATATGAAAACACATTTTCGGTGCGGCCGTATTCAGTTACGTTACCAAGCAAGTTAGTGTGTTTCTATATGGTTTTAATGGGAGTGTGGTCGAGCCTGGTTTATGGCACCGGTCTTGAAAACCGGCGATCTAGAAATAGGTCCGTGAGTTCGAATCTCACCGCTCCCGCCAAATAATGGAGAGTTGGGTGAGTGGTTAAACCAGCAGTTTGCTAAACTGTCGTTGAGAAATCGGCGCATCAGTTCGAATCTGATACTCTCCGCCAATGCCAGCGAGACTTGGTAGTCAGAGAGGTCTTATAAGCCTTTTAGCGCCAGATTAGCGTTCTTGAGTGAGTTCGATTCTCACCGCTGGTACCAAATTTTGAAAGGCCTATTATGTGGCAAGTAATTGATGATGAAGGTTTTGTTAGAGGTAAGCACGATGATCTTGGTGTTGCTATGGAAATGGCCAAGTACATTGATGAATTTGTAACGATCACCGATGGCACTACAGAAATTGTAGGAAAGTTTGGTGTTGATGCAGTTGAAAACAAAGTTCTACCAGATGGTGGATCCTATGATTGGACAATGCGGCGTGATGAAACGCACCGTAGTTCAAGAAAAAAATTAGTGTAGGTGTGTCCCGAAAGGCTAGGGGAGTGATTGCAAACCACTTGTATGCAGGTTCAAGTCCTGTCACCTACTCCAAACATGTTGTTTAATTACAACACACTGGTTGACAAGTTAGCCAGTTCATGTACAATACGTACATAGATTGATAAATCAATCATTGTTCTTTAAAAAGTTAAGTGTAATTTGTATTTGAGGAGTGTGGTCACGGGTTTCTCCGGCAACAGGAGTTACTGACTAGAGTGGTTCGATTCCACCGTCTCAATTTTGCTCCGTTCGTCTATCGGTTAGGACACATGCCTTTCACGTATGTAAGAGGAGTTCGATTCTCCTATCGAGTACCATTTGTTAGTGTTATTATGGAAAATTCCTGTGATCGCAGGATAGTGAATCTCTGAGTGGTTGTGTGCTATAGTAAACATCAATCAGGAGTTGTTATGCAGACGAATGCCTTTGGGACGCCATATGGAATAAGTCTGTGTCGTTAAAAACAAACGTTGTACGGTTAAGGCAACTATAACGTAGTAACACTAACAAATGGTAAGTTTATGTACGTGTGTAGCCGAATGGTGAGGCAGAGGATTGCAAATCCTTATCATGCAGGTTCGAGTCCTGTCACGTACTCCAGATTTTTGGGT
>JACCDW011844802.1_pt1 | contig 10777 bp, 9 predicted proteins | sample 7449781 | NCBI WGS metagenome assembly JACCDW01 (sample SAMN15323449, study PRJNA562643) | freshwater metagenome | isolation source: river surface water | place: USA:Blue River Watershed | collected 2017-08-18
CCAAGGGCAAGGTGCTGGTGAACCCGGGCTGGCTGGCCGTCTACGGCAAAGAGGCGCAGGACGACGACTCCACCCTGGTGGCTGTGGCCGCCGGCGAAGTGGTGCGCGCCGAATCGGTGGACGTGGCGGCCCTGAAGACAAAGCCCCCGGCCCGCTACACCGAGGCCACGCTGCTGTCGGCCATGGAGGGCGCGGGCAAGCTGGTGGACGACGACGAGTTCCGCGAGGCCATGGCTGAAAAAGGCCTGGGCACGCCGGCCACGCGTGCGGCCATCATCGAAGGCCTGATCAACGAGAAGTACATGCTGCGAGACGGCCGCGAAATGGTGCCCACGGCCAAGGCCTTCCAGCTGATGACGCTGCTGCGCGGGCTGGGGGTGGAGGACCTGACCAAGCCTGAATTGACCGGCAACTGGGAGTACCAGCTGGCCCAGATGGAACACGGGCAGCTCTCGCGCGACGCCTTCATGGGCGAGATCGCGCGCATGGCCGAGCGCATCGTCAAGAAAGCCAAGGAGTACGACCGCGACACCATCCCAGGTGACTATGTGACGCTGTCTGTGCCGTGCCCAAACTGCGGTGGCGTGGTGAAGGAAAACTACCGCCGCTATGCATGTGTGGGCACCTCGCCCGCCGATGGCGAAGGCTGCGGCTTTTCCATCACCAAGATCCCCGCGGGCCGCGCCTTCGAAGTGGCCGAGGCCGAGGCCTTCCTGCGGGACAAGCGCATCGGCCCGCTGGAGGGATTTCGCTCCAAGGCCGGCTGGCCCTTCACGGCCGAACTTCAATTGGTGCGCGATGAAGAACTGGGCAACTGGAAGCTCGAATTCGACTTCGGCGAAGACGCCAAGGCAGCCGAGGGAGACGGCGAGCCGGTGGATTTCAGCGGCCACACCAGCCTGGGCGCCTGCCCCAAGTGCAAAGGGCATGTGTACGAGCACGGCACGAACTATGCGTGCGAGCACACCACCGGCGTGGCCACGTGTGACTTTAAGAGCGGCAAGATCATCCTGCAGCAGCCCGTGCCGCCGGAGGAAATGACGCGCCTGCTCAACACCGGTAAGACCGCCTTGCTGGAGAACTTCGTGTCCAACAAGACGCGGCGCAAGTTCAAGGCTTTCCTGGCCTGGGATGCCAAGGCTGGCAAGGTCGGCTTCGAGTTCGAACCCCGAGCGCCACGGGCCCCAGCGAAAAAGGCGGCTGCCAAGAAGAGCGCGTGACCCTCGACATCTTCTTCAAGCTCTTGGTGCTGGTGGCCGTGGTGGGCGCTGGCTGGTATGCCGGGCGCACGCCCCTGATGGCCGGGCCTGAACCGGTCAAGGCCATCAGCACGCTGGCGTTCTACCTGCTGATTCCGGCCCTGCTGTTCCGGTCGATGGCCACGGTAGACCTGGCCCATCTTCCTTGGGCGACCCTCGTGGCCTTCTTTGGGCCCACCACCGCTTGGGTGCTGGTGGTGTATGGCTACCACCGGTGGCGGCAACAGCGGGCGTCGGCGGCGCCGACTGCACCGGAGGGCCTCGCCGAGGGTGCGCATCCGGCAATCCATGAGCGCGAGGCGGCCACGCCGGCCACCCGCAGCATGATGTGCAGCTTTGGCAACACGCTGCAGGTAGGCCTTCCGCTGGTGGCGTCGCTCTTCGGTGATGCCGGCTTGGCCATCCACGTGGCCATCATCGCCCTGCACGCCCTGACCCTGCTCACGGTGGCCACGGTGCTGGCCGAAGTGGACATGGCGCGCGCTCGGCATGCCGTGGTGGGTGGCAACCTGTGGGGAACGGTCAAGCAGACGGTGCGCAACACGCTGATTCACCCGGTGATCCTGCCGGTGATGGCCGGCATGGGCTGGAACCTGCTGGGCCTGCCGGTGCCGCAACCCATGGACGAAGCCCTGCAGCTGCTGGCCTCGGGCGTGGTGCCGCTGTGCCTGGTGATGATCGGTCTGTCCCTGGCCCACTACGGCATTGAAGGCTATGCCCGCGTGGCGGTGGCTTGCACCGTGGGCAAGATGCTGGTGATGCCGGCGGTGGTGTTGGTGGCCGCGCATTGGGGCCTCGGTCTTTCGGGACTGCCACTGACGGTGATCGTGCTGGTGGCGTCGCTGCCCACCGGCAGCAACGCGCTGCTGTTCGCGCAGCGCTACCAAACGCAGGTGCCCCAGGCCACGGCCACCATCGTGGTGGGCACGGTGGCCTTTGCCGCCCTGGCGCCGATGTGGCTGCAGGTGCTGAGCCTGCTTTAGCGCACCGGCGCGGTACCTGCGCGACAATTCGCGGATGAACGCTCCCGCTGACATCGCCGTGTACATGACCGGCCTGGGCCGCGCCGCGCGCCAGGCCAGCGTGCGCATGGCAAAGGCCGGTACGCACGAAAAAGACGCCGCGCTGATCGCCTTGGCCCAAGGCCTGCGCGCGCAGACGGCCGAACTGATGCAGGCCAATGCCCGCGACATCGAAGCCGCGCAGTCCGCCGGCCTTGCCGCGCCGATGGTGGACCGCCTGCGTCTGACCGCCCAGGTGATCGACACCGTGGCGCAGGGCTGCGAGCAGTTGGCCGCCATGCCCGACCCCATCGGCGAAATCACCGGTGTGAAGCGCCGGCCCTCAGGCATCAGCGTGGGGCAGATGCGCGTGCCGCTGGGCGTGTTCGGCATGATCTACGAGAGCCGGCCCAATGTGACCATCGAGGCTGCGAGCCTGGCCATCAAGAGCGGCAACGCCTGCATCCTGCGCGGGGGCTCCGAAGCGATCCACTCGAACCTGGCTCTGTGGCGCTGCGTGCAAGCCGCCCTGCAGACCGCTGGCTTGCCGGCACAAGCGGTCCAGCTGGTGGAAACGACCGACCGCGCCGCCGTGGGGCGCCTGATCACCATGCCTGAACAGGTGGATGTCATCATCCCTCGCGGGGGCAAAGGCCTGATCGAGCGCATCAGCGCCGAGGCGCGTGTGCCGGTGATCAAACACCTGGACGGCAACTGCCACACCTACATTGACGAGCAGGTCGACCTGGATGTGGCCGTGCGCGTGACGGACAACGCCAAGACGCAGAAGTACAGCCCCTGCAACGCCACCGAATCCCTGCTGGTGCACGCCGCGCAGGCCGCCGCCTTCCTGCCACGCATTGGCGCAATCTGGGCGGCCAAGGGCGTGGAGATGCGCTGCGACCCCGCTGCCGCCGCGCACCTGGCGGCCGTTGAAGGTGCCCGTGTCATCGCCGCCACCGAGCAGGATTGGGCCGAGGAGTATCTGGCCCCCATCGTCAGCGTGAAGGTGGTGCAAAGCCTGGACGAGGCCATCGCCCACATCAACACGTATGGGTCGCACCACACGGATGCGATCCTGACCACGAACCACCCCAACGCCATGCGCTTCCTGCGCGAAGTGGACTCCGCCAGTGTGATGGTCAATGCCAGCACGCGCTTTGCCGATGGCTTTGAATACGGGCTGGGCGCGGAGATCGGTATCTCCACCGACAAGTTCCACGCCCGCGGCCCGGTGGGCCTGGAGGGGCTGACCTCGCAGAAATGGGTGGTGCTGGGGCAAGGCGAGATTCGCACATGAGCACCGCTTTGGTTCTGTTCTCCGGCGGTCAGGATTCCACCGTCTGCCTGGCCTGGGCCTTGGACCGCTACGAGCGCGTAGAGACCATCGGCTTCGACTACGGTCAACGCCACCGGGTCGAGCTGGAGTGCCGCGGTGTGGTTCGACAGGCGATCTCGCAGGCCTTCCCCCAATGGGGCGCCAAGCTGGGCGATGACCACCTGCTGGACCTGGGGCTGCTGGGGCAGATCAGCCACACGGCGCTGACCGAGGAGCGCGCCATCGAAATGCAGGCCAACGGCCTGCCCAACACCTTCGTGCCCGGGCGCAACCTGCTGTTCCTGAACCTGGCCTCGGTGGTGGCATACCGGCGCGGGGCCAGCGTGTTGGTGGGCGGCATGTGCGAGACCGACTACTCGGGCTACCCCGATTGCCGCGACAACACGCTCAAGGCCCTGCAGGTGGCGCTCAGCCTGGGACTGGACACGCCGATGACGGTCGAGACCCCGCTGATGTTCATCGACAAGGCCCAAACCTGGGCACTCAGTGATGCCTTGGGTGGGGCTGCGCTGCAGGACATCGTGCGCGAGCACACCCACACCTGCTACCTGGGCGTGCGCGATGTGCAGCACGAGTGGGGCCGTGGTTGCGGTACCTGTCCGGCCTGCGATCTGCGGGCCAAGGGTTGGCAGCGTTATCGGTCGGCTAGCTCGGCCGGCCCGGCCCCTCGGCCCTGACACTCTGACACCCGGCAAGCTCGATGGATTCCGTTCAATGGACCATGCTCGGCATCGTCGCGGTGCTGTTCTTCTGGATGCTGGGCGCCTACAACCGGCTGCAGCGCCTGCGCAACGAAATCGGCAAGGCGGCACAGCAGATCGAAGAGGCGGTGCAGCGGCGCGATGAGCTGATCGGGGGCCTGCTGGCCCTGTTGCGGCCGGTGGCATCCCACGCGGTGGATGCCACGTCGCTTCGCGCGGTGGACGAGGCCAGCAGCGCCATCCTGGCCGCTTCGGAGATCTTGCGCAACAAACCCACCGATGCCCAAACGCCCATGCGCGTGGCCGTGGCCGAGGTGGGGCTGCAGGCGGCGTTGTCGGCAGTGATCGCCGAAGTGGAGCGCGACCCGGCCTTGCGTCTTTCACCGGGCATGCTCGAGCGGCTGGCCGGCATCAGCGAGGCCGAGCGCAAGATGCGCTTCGGGCGCCAGCTCTACAACGAAGCTGTGAAGGTCTACAACGCCGCGTTGCAGCAGTGGCCCACGCGGCTGCTGCGCCGCCTGTTCGACCTGTCAGAAGCTGCGACGATTTGAGGCCACGGCGATCGGAGGCCGCAGCGGCGGGCCGCTAGCGGTCACCGACCACGGCTGCGGTGGCCAGCATCTCTTCGAACAGGGCCATGGTCACATGGCCCGAGACGGAATACGGATCCAGGCTGGGCGTCTCAGAGTACTTCAGCAGCGTGGCGGTGTTGATGCGCGCCATGTTCACCTGCCCCATCGTCCAACCCGAGAAGCGGCGTTGGCTGATTTCCTCGTACACCAACAGCACCACGTCGGTGTGGCGTGCATCGGCCAGGATGCGCTGGTACAAGCGGTTCACAGCAGCACGGCCGCCTTCGAGCACCTGGATGAATAGCCCCTCGGAATGGCACAGCATTCCGGTGATGCCGGCCTGACCGTTGTGGCTGCGGCATTGGCGCAGCAACAAAGACAGCTCTTCGGAGTCCACCCCCGCGGCAGCTCGGCTGCAGTACATCAGACGCACGAGCATCGTGGTTCCTAGCTGCGGTTCTTGTTGGCCATCAGCGAGAGGAACTCGCGACGCAGATCGGCATCACGCAGGAAAGCCCCGCGCATCACCGAGTTCGTCATCACCGACTCGTCGTCCTTCACACCGCGCCAATGCATGCAGAAGTGGTCGGCTTCCATCACGATGGCCAGCCCATCGGGCTTGACCCGGTTCTGCAGTTCCTCGGCCAACATGATGACCGCTTCTTCCTGGATCTGGGGGCGGCTCATCACCCAATCGCAGATGCGGGCGTACTTGCTCAAGCCGATCAGGTTGGAGAACTCGTTGGGCATGATGCCGATCCACACCCGACCCAGGATGGGACACAGGTGGTGGGAACAGGCGCTGCGAACCTTGATGGGGCCCACGATCATCAGTTCGTTCAGGCGCGAGAAGTTCGGGAACTCGGTCACCGAGGGCATGGCCACGTAGCGGCCCCGGAACACCTCTTCCACGAACATCTTGGCCACGCGCTTGGCGGTCTCTTGGGTGTTGTGGTCGCTGTCGGTGTCGATCACGAGCGACTGCAGCACACCTTGCATCTTTTGAGCGACCTCGGCCTTGAGTTCCTCGAGTTCACCCTCGCGGATGTGGGCCGAGATGTTGTCGTTGGCGTGGTAGCGGCAATCTGCGCCGATCAGGCGGTAGCGGATGCGCTCTGAAGCGGGCAGACGGTTGAGCTCTTCTTCCGAACGGAAGAGCCCCTTGAGGGTGGCGGCGGACATGTGGAGTGTGCTCCTGTGGAGCTGCGGTGCGCAGCGCACGGGCGATCGTGCCCATGAAGGAAGACGCCGGTACTGCACGGATGCGACTTCCGCTGATGATTGTGCGCTTGAACGCCCGGCCGTGCCGATGGCCCTGCACACAACCTTGACATGACGCGGTGTTTGCCTGCGATGACAGCAGCAGCGTGACCGGGGGGGTGCTCAAGCGCCGGATAGACTGGCCAAATGACCGCCCCGAGCAGCGCGCCCGCCCTGCACCAGCAACTCCAACACACCGCCGGCCTGCTGATGCGGGTGCGAGGTGGCGCATCGATGACCGATGCCCTGCTCAGGGTGCCGTCCCACCTGCGGGCGGGCTGCCAGGCGCTGGGCTTTCATGTGATGCGTTGGCGCGGCAGCGCCGAAGCCGCCCGCGCCAAGCTGGTGCCCCGCCAGCCCGCACCCGAGGTGGATGCGCTGTTGACCTGTGCGCTGGCCCTGATGTGGCCGCTGCAGGCACCGGCCTACAGCCCGCACACCCTGGTGGACGAAGCGGTGAAGTGCGCCGCGCGTCTGGCGCCACACAGCAAGGGCTTCGTGAACGCCGTGCTGCGCAACGCGCTGCGCCAGCAGACGGCGCTGCAGGCCCAGGTGGCTCAGGTGCCCGAAGGCCGGCACAACCACCCGGCCTGGTGGGTCAGGCGCCTGCAGCGCGACTGGCCCGAGCAGGCCGAGGCGATCATGCAGGCCGCACAGGTGCACCCGCCGATGACGCTTCGCGCACACGCACGGCATGGGGGAAGGCCAGCGCTGACACCGGCACTGGAGGCAGCTGGCTTGGCATGGCAGGCACCGGCGATCGCCCCGTCGGCCATGACCAACGGGGTTGCCCCGCCAGGCCTGCCACAGGCCGCGGTGCTAGACAAAGCTGTGCCGGTAGACCGCATCCCGGGGTTCTCGCAAGGCCACTGGTCGGTGCAGGACGCCGCGGCGCAGTTGGCCGCGCCCCTGCTGCTGCAGGGCATGCGGGATGTGCACGATGTGCACGGGCGATTGCCCCGGGTGCTGGACGCCTGCGCCGCGCCGGGCGGCAAGACCGCCCACCTGCTGGAATGCGCCGACCTGGACCTGTGGGCATTGGACGCCGATGCCCAACGCCTGGTGCGCGTCCAGGAAAACCTGAAGCGCCTTGAACTGCCCTGGGGTTCACCAGGTGGCCGCGTGGAACTGCGTGCCCAGGATGCACGCGAGGTGGCGCAGTGGTGGGATGGCATTCCGTTCGATGCCGTGCTGCTGGACGCCCCCTGCAGTGCCTCGGGCATCGTGCGGCGCCACCCCGACGCCCGCTGGCTGCGCCGCGACAGCGACATCGCCGCGCTGGCCAAGCTGCAGGCTGAGCTGCTGGACGCCCTGTGGCCCCTGGTGAAACCGGGCGGCTGTCTGCTTTACGCCACGTGTTCGGTGTTCAAAGCAGAGGGAAGCCACCAAATCGACGCTTTTTTGCAACGACAGGGGCTGCCCGCCGGGGTCTTGGACCCCTCATCGCCGGGACACCTGCTGCCCCTGGCCGACAATCCTTTGTCCGACCCCACAAAGGCGTCGGGCAGGCCAGATCCGGCTTGCGACGGCTTTTTCTACGCCCTGCTGCACAAGCCTTGACCTGTTCAAACACCCCCCCCAGCCGCCCCGATCGGCAGGCCACTGACGGCGAACCCGCGCGGATGAGCCGCCGCGCGGCCCTGCGCGCCGCCGGCGGTGCCGTGGGTGGTGCCGTGGGTGCACCGGCCTTGGCGTGGCTGGGGTCAGCCACCGCCGCCGTGGCCACCGGCCAGGCCCTGGCCCAAGGCAAGACCGATACGCCCCACGTGGATGTGCAGACCCTGAACCTGCGCCGCGAAGACGGTGCGGTGCTGCTGGACTTCGACCTGCGCGTTCACCTGCCCGCGGCGGTGGAAGACGCCCTCAACCGGGGTGTTCCGCTGTACTTCCAGGCCAGTGCCGCGCTGTTCCGCCCCCGCTGGTACTGGCGCGATGCCCGCGTGGCGCGCGTGGAGCGCCAGTGGCGCCTGAGCTACCAGCCGTTGACCGGTGTGTACCGCGTGAGCCTGGGTGCCATTTCCCAGAACCACGCGGGGCTGGATGAAGCCTTGGCCACCGTGACGCGGCTGGGCCGTTGGCGGGTGGCCGAGCCCGGGCAGGCCGAGGCAGGCGAGCGGCACTACGCCGAGTTCTCGTGGAAGCTCGACACGAGCCAATTGCCACGGCCCATGCAGTTCGGCCTGGGCTCAGGCAGCGAGTGGAGCCTGGGGGTGGAACGCACCCTGAGGCTGGAGCCTTGAGGGCCACATGACCAAGCAGGCTCGTTGGGCCTGGGCCCTGGCGGCAGTGGTGATCACCGCGCTGGTGCTGGTGGTGTTCTTCGTACTGGCGCTGACCGGCGAGGTGGCGCGCATCACCGAGCAGCAGGTGTTGTGGTTGTTCCGCATCAATGTGGCCGTGGCCGTGGTGCTGGCCCTGGTGATCGTGGTGGCCGCGGTGCGCCTGGCCATTCGTACGCAGCGGCGCAAGTTCGGCAGCCTGCTGTTGACCAAACTGGCGGGCATCTTTGCCCTGGTGGGCGTCCTGCCCGGCCTGCTGCTGTACCTGGTGAGCTACCAGTTTGTTTCGCGCAGCGTCGAAAGTTGGTTCGACGAGCGGGTGCAGATCGCACTGGACGCGGGCTTGTCGCTGGGCAAGAGCAGCCTGGACGATTCGGTGAGCGAATTGGGGCGCCGCACCCGTGAGGCTGCGCTGCGGTTGGCCGAACTCGACGAGGCCCCGTCGGCTCGCCAATTGGAGCGGATTCGCGTGCAACTGGAGGCACAGGAACTGGCCGTGCTGGGGCCCACCGGCCAGGCCCTGTTGTCGGCCAGTGCAGGGCAAACCAATGCGCTGCTGACCCTGCGGCCTTCGACTGCGCAGCTGCGCCAGGCGCGCCAAGCGCCCTACCTGAGCCAGCTTGAAGGGCTGGATGAGGTGGTGGGCCTGGAGAATGAAAAACCGGCCGCCCTGGAAGACGTGCGGGTTCGCGCCCTGGCCGTGCTGCCCGCGCGCGAACTGGGCCTGACCGAAGAGGTGCGCTACCTGATGGCCGTGCAGGCCGTGCCTGGCGATGTGGTGCGCAAGGCCCTGGCGGTGCAGGTGGCCTACACCGAGTATCAGCAGCGCGCGCTGGCCCGCGACGGCCTGCGACAGATGTACATCGGCACCCTGACGCTGTCGCTGATCCTGACGGTGCTGGGCGCCGTGATCCTGGCCGCGGTGCTGGGCCAGCAACTGGCCAAGCCGCTGCTGCTGCTGGCCGACGGCATGCGCCAGGTGGCCGCAGGCGACCTCAGCAGCAAGCCGGTGTTCGCCTCGAAGGACGAGGTGGGCGGCCTCACGCGCAGCTTCGCGGAAATGACCGAGCAGCTGCGCCAGGCGCGCTCACAGCTGCAGGGCAGCCTGCTGCAGTTGGAAACCGGCCGCACGCGACTGCAGACCATCCTGGACAGCCTCAGCGCGGGCGTGATCGTGTTCGATTCGCAGCGGCGCATCGACACCGTCAACCCCGGCGCCACGCGCATCCTTCGGCTGCCGGTCTCGGTGTACCGGGGCCATGAACTCGACGAAGTGCCCGGGCTGGTCGACTTTGCCGAAGCGATCTGGAACCGGTTCGAACTGCATGCCGACAGCCCTGAAACCGGTGAACGCGACCATTGGCAGGACTCCTTTGAGCTGAAGTTGGCGGGCACTGACCAGGACACCCTGACCCTGTTGGTGCGCGGCGCGCGGCTGCCACTGGGGCAATGGTTGATGGTGTTCGACGACATCAGCGAGGTGATCTCGGCCCAGCGATCAGCCGCCTGGAGCGAGGTGGCCAGGCGCCTGGCGCATGAGATCAAGAACCCGCTCACGCCGATTCAGCTCTCGGCCGAACGGCTGCAGCACAAGTTGGAATCGAAGCTGCAGGACAGCGACCAGCAGCTGCTGGCGCGCTCGGTGTCGACCATCGTGGCCCAGGTGCAGGGCATGCAGCGCCTGGTCAACGACTTCCGCGACTATGCGCGGCTGCCATCGGCGCAGTTGGCACCACTGGACCTGAATGCATTGGTGAGTGAAGTGACGGGCCTGTACGGCGCGATGATCGAACAGGGGCGCCTGAAACTGGCGCTGGCACCGATGCTGCCGATGATTCTGGGTGACGCCTCGCAGCTGCGGCAGGTGATTCATAACCTCACCCAGAACGCCCTGGACGCCGTGGAGCCGCAGCCCGACGGCACCGTTACCCTGTTGACCGAAGCCGCGCGCAACGAGGATGGCCAGGTACGGGCCGTGCGGCTGAAGGTGCTGGACAATGGCCCAGGCTTTGCCGACAAGGTGATGAAGCGGGCCTTCGAGCCCTATGTGACCACCAAGGCCAAGGGCACCGGGCTGGGCCTGGCCGTGGTGCGCAAGATCGCCGACGAGCACGGCGCGCGGATCCGGCTGGGCAACCGGCGTGACGAACCCCAGGACGGACCCGAGGTGCAAGGCGCTCAGGTTTCGTTATCATTTTCAAAACTGGCGACTGCAGCGGCTGCCCCCATGGCACCCGAGCCTGCGCACTGAGGTACATGGCCACCATACTTGTCGTCGACGACGAACTCGGCATCCGCGCGCTGCTGACCGAAATCCTTTCCGATGAAGGGCACACCGTGGAAGCCGCGGAGGACGCTGCTTCGGC
>JACCDW010805165.1_pt1 | contig 10776 bp, 7 predicted proteins | sample 7449781 | NCBI WGS metagenome assembly JACCDW01 (sample SAMN15323449, study PRJNA562643) | freshwater metagenome | isolation source: river surface water | place: USA:Blue River Watershed | collected 2017-08-18
ATACACCAAGATGTATCACCAGCTAATTCTCTACTGTCATTTGGATTATTAACTTCATAAATTTGTATCCCTTGTCCAGTCATAACAGGGGTTCTATCAGTGGATTGATTTTCTACTTTTTTAGTAGGAAGAGCAGTTGGGAAGTGTCCGTGAATAAAATTAACGAACTGATTTAAATCTGCAAATGGTTCACTATTTTTTATTTTGACAGCTTTTGGTGATACAATAATTTCATCAGTTTTCAATCTGCCTTTTTTGATATAAGGTACTAAATGTCCAATAATGTCATCAGTTTGTGGTTTATCAAAATCTCTTGCCATAAGCCAAGAAGCTAAAGCTTTGAAAGGACCATCATATGTAGAAATTAATTCTGCATAAGCGGCATAATCTTTATTTTGAAGCAGAAAAATATCTTTTAGCAATTTAACTTGAGCTATGACAATACGATTATTAAACATTATATCTACCTAATATATTTGTAAACTTATCTGCTAAATTATATTTCTTTATTTGGTCTAATTTTCTTGCAATTTTAATAAGAGCATTGATTTGAGCTATTTTGTCTGGATCATTTCCTTCGGGTTGTTCTTCAAATTCAGGTATTTCTATTTGTGGATTTTCTTCTTGTTGTTTTTCAGCTTCTTGTTGTTTGAGCGATATTCTTCTTACTCTTTCTAACAAGCTCATTCTAACATCTTGAGAAATATTTGAAAACTGAGAATCTTCAGAAAAACCTGGTATAGAAGACAAGTGCCACAATAATTCAGGTCTTCTATTTTCTAAAATATTAAGGAAATAATCTAAATAACTAACGCGATGACCAATGTTTTGTATTAGCTTGACCACACTGTGAAGAGTCAATTTATTTAATATTTCTGGATACCAATTGTATATTTCCAAGAAAGTTTCTAGGTTTTCATATGGAGTCCCATGTCTAATTCCCCAAACAATCATTTCACCATCAGAAATTTCTAATAGTTTTCTCATCAAAGGATTATCAGTTGAAACAATTTTACTATAACTTTCTTCATCTATAGGTAAATTTTTCAGATCTGTAAATGAATTGACAATATCCATGTCAACTAAAGCTTGTATTTTTCTAGATAGATCAAAATTTAAAAAAGACATTACTTGAAATAGTTGCCTGGTGTCTAAGTTTAATTTTTCAAAGATTTTCTTAAATAATTCTATTTTATCAATATTGTAGCCAACATTTTGAAATATATTAATTTTGTAAGAATCAATTAAGGTACTAACTCTTAATACATCCACAAAGTTTTCAAAATTATCTATAACATAATCCCAAAACTCAGGCATATTGTAAACATTAGATCGAATTCCATTTCTTGAAGTTATTTCGGCAAGAGCTAAAGATTGAAAATCTTGTGTTGTCACTTCTTTGGGATCAACTAAAAAGTTTTCTGCTTCCTTGATTTGTTTTGCCTTAGGTACAGTTTTATATATTTCAAATTCTGGTAAATCTAAAATCTCTGAAGGTACATACTTCATTGCATTTTCTAAAAATGTTAATCGATCTACGGATCCTCTTATTCTATCTTCTAATTTGGCTGTATATAAATCACCATTGACAATGATGTTTTTAAGATATTCCAAGCCTTCTTTTGTCTTAAGTAAAATTCTTGTATTTTCTACAGTTTTGTTATCTATATAATATTGAGTAGGTCCGTATATACCTAATAAAATTTTATTTACTTCTTCATTGTCAGTTTTTGGAAATCTTTCAGCAGCTAATTCTAGTTGAGGAAAAGCTTGTCTGAATTGAGGATTCATAATTTCCTCTAATTTATTATAAGCTTCAGGAGCTTTGTCTAGTATTTTTATTAGACCTTTAGCTGCAGTAACATCATTAGGCTCAAGGAATTTAGTAAAATAATAATCTAATCTCCATATCAATCCTTGATCTAAAGCATTCACTTGTTGTCTAACATAAGATCTTAAGAGTGATTTGCTCATCGCTGCAATTTTATCTACTTGATATCTACTTAGGGATAAACCAGTGTTTACATATTGGATGAGAATTTCTTTACTTCCGGGTAAGTTCAATACATAATCAAAAGATTCGTCAGTTAGTTGTTCGCCAGTAGTAATTGAAATTGATAAATAATCTTTGAATAAATCAGATTGTAAAGTGACAGAGTTATAAGCATTTTCTTGTTCTGCTGGCACTGTATCAATAATATTAACCAAGCCTTCTAGATTGATAGCGGAGATTACACCTTTGCCGGGAAATTCCACTCCTATTTCATCAGGTTTTTCAGGATTGATGATTAATTTTCTTTGATCACCCCTTAAGGTTAAGATTCCTTTTGAAAAATTCTTTATATCTTCAGGGGTAAATTTACTTCCTTCATGCCCAGCTCTATACTTGAAAATATCACCATACACCACTTCTTCTGGAGTTTTAGGTTTATTCTTGAGCAATGGTTCTTCTTTTCCAGTTTCAGGATTTCTCACTTGTGCATCAATAGGTACATTTTTACTCTTAAGATATTCCAAGTAATTATTAAAATCTGAGCCTATTATTTCTTCACCATCTTTTATGTATTTGACTGGAGCTGTTAAATAAGTGGCGGTTCTATTATTCAAGTCTGTTATTTGATTTTCTCTCATATTGAAATCTAGAGCTACTCTTGCCTGTGATGGATCTGATGGATTTTCGTCAAATACTATGAAAAAAGTGGAAGCAAGATTTCTTCTATATGCTGGCCACATATTATTTGGACCAGAATATCCAATACACCAACTAGTACCTTTAGCCAATTTTCTAGATTCATTGATATTATTAACTTGAAATATTTGAATCCCATCACCAGTGAGGACAGGTTTCAAATCTAATTCTTCAGGATTTACTTTTTCACCTGAATCGGCATAAGCGACAGGAAAATTACCATGGACAAAATTTATAAGAGATTCAATATCTGGAAATTTTTCACCCTTTATGAAAGCAAATTCTGCATTAGCCTTTATGTCATCATATGATAATTGTTTAGCATCAATATATTGTTTGAGGTGTCTTTTTATTACATCAATTAATATTGCATCTTCAGCATCTCTAGCTATCATCCAAGCTGCTAATTGTTTAAAACTAGATTCAAAACTATTTATTTTTTCAGAAAAATCAGGATAGTTTTTACCTTTTGCTTCTAATATTGATCTCAATATTTGTGCTTGTGCAATAACAATACGATAATTAAACATAATATTTCCTTAGAATATTTGTAAAGATATCCGCTATTTTATATTTCTTTTTATGGTCGCATCTTTGAGCTATTTTCACCATTAATTTATATGAAGCTTGTTTTGGCCAATCTTCTTCTGAGGGCATATCAGAAAAAGGATCTTCTTGTATTTCAGGATCAACTTGAATTGGTCTTTTGCCTTGTATCACCTCTTCAGTGTTTTCATCAAAATAATCAGAACCATATTTAGTTTCTTCTTCAGCTTGCAGGATCAAATTAGCTATTTCTGGATACATTTGTCTCAAGGCTGACCTTATTTCAGGATAAATGTATCTTGTTTTGATATCACCATTTGCTATTTTATAATAGAATAGCTTTGGGAAATTTCTTAATATATAAAGCTGCTGTGTAATGGTGCTTCTATTGTTTTTCTCACCTAATAAAAGGCTATCAAAGAAAAAATGACTTAAGGTATATCTACTTTCTTTATCATCAGGATAAATTTCAAAATAAACAGCGGCTATCTTAATTTTTGTATTGACTGGAAGAACAGTAAAATATTCCCAATTTGGTTTTTGTTTTTCAAAACAATCACCTAAAAAATGTAAAGCAAATTCTTGATCGTATCTGTAAAAATCATTAAATGTTGTTCTTAAAAATTCAGGATTATAAGCACATCTTTCAACAAATGCTTCATACAACCAAGTTACGTCAATATGTTTTAGGAGACTTTCTATTTTTATATTTTGTATATTTTCTTCAACATATTTTTTGACTTCTGGAATTTCTAAAGATTCACTCGGTAATAATGCCAATACTTGAGATACATTATTATATATATCTGAAAACATTCTGGGGGTTTCGGGATTAGTGCCCTTAATCAGTGGGAAATTCTTAAAGAAAGTTTTTACAAATTCTGGATCTTTAATTGAATTTTGTAATTCTGCATAAAGAGATTTTAAATTATCTTTTTGTTCATCAGTTAAATTATAAACACTTATGAATTTCATGTAATCTTTATCATTAATCAAATATAACATCAATTCATAATCTGACTCAGGAAAAGGTGTCTCATCATTTAATGGTCTATTCTCAAAATTACTGATTGAATAAGCCATGGCGACTTTTGGATTTCCTTTCCATATTGGATACAATCCTTTCAGGGTATCTATATTTTGTATTTGATCAACCAATGATACATCATAAGGATTGTAAGGATCATAAAGGTAATATATGTCAGGATCAATATTATTTTCATTTAAGATGGATAATTTAGCTTCATCTAATACACCCATCTCTCGAGCTATTTTAAAATCATCATATTCAAAACCTCTTCCAAGTGCTGCTTTTTTGATGGCTTCTTTATCACCAGATCTTAAAACGGCTTCAACCATTTGACGGCCTAATCTACTAAAAAATGCATTTTTTGAGGGTAGTGCTAATTTTGCTTTACTGTAATTTAAAAATAATTCTGGATCAGAATGAATTTGCGATACTATTTCTGGTAATATATTTGTTGCAACTCGAACAAATTTTTCAATTAATTCTTGATCTCCTGAATCAATTATTATTTTTTGCACAAATGAACTAAAAGAAGTTGTTTTATTCATTGCACTATGCAACAATAAATTTAAGTATTCTGGATGTTTGTCTCTTAAAAGAATAACATCAAATTCACGACTTGTATTTACGCCAAGTGACAAGTAAGATGTAATTAGTTTGTCATCGCCAGAATTCATCAAGTCTTGGAAATATTCTTGAGATAGTGTAAAATATCCAGTTTGTTCAGCCCTAATAATTTGTGTTCTGATGTATGTTTTCCATAAGCTTCTGTTTTCTTTAATAATTCCATACTGTGAGTCTGTTAGTGCAGAACCAGAATTTAAATATTTAACTAAAACATCAGTTCCACCAACAGATTTCATTAACAATGATAATATTTCATCTGTAAATGGCTTGCCTTGAGACATCCACCTTGCTGTGTAATAAATAGCTTCTGGATTGTCAATTGTAATTAAGAAAGAAGTGCGATCATCAGGGTATTGCAGATAAGTTTTTTTTGGATCTTTAGGAAACACTTCTTGTTCAAGAAAATCTCTTCTAAGATAGCCTGTATATATTTCACATTTACCAGACTGCCACAGCAAAACAGTATCTTTTTCCAACATTCTAGAAGCCATATCCACAGTAGAAAAGGTAGCTTTTTGAATTTTTTCTTCAGGAGTTACAGGTTTATTTTGAAGTATTTTTTCTTCTTGACCAGTTTTGGGATTAATTCTTGTAGCATCTAAATTAATTCCTCTATTTCTAAGGTATCTAGAATATTGATCCCAATCCATGTCATTTGATAAGTGTGTGCCTGTACGATTAGGAATATCAGTTAGTTCAACACCATATTTTGTAAAATCAATCGCCACTTTTCTCTGATTAGGAGTGGGTGGATTTTGATCAAAAACAATAAAAAATGATGAATCTTTAGTATCTCTATAACCCTGCCACATGTTACTTGGGCCTTTATAGCCAATACACCAATTTGTATCATCACCAACTAATCTTCTGCCATCATCTGCACTGTCAACTTCATATATTTTTATAGAATTATTTTCATTAGTAATTACTGGATCTTCACTTTTCACTTCCACATTTTGATTAGTTTTTTCAACTTGCATAATGGGATATGTAGCATGAATATATTCTGTAAACTCTACTGGATCTAATGGCTCTTCAAAAACTTTATCGTCTATAGTTATTGATTTTTTATCTTTAGAAACCTTAATTTTTGAAGGATCTAATTGCCTGGACTTTACATATCTATCTAAGGCAGCAACAATAGATTCAGGCTCAATTTTCCTTAAATATAACCAAGCAGCAAAAACTTGATAACCTTTATAATCATCAACTTTTTGTCTTACGAGTTTGATATATTCTGGATCAGTGATGCCAAGATATTTACATTGAGCTTCAATATCTTCTTTTATTCCAGCGATAATAATTCTATAACTATATTTTTTCATTTTAGACAGGTGGCATAGCAGAAGACCATTCAGGACCTGCTAAAATACTTAATATTTCTTCGTATGTGTAAACTTGTGATTTTGTTGTAAGAAGAGAAATACAAGCTGGCTCATCACCTTCCCATTTTACAAAAGTTTGTGTACCATCTATCGACAATCTTAATGTGTCAGCAGAAGTTTCTAAAACAGTGGTAAAATCAATGAGTGGTATTTCTGTTACATCAAAAATTACAAAATTTCTATTCATCCTTATTACTTCCTAAATTTCTCCACCAATTCAATAATTCTGGGTCATCAGCAAACAAGCTCTCTAAATCTTCATCATCTACAGTAGATGTATCAGTAGGTTCAGGCATAGGTTCAGAATCCATATCTTCATCGTCCATGCTGTCTACTGGATTGCTAAATTCTTTGACTCCAATCGAATCTTCATCGGATGACATATCGTTTGACATATCACCTTCATTTACTATATTTTCAATTTCAGATTTTTGCATTTCATTAATTTCACCAGATGAAACCATCTCATCTAATATTCTTTGTAATTCTGCAAAATCATCACCAGCTGATAAAGAATCATCCATTCTTTCATCAATATTTTCTTTCATTGGGGCTGAAAAAGAATCTGCTACTCTTGTTAATTTGTCAGCATCATCATGTATGCCAACTGAATCAAGTTGATTAGCGATGGAAATAAGTTTGGAAATGATAATTTTATTCATTTTATTTTCCTTAAGTAAGTTATAGATTTATTCTTTTTGAGGAATTGTATTCCCTTGAAAATATAACTTTCATGTAAGGATTATACACTTAGGCAAAAAATATCCCCCAATAGAATATTACTATAAGGGGATAAATATGAAAGAAAAATTTAGACAAATTGAGCTAATAATCGTAAGTATATCACTAATTACTATTATATCATTTGTGCTGTTTATGATATTTGCATCAAAATAATTACATTTTATGCAATTGTGGCATTCTTGTGTTGACCCAGGTCATAAATTCAGCCATTTGAAAAACTTTGATGCATTTATCAGAATCTTCATGGTATCTTTTGATTTTCACTGATTCTTGCAACCATTCAAGAGCTTTTGGTTTATATCCACCACCATCAACAAGAAGAATGATTTCTTTCTCAGGCCATTGATGAACAGCATTCAAGTACATGTATGCAAACTTTTCATCTACACTTCCCTTCACTTGTTGCCATTTACATTCAACTCTTATGTTTCTAGAAGGATTGATTATAGAAAATTCAGTCCTACCTTGTGTACCAAATATTGTTGTGTATGGTACATTTGTCACTAAATATTTTTTAGTTCTATCTTCTGTTTTTGACCAATCTCTATGTGGAATCTTTGTATATCCATATGGAGTAATTAAATTTTCAACATAAGCTTCTAAGTTAGCACCAGTATTAGTTCTCATTTCGCACCTTTATATATTGCAAGTAGTTCTGGAGCTTTTTTTCTTTCAGCTGTATTACTTGAAATAGTTCGTTTGACTAGGAAAGACTCAATATCATCAGCATCAGTATAAAAAGCTCTTATTTCATCAGTATCATGGTTTGAAATGATAACTGTACATCCAAGAGTATCCGCAGTCTGTCTAGCTAAAAGACTTAATTCTTTATGATGATCAACAGTGAAGTCATCAACAGCATATTTACTAAAATCAGCAGTATCAGTGAGAGGAAGATATGGAGGGTCACAATAAATCACACTATCAGAATCAGCTCTCTTAAATGATTCTTGAAATGATTCATTTGTGAACATAAAGTTCGAGGTGTATTGGGCAAATTCATTTATTTCTTTTTCAGGAAAATAAGGGGAAGAATATTTGCCAAAAGGTACATTGAATTTACCTGATTTGTTATATCTACACAATCCATTAAAACAATGTCGGTTGAGATACAGGAACAAACAAGCTCTAACATCTTTGTCAGTGGAATTGTTGTATAGTTCTCTAAGCTCATAAAATCGTTCTTGAATATTTCCATTATTGAAATATTCTTTTGCTGATGTTATGAAGTAATTTGCATCTTTTTGAATCATTGCATACATATGAATTAAATCAGCATTGATATCATTGCATACATATCTGTCAAAAGATGTGTTCAAAGAAACAGCACAAGAACCAGCAAAAGGTTCAATGAGATTTTTCCCTAAAAGATGAGGCTGGATCAAATCAACAATTGAAGATTTATTTCCAGCCCATTTCATAAAAGTTTTCATTTGATGTATTATATCAAACAATTTGGATTAATCAAAATCAAATTTCTGTTGTCCAGTAATCACATGATCTAAATTTTTACTAGTATCAAATCCATAAAGAAAAATACGTCTTAAGGAATCTAATTCTTTTTTGGATAAATCAAGCTTCAAATGATCTACAAGTGTATTAAGATTTTCTTCAAGTTCGTCAGGAGTGTATATAGCATTATGAATAGCAAACATGCCACTTGAATATCCTAAGCCATATGCTTCAGGTCCAAATTCAAATTTATCATACAATAATCCTCTATATGAACCCTTACCATTAAAATAATTTTCATATATGATGTTGGTTATATGATAGAACAAAAGAAGTTTTGAATCTGTATCTAATGATTCAAAATATTCTTTAGCTTTTTGTTTATAATCTTTTTCTGCATTTACTTCAGCTTCTAGAAACTGTTGGTATTCTTCTGATTGTAGATATTCAGAATATGATTTATAAGTTTTGCCATTCTTAACAACCGGATTAGTATTTTTAATCATTGGATTTCCTGTGCTTTCTCTAATTGAATCTTCTTTGCGTTGCCTTATATCTTCCCAGGTCATAATGCCCCTCATTCTACCATAATAGGATTAAACAGCTAATAAAAATAATAGATTATATATTACTTTTATAAAAGAGATTAGTATGTGGTATAAATTTTCAAAATCAGTATTTTCAGCATCAGCAACTATTCAAAAATTCTTATCTCCATTGCCTGTTCCTGAAGTTGTAGAAAATGCAAATTCAAATGTTCAGTTGGAAATAGCATATTGCTACATGATAGCTGAAAACAGAGATTCTCCTGAAACCACATTAGCACTAAATAAACTAGCACAAAATTTATATGACTTAAAACAAAGAAGAAGAATTACCACTAAAGTTTCAAAACAAGAATTTGCGATTGATTCTATTTATGACAAGGTGGTGTTTGATGATTTTGATGCCATTGTTGAACATATAGATTATATCATGTCGCAAGAAAAACCAAAAAAAGATATGGCAGCCACAACTGATTTGGAGCCAGTTATGGGTTATCAAAAAATAAAAATATATAACCCGAAAACTTATGAAGAATCTGAATTAGCTTGCGTTGGTACATCATGGTGTATAGGTGACAGATCTACAGGTATGTTCCTGAAATATAGATTTGATGATACAAGCAATTTCTATATTGTAGAAGATTCAAACCGATCTTATCCTTTTAGAAAAGTAGCAGTAGATATAAGACCATCAAGTATTGAAATCACAGATGAAATTAATGACACAGGTCAAGAATTAAGGGCAAGCTTAATTGTCAATAGAAAAAATTATGGAAAGAGCATTGATGGATATTTTCAATATTTGAGTGATATTTCAAATGGTGAAATAAAAAAAGAAGATTTTAAATCTAGACCATTATCTCCTGAAGAAGAGGAAAGTAAAAGAAAATTTTCAAGAAGGAATACAAGTCTTTCTTGGTTTATGGATCTTTCTTATGATGATAAAGAAGCCTATATACTTAGAATGCATGATCTTACATTTGCACAATTTATGTTTATGTATGAGAGAAAAAATGTATTTGCTGATTTATTAAATATTGTTTCATCGAATCCATTATTGACAGGTGAAATAAATGCAGTGATTGTAAAAGATCCTGCCTTGAATAGAAATAAAGTAAGAAATCAACTTTTAGGATCAGCAAGTACTGGTTTCACTCAAGAAGATTTTGATCAAATAGAACGATATAAATTATTTTCAGTGTTAGGCAGATATATTCAAAACTTTATTGGTAATTTCCCAAGAATAGCACTTGATAATTTTGAAACTAATCCTGCCATGAAAGAATATGCAAAAAAGTTTATTGCAGAAAAAATATTTCCAGCAGAGTTTCCTTTTGATCTTAGATTTTTTGAAATATTTACTAGTGAAGAAATACAAAATATCTTACCTTCATTCAGTGATGTAGCCAAAGAAAAATATAAATCATTGTCTAGTGTAGATGGTATCATTGATGCTTTTGCCAAACAAGATATGGATATTGAGTTGTTTGAAAAAGCTATCATTGGTCAAATGGATGTAAGAGAAGCTATATCTAAAGTACAAGAATCCATATTAGCCAATAAATATAAAATTACAAAACCATTCTTCTTAACTAAAGAAGTTTTGACACCTGAATTTGTTGCTGAATGTATTAAGAACAAACTTATTTCGGTAGAAGTATTAGGTGGAAAATTTAATAAAGATGATGTTCCTGATGTTTATGATTATGGAGCTGATATAGAAGAGAATGAAAAAATTAACCAACCTGGCACTGTTGTTGC
>JACCDW010609538.1_pt1 | contig 10773 bp, 2 predicted proteins | sample 7449781 | NCBI WGS metagenome assembly JACCDW01 (sample SAMN15323449, study PRJNA562643) | freshwater metagenome | isolation source: river surface water | place: USA:Blue River Watershed | collected 2017-08-18
ATTTGAAGCTGAAGTAGTAGGAGGTATAGTTAGTTTATACTTTACTGCAAGTTACATATCGAATAAAAATATTAAAGTTCTAAGAACTGGAATGGCAGCTTAAGGAAACTGACACTATGTCACTAACATCAATACAACGAGATTTTTTCGTTAAATCTGGTTTAACTGTTCTAGGAACCGCAACAGTTACTACGGCTTCTGGAAATACGTCTACCTTACAGGTAGAAGGCGGCGCCGCAATTGCAAAAAATCTTATTGTAGGACAACAATCTGAATTATACGGAACATTAACTGCCTACGGTAATGTTAAATTAGGAGCAACCACTGCTAGTTCGTTAACTGTTACTGGTCGTAGCACACTAGATGAGGTAACTGCTGGTGCAACCACAGTAAGTAATCTAGTTGCAACAGGCACACTAAACGTTACTGGTCGTAGCACACTAGGCGAAGTAAATGCTGGAGTAACAACGGCTACTAATTTAGTTGCTAGTGCAACATTAAACGTCACTGGTCGTAGCACATTAGGTGAAGTGAGCGCTGGCTCTACAACTGCTACAACATTTAATTCAACAGGTATTGCAAGATTTACTGACGGAACACAGTCTAGTTCAACGTCGTCTGGCGCATTACAAGTCACCGGTGGAGTTGGTATTGGCGGCAACTTATACGTTGGCGGAACTATTCTAGGTTCTATTACCACTGCAACAAACTTAGCAGGTGGTGCAACAGGTAGTATTCCTTATCAGTTAAATCCAGGACAAACGGCATTTCTTCCTATCGGAACTGCTGGTTTTATTTTGCAATCGAACGGAACAACTGCAACTTGGGTTAATACTAGCTCTGTAGCATTTGGTATTGCTACTACAGCAAGTAACTTACAATTTGGTGCTCAATATCAAATTCCTTATCAAAGTGGGTCAGGTGCAACGGCATTTGAAGCTGGCTTTGAATATAATTTTACAAGTAATACATTCAATGTTGACAATGCTGTTATTAACGGAATTACAGATGCAAGCTCTACTGCAACAGGTAGCCTACAAGTTCGTGGCGGCGCCGGCATCAACCGTAATTTATATGTAGGTGGTGGTCTAAACGTTACTGGTCGTAGCACACTAGATGAGGTAACTGCTGGAGTAACTACAGTTACTAATTTAGTTGCAAGTGGAACATTAAACGTTACATCACGCAGCACACTAGGCGAAGTAAATGCTGGAGTAACAACCGCAACATCCTTACAAGTTAACGGTGTTGCAACAGTAACTGGTATCACAACAATTGAAAATTCAACAGAAGCTACGACTACTGCAACAGGTGCTTTAATTGTTAAAGGTGGCGTAGGTGTTAACAGAAGCGTATGGATCGGACAACGACTAAACGTTGCTGGCGATTCAGTTATTACAGGAAACGAATTTGTTAACGGCGGAACTTTTGGAACAAGTCAATCAACATTTAATCTATTAAACACAACTGCAACTACTATTAACTTCGGTGGCGCGGGAACAGCAATCACAATTGGTGCTAGCGGTAGTGGATTTACAACTGTAAGAAATAAATTTACCGTTACTGATACCACTCAGGCAACTAGCACTATTACTGGCGCATTAAGAGTTGATGGTGGTGCAGGCATCGGTAAAGATTTATTTGTTGGCGGCGCAGTAGATATTTTAGATACTAGTGCAAGCACAGGCACTGTTACTGCTAATGCATTATATGTAGCAGGCGGTGTTGGTATTGCTAAGAGTTTGTTCGTTACAGGTCCTGCAATTTTCAATGATAACGTTGTATTTGCTGGAACGTCTACATACGTATATTCTACAAATACAGTTTATACTGATAACATACTTAACATGCATGTTCCTGCAGGAAGCACTGGAACAGCGCACGCATGGACAGTCAATGATGGCAAAGATATTGGATTTGCATTCCACTATTACGATGGCACTGATAAAGATGCTTTCTTAGGACTTGCTAACGATAGTAAATTCTTAGAGTGGTATGATAACGGTAGTGAAACATTAGGTGGCGGAACATTTACAGGAACTAGTTACGGTATCTTTAAGACAGGCGGTATTCGCTTAGTTCATACAACTGCTAGCACAACCACAGCAACTGGTGCGTTAACCGTAGCAGGTGGTGTTGGTGTAGGCGGTGATATATATGTTGGTGGAATAATTGATGTCCTTAATACCTCAGAAGCTACATCAACCTCAACTGGTGCCTTACAAGTAGTCGGTGGTGTTGGTGTTGGTAGAGATATTTGGGTTGGCCAGAGACTAAACGTTGGCAGTGACGCAATTATTACTGGTGATGTAAGTGTTAACGGTGGTGATTTATTAACTAACCAAACAACATTTAACCTAATTAATACTACAGCTACAACTATTAACTTCGGTGGTGCAGCAACAGCAATTACAATTGGTGCAACTACTGGTAATACAAATATTCGTAATACCACAACTGTAACCAATAACACTAACGCAACTTCTACTTCTACTGGTGCTTTAGTAGTTTGGGGTGGAGTTGGCATTAATCAAAACTTACATGTCGGTGGCACCTTAAACGTTACTGCTACTGCAACATTTAGTGGCGGAGCAATTGGAACTATCACTACCGCAACAAACTTGGCAGGTGGCGCAACAGGTGGCATTGCTTATCAATTAAACGCAGGTCAAACTGCATTTATTCCAATCGGAACAGCTGGATTTATTCTTCAGTCTAATGGAACTACTGCAACTTGGGTTAGCACAGGATCTATTTCGTTCGGTAACGCTACTACAGCAAGTAATTTACAATTTGGCGCTCAGTATCAGATTCCTTATCAAACTGGAGCAGGTGCAACAGCCTTTGAAGCAGGGTTTGAATACAGATACGATACAAATACATTCAACGTAGACAATACTGTAATCAATGGAATCACTGATTCTACTTCCACTGCAACTGGTTCTCTACAAGTTAGAGGTGGTGTTGGCGTAAACCGAAGTATGTCAGTTGGCGAAAACCTTAACGTAACTGGTAACGTAGTAGCAACAGGCGATCTAATTGCTAATGGCGGCGATTTACAAACAAACCAAACAACGTTTGCTCTAGTTAATACAACTGCAACAACTGTTAACTTTGGTGGAGCAGCTACCGTAATCAGTATTGGCGCCGCAACAGGAACATCGACATTTAATCATAATGCAGTGGTTAATGCGATTACTGAAGCGACTTCGACTGCAACTGGTGCTCTACAAGTTCGTGGCGGAGTTGGAGTTAATCGTGATGTTTGGGTCGGCCAAAGATTAAACGTTGGCAGTGATGCTATTGTAACCGGTGACGTTAGCGTTAACGGAGGCGATTTACTAACAAGTCAATCAACATTTAATCTATTAAACACAACTGCAACAACAGTCAACGCATTCGGTGCAGCAACAGCTATTACAATTGGTGCTACAACCGGTAATACAACGATTCGTAATGCAACAACCGTTAGCAACAATACAAACGCCACATCTACAAGCACTGGCGCTTTAGTTGTATATGGTGGTGTTGGTATTAATCAAGACTTGCGTGTCGGTGGCGGCATAACTGCAACTAACATTGTTGCAAGCGGAACATTAAACGTTACATCACGCAGCACACTAGGTGAAGTAACTGCTGGATCTACTACAGCTACAACATTTAATGCAACAGGTATTGCAAGATTTACTGATTCAACTAACGCTGTTGCAACCAACGACGGTGCGGTAAGAGTCACAGGCGGTGTTGGAGTAGTTAAAGATGTCTATGTAGGCGGTGTTATTACCGCAGGTGCAACGCAAGCAGTTACAACAGGATCTACTGTAAGTGGTGTATTCTACAACAACACATTGCTTGCTAGCTACACAAGTAATCCAATTACTAGCGTGGCAAGTCAAAACTTAGATGCATTCTCTGGAGCAGCATACCGTTCTGCAAAATATTTTGCTCAAGTTACTATGGGATCAAACATTCACGTAACTGAAATCAGTGTTATGCACGATGGCACTAAGGCATATCTAAGTGAATACGGTATTTTAACAAATAACGGACAATTAGGAACATTTGATGCTACTTATACCGGCGGAAACGTAACTTTAATATGGGCAGCTAATACAACTACGTCACATGTGGTAAAATTAACCAGATTAACCTTAACAGTTTAAGCTAGTTTAGTTCAATAAAAAGGGGCTTTTGCCCCTTTTCTTTTAGATCAAATAAATAAATCAAAGTAACAAGCCGTTACGTGGAGAGGGAAACTAATGGCAGATATCATCGATTTTAGAGTCAAAAATGGCCTTTTGGTTACAACAACTGCAACCATTGAAGGCGCAACGCAATCAACATCGTCAACAACGGGCGCATTGGTCGTCACGGGCGGCGCTGGCATCAGAAAAGACCTATATGTAGGCGGCGCAATTTACGGAAATCCAGTTTATAGTAACAACGGGTTAGTTCTAACCACAGCTACTCTAGCACAATATGGTGTTTCGTCAATAACTGCTGGCACAGATACAGCAATAAACACATCAACTGGCGCTGTAACCATTTGGGGAACTTCTACACTTCAGTCAGTTACGTCTAGAGGTGCAACAACTAATCAAGCACTCACATTAACTAACGCTACAACATCTACAACCACAGCAACTGGTGCTTTAGTTGTTACAGCTGGAGTAGGTATTGGTGGCAATTTAAATGTCGGCGGGAACGTAACTATTGGCGGAAGCATAACTGGTAGTATTACAACTGCTACTCATTTAGCCGGAGGAACCGTAGGACAAGTTCCTTATCAAACTGCGGTTGGTAGAACAGCATTTACCGGGCCGGGCACGTTAGGCAACCTATTTGTTAGTGGCGGTGCAGCGGCACCGGGATATCTTGCAACAGGTGTCTCGGGAACTATATTAACTAGTGCAGGTTCTGGATCTAATCCTTCCTGGAATAATACATTAACATTAGATGGAATTACTGAATCAACAAGCACGGCAACTGGCACATTACAAGTTCGAGGTGGCGTTGGTATCAATAGAAGTGTTTGGATTGGGCAACGCTTAAACGTTGTAGGTGATGCAATCATTACTGGCGATGTTACTGTCAACGGTGGTGACATTGAAACTAGCCAAACAACTTTTAATTTAATTAACACAACAGCTACAACAGTTAGCTTTGCAGGCGCTGGCACACTAATTACAATAGGTGCCAGCGGTAGCGGCTCAACTACTGTTAGAAATAGATTTACTGTAACTGATACAACAAATGCAACTTCTACAGTAACAGGTGCAGTATCAGTTCGTGGTGGCGCAAGTGTTGGTCAGGATGTTTACGTTGGCGGTGTAGTTGATATTTTAGGAACAGCCGCAAGCACTTCTACAATTACAGCAAATGCATTATATGTAGCAGGCGGTGTTGGTATTGGTTCTAGTCTTTATGTTCAAGGTAAAGCCTATTTTCAAGATGATGTAATCTTTAGCGGAACATCTACCTACGTATATTCTACGCAGACTCTCTACACAGATAACTTAATTAATTTACATGTTCCGTCGGGATCATCTGGAACTAGTCACACTTGGACTGTAGACGACGGCAAAGATATTGGTCATGTTTTCCATTATTATACAGGAACTGACAGAGATGCGTTCTTAGGACTTGCTACAGGATCTAAGTTTTTAGAGTGGTGGTCAAACGGAACTGAAACTAACGGTGTTTACACTGGATCAACTTGGGGAACATTTAAAACTGGTTCAATTATTTTAACTGATACAACTGCGTCGACTACTACGGCAACAGGTGCTTTACAAGTAGCCGGTGGAGTTGGCATTGGCGGAAGCATGTTTGTTGGCGGCAATGTTACAGTTCTAGGAACCATTAATGCCTCAGTTACAGGTATTATTACCACTGCAACTAACCTTGCTAACGGCGCAGCCGGACAAGTTCCTTATCAAACAGGTGTAGGATTAACTGGCTTTACCTCAGCGGGGACAGCGGGGACAATTTTAACTAGTAACGGAACAGGTGCTCCTACTTGGAATAATACATTAACACTAGCTGGAACCACTTCTGCAACTTCTACATTGACAGGTGTATTACAGGTGCGCGGTGGCGTCGGTATTGGTGGAGATTTAATATCAGGAGGCTATGGGCGATTTAACGGTGCGTATGACGAAACTGCATCAACTAGCACCATTGCATTATACCTAGGTGTTGGAGGTAGTGCTCCTGTAAGTCCTAGAGTTGGGTTTGCCAACAGCGGCACAACTTGGCAGATAGACAACTATAACGGAAACTTCCGTTGGTATACGCCTGGCACAGTGAGAATGCAGTTAGATACTATTGGTGCTTTAACCGTTTATAGTAGCACTGCATCAACATCTACTGCAACTGGAGCAATTACAACACCGGGTGGTGCAGGAATTGGTGGATCATTATTTGTTGGCGGAAACACCAACGTAACTGGCAATGTTATTGCTACAGGTGACGTCAGTATTAACGGTGGTGATTTACAAACCAATCAAACGACATTTAATTTATTAAACACAACTGCAACTACTATTAATTTTGGTGGTGCAAGCACTACAATGACTGTGGGGTCTAATGCAGCAGGTTATGTATTAATTCAAAATAACAGCGATGCAACATCTACTGCAACCGGCGCACTAAGGGTTAATGGCGGCGTTGGTGTTAACCGTGATATTTGGGTCGGCCAACGATTAAATGTTGGCAGTGATGCAATTATCACAGGCGATGTGAGTGTTAATGGTGGCGATTTATTAACCAACCAAACAACTTTTAACTTATTAAACACTACAGCTACTACAATTAACTTTGGTGGTGCAGGCACAAATATTACAGTTGGAGCAACTACCGGAACAACAACCGTTAGGAACGATACTACCCTAACATCTATTACTGCTGCAACAACTACTGCAACTGGTGCTCTACAAGTTCGTGGCGGCGTCGGTATCGGTGGCGCATTAATTGTAGGTGGCGCAGGTAACATTGGCGGTGACTTAACTCTTGCAGCTGACTTAAATGTCAATGGCGGTGACTTAGCAACTAACCAAACTACATTTAACTTAATAAACACAACTGCTACAACAATTAACTTTGGCGGTGCTGGCACAAATATTACTATTGGCGCAACTACTGGCGCAACTACTGTAAGAAACAATACTACAGTTACATCAACGACAGCAGCAAGTTCGACAGCTACAGGAGCTTTCCAAGTTCGTGGTGGTGTTGGTATTGGTGGTGATTTATATGTTGGTGGAACTATTAACGGAACTGCTGCAACAGCGGGTAATGCAAACACTGTAAGAACAACAGCAACATCTACCGCAAGTAATTATTACTTAACTTTTGTTGATAGTGACAATGCAACCGCAGCTTATGAAGCAGTTTACACAGATGCAGGTATTCAGTATAACCCAAGCAGCAATGATTTACTATTAGCAGGTGATCTACAAGTTCAAGGCGGAGACTTAACTACCAACCAAACAACGTTTAATCTATTAAACTCTACTGCTACAACAATTAATTTTGGCGGTGCAAGCACTGCAATGACCATCGGTGCTAATGCCGCTGGAACAGTTACTATTAGAAATAACACAGATGCTACCAGCACAGCAACTGGTAGTTTAGTTGTATATGGTGGTGTGGGTATTAACCGAAGCGTATACATTGGTGGAAATAATAACGTTGCAGGTAATGAAATTGTTACCGGTGACGTGAGCATTAACGGTGGTGATTTACAAACAAATCAAACTACATTTAATCTATTAAACACAACAGCAACGACGATTAATTTTGGTGGTGCAAGCACTGTAATGAGTGTAGGTGCAGCAAGTGCAGGCTATGTTCAGATTAAAAATAACTCTGCTGCTTCTAGCACCGCAACTGGTGCATTAAGAGTCGACGGTGGAGTTGGAGTCAACGGTGCCGTATATGCAGGCAATATTTTCTCAAATGGTAGCCAAGTTATTCCATTTAAGATGGAAGAATTTACAGCAACTGGAGGACAAACTACATTTACAGTTACAGGAGGTTATGTAGTAGGAACAGTTATGGTATTTGCTAACGGTATTTTCTTAAATAGCGGAGACTTTACTGCAAGTAACGGAACTACAGTGGTATTAAATTTTGCACGTAATGCAGGAGATATTATTAAGGTTGTTGCAGGAGGAACAAGTTCTGCTGCAAATCAATCTCAAGCATTTTCCGTTGCAATGAGCGTGGCACTAAGCATGTAAAAACCAATAAATATTAAGTTACCAAGATGAACAAACTTTTTAGGATCAGTAGATGAGCAGCATAGCAAGCCAATTATCATTTTCGAAAGCACGCGACGTTGTCGGCGGCGCTACAGGTAGCATACCTTATCAAACTGCTAACAGTTCTACGGTCTTTATTCCTATTGGAACAAACGGTTTTGTTTTAACCAGTAATGGAACAACAGCAACTTGGAGTGCAGCCAGCGGAGTTACCGCAGGCAGTGCTAATACCATTTTAGTTACAGCAACTACAACCGCCTCTAGTTATTACCTAACTTTTGTTGATAGCAATAATGCAGCAGCCGCATTTGAGGCATTATATACAGATGCTGGAATTTTATATAATCCTAACAGTGATCTTTTAACATTGACTGGAAATCTTACAGTTAATGGTGGAAGTTTACAAACAAGTCAAACTACATTTAACCTAGTTAACACTACAGCTACAATAGTTAATCTAGCTGGTGCTGCTACTAGTTTAACAGTTGGTGCTACTACTGGTGTTACAGAAATTCGTAATGCTACAACAGTATCTAGCACAACTTTATCTTCGTCAACTCTAACTGGCGCATTAAAAGTATTAGGTGGTATTGGTGCAAATAACTTATTTGTATCAAATGCAAAAATTATTTCTCCAAATACCGATGGAAATACCGCTGCAACGATTCCTCTAGATATTCAAGGTGCTTGGATTAGGCTAGGTGACGCCACAACTGCATTTACACAATCATCTGGAATTGGTATTAAGTTGCACGATAGCGGGAATACTCATTGGTCCTTAGCAATGACAGGAACCAATTTTGTTATTGCAATTACTAGCACTAACGGAGATCAATTACTACCAGCATCTAGAACAGATGCAATTTCTATTGATAGCTCTGGTAATATTACTGCGGCGGCCAATATTACTGCAACAGGTGATGTAGCTGTTAACGGTGGTGATATAACCACTAACCAAACATCATTTAACTTATTAAACACTAATGCTACGACTGTAAACTTTGGTGGCGTAAGCACTAACACAACAATTGGTGTGAACGGCACTGGAACAGTAACTATTAGAAATAATACGAACGCATCCACTACTGCAACCGGTGGTCTAGTCGTCTACGGTGGCGTTGGTATTGGTGGCAACTTATATGTTGGTGGAACAATTAACGGAACTGTTTCAACTTCTGGAAATGCTAATGCAATATTAACAACAGCAACTTCTACAGCAAGCAGCTACTACTTAACATTTGTTGTTGACAACAATACTGCGGCCGCAGCGTATGAAGCAGTTTACACAGATGCTGGGTTAAGTTATAACCCAAACACAGATTTATTAACACTAAGCGGCGACATCGCAGTCAATGGTGGAGATATTACTTCTACCGCAGCATCTTTTAACCTATTAAACTCTAACGTCACAACAGCAAGCATATTAGGTGCAGGCACAAACATCACAATTGGCGCAACTACTGGCGCAACTACTGTAAGAAATGACACAACAATAACATCAACAACTGCGGCAAGTTCGACAGCGACTGGATCTCTGCAAGTTCGAGGTGGGTTGGGAGTGGGCGGCAACATTTATCTCGGCGGGACACTGCACGGTGCTGTAAATTCTGCAACTAATCTTGCAGGCGGTCAACCAAACGCAATCGTATACCAAAGCAATACTGCTACTACTGCTTATCTTGCTCCAGGGACTGCTGGTTTTCTATTACAGACTAACGGATCAGGTAGTGCTCCAACTTGGGTAGCTGCTACAGGTGTTAGTGCAGGTAGTGCAAACACTGCGACTAATGCAGACAATATTAGAACAGTTACACGAAGCACAGCCGCAGCACATTATCTAACATTTGTCGATAGCGATAACGGTTCCGCAACATACGAATCACTATATACAGACGGCGGAATTAGTTATAATCCAAGCACTGATAGCTTGGTGTTAACAGGTGATTTGACTGTAAACGGTGGCGATATTGATACTACCGCAGTAACTGTTACAGTGTTTAATACAAGTGCAACTACGGTTAGTGCGTTTGGGGCAGCAACAGCAATTACACTTGGCGCAACTACTGGGGTAACTACCATTAGAAATGCCACTACGGTAACATCAACCACCGCAGCTACTACAACAGCCACAGGAGCATTACAGGTCCGTGGCGGTGTTGGTATCGGCGGAAACTTATATGTTGGCGGAAACACTGTAGTTGTTGGAAATTTAACAGTCCAGGGATCAACAACAATCGTTGACTCAACAGTTACAAACGTAAGCGATCCTATTTTTATTATTGGTTCTGGCCCTAATGGTGCAGATCCTACTGCCGACGACAATAAAGATAGAGGCATTCAGTTTAAGTATCACAACGGAACTAGTGCTAAGAATGGATTTTTTGGTTACGATGACAGCTCTGGATTCTTTACGTTTGTTCCAGACGCAACAATTACAAACGAAGTAGTAAGCGGAACAAAAGGCGCATTAGATGCAAACTTAGCTGGCGGCGCTGCAATGTCTGTTATC
>JACCDW010557126.1_pt1 | contig 10772 bp, 25 predicted proteins | sample 7449781 | NCBI WGS metagenome assembly JACCDW01 (sample SAMN15323449, study PRJNA562643) | freshwater metagenome | isolation source: river surface water | place: USA:Blue River Watershed | collected 2017-08-18
AAGCGCGACGGAGAACCAGAGTATGACTGGCGCGGTGACCCCGTCAAAGTCAAACTCGAAATCAGGCAAGTCGGATACATTTGATTTTTCGCCCGCGCTCCCGGTGCCACAAAAGGCATCGGGGGCCTTCCTCCCGACAACCACGGAGAGAGTAATGACCACACACGAGCTGAGCAAAACCGAAAGCTACACGACCGAACTGATCCGGACGTCCCTGGGCACGGGCCAGGAGCGCGAGACCAAGACGTACCGGATCGAGGGCAGTGCGAACGGCCTCGAGATCAAAGGCGAGCTCAAACTCTTTTACAACGACGACTTCGAGTACGCCGGCTACAGCTGGAACGGCACCGAAATCGACGACGACCAGCTGCAAGTGCTGCTCGACCTCTTCTGGTGATTTTGGCCGCGCACCCCCGGTGCCACAAAAGGCATCGGGGGTCTCCCGAGCCAGGAGAGCAAAATGTTGAAGCCACAAAAGGTCAGCGGGGCAAGCTTTGCAGCAGCCGAGGCCACAGCCAAAAGCCTCAACTCAGAAAGCAAGACCCCAAGAGAGACCGAGACGGCGGTCGGAGAACACCCAGAAGGCCACAAGAGGGGCGGCTACGTGCCGGTCTGCGTGGCTGGAAGCGCGAGAGTTTACTGGGACGAAAACGCCTGCTCTTGGTTCCCGTACGACGACGAAGCCTTCGAGTAGCCGCTGCGCGGCGTTGATTTTGACCGCGTGCCCCCGGTGCCACAAGAGGCATCGGGGGCATTCCGCTTCCGACACCCAGGAGATCGCACGATGGAAGCTGGCGACGAATTTTTCATGCCGTTCGCAACCACGCTATTTGACGTAAAGCACGGCCAGGTGCACTCCAACTCGATGATTGTCAAGGCCAAGGTCCTGGACCTGTGCGTCAGGGACGGGCGGAAGTTCACAAAGGACATTGCGCGCCCTGACAAGAGAATCTGGTTCGTCTTCGAGGCGAGCATCGCATACTGTGGCGGTATCGGTTTGAAGACCGTGTGGTTTGTATCAGACGGCGACCGGATCGCGCCGATCAGCACGAACTACGAAATCTACGCGAAGCTCGGCAAAGTGCCCTGGGAACGGTTCGGCCCCGCCGACCAGACGATCATCAAGCACCTCATGACGGCGACGCTCCCCGGCGCGCTCGCCTCCTGATTTTGGCACGGAGACGCGCAATGGAGATAGATCTGGACGAAATCGGTTCGATGCCAGCACACTTGTTTGAGAGTGCCAGAGCCTCTCGGTTTAGCGAAGAGAACTGGAAGCTATACAAGATCATGCAAATTCTCTGCCGAGTCCTGGAGGATGACAGGAAGCCTCCGCCCAAGGGACACCCAGACTGGGAGGCATACTGCAGGCACCTGCTGAACCATGGTTCGTTTTGATTGCCCGATTTTTCACCCGCGCTCCGGTGCCACAAATGGTATCGGGGCGTGACCGTATTTGAGGAATCACCATGACAAAGACAGAGAAAGAAGGAATCAGGGACTATCTCAAGCCACTGCTGGCCAAGTATGGATTCAAGATCAGATCCATAATGAACGACAGCATAGTCCTAGGCCACGTCGGCTTCTCCAAGCTCAAGATAACCGGCAAGGTCAGCAAGATCGACTGGACAAGCAACGAATCAAGCCTCCGCAGCCTATTCTGCAACTCCCACCCAGGCGGAGGAGAGCCTAGAACCAACATCGAGCTGGCAGCGATGAACTACGCCATCCTGGTCATCATGAATTATATGGGAAGCATACCAAGCGACAAGGGGCCGACCGAAATCCAAGAACTGCTAGACTGGGAGACCGTCAAAGTTTACTACGAGACCGTACAGGCCTCTCGAGGGCCACAGCAGCCTCCCCAAGCATCTTGACGACCACATCCATCATCTTGGAATCGACCGCCAGATCAGAATAACCGAAGATCCTGTGAGCAAGATCCCTGATCGGCTCATAGGAAGAAATATGCAAGGTCACCATATCCTCCCTCCAGACCACCCAGAACTGGAAGCACTCAGAGGTGAAGTGAGCCGAAGCCACATTATACCCAGGCGGCAGTAGCCGGACCTGGCCGACCCAGTCATCCCCCTTGATCCTCCTGATCAGACCTGCGAAGTACTCGCCAAATTCTTCTAGCATTCCGGATAGTGCTCCTTGACCCGCGCCTGAATGATGTCTCGAGATATGTGCCTGTTGCACCTGGCCCTGATGAACTCCGCGAGATTGCTCATATTTGTACAATCAATATCGCCCAGGCACACGCCGTCATGCATGGCAGTGGATTTGAGCTGAAACCTCTTGAACCCGTAGCTCCAGACGATGTAGTTGCTAACCCTCTCGACGTTGAACAGCTTCCTGAAGACATCGCCAAAGAAGGACAGGAGCGGCAGGCTGTCCTTCATGTCCTCGTAGCACCAGAATGGCTCGCGGAGGACGAAGTAATCGTTGTCCTCGATGCTGGAGTATTCGAGGGTGGCCTTGGTGTCGCCGAAGTCGTAGTTGACTGGCGTGACGAACGTCTTGGTGAACTGATAATTGTCAACGTACCAGCGCACCTGGCGGTGGAGGTTCATCTTGTTGTCGATGATGGTGATCTTACGGGCATCGATGCTCACGTCCAGGGCCCTGACCTTCCTGCCCTGGTCAAATGGCTCTATGCTCCTGCCGACGCTGGTCAGGTCGATGATGGCTGCGGGTATGGTGACGGAGCTGTTGAGGTCATAGTAGGCCTTGACTCCGCCCATCAGCTTGTTCACTTCAGCAGCCCCTGCGCTTCTGCGTTGGCGTACAGCTGGTTCAGCGTGTACCTAGTCCTTCTTTTCAATACTTTCATGTACATTTCCCTGATTAGGTCCTTGGGCTTGGCAAGTGGCAGGGTCTCGATGTCGAAATAGCCTGCATTTGGGGCGTTGAGGCTGAGCGCGATGAAGGTCTTGGTCTCGACGATGTGCCAATACCGGACGGTGTCACAGCTGTCGTTGAAGGTGTTCTTGTAGACGAGGTGGAGGTAGAATGCGGCTTGGTCGCTGCTGGATCCCTGGAAAAACACCTTGTTGATGATTGTGCCGAGGTAGCTGATGACTCCACCGTATGGCCGGATCAGCTTGAAGATTGCTGCGTGCCTGTTGAGCTCGTACTCTGTTAACTTGGTCCAGACATCGTTGATCTTGGGCGCGTCCCAAGTCATCGCGATGTGGTCGCCACTCACCGCCGCCACCTTGCACGGGACGTCGTGAACAATCGCCTCGATGGTGCTGGCGTGCCCGTTGGCTTCGAGCGTCATGTTAACTGGGATCATTATGTTCCCGTGGCCACTGATCAGGCTGAACTGGCTCTGGTGCTTCCACTTGTCCTGAGATTCGCCTTGCTTGACACTCTTCAGTTCCGGTTCGACGCCGTCGTCGACCGCCTCGTAGAACGGGCAGCCCTCGCCATTGGCGTAGGCGTGAATCGTCTTGTAGATGAATCGCGGGCAATCGGTCTCTGAGCGCATGATTGGTTCCTCCTGTCTATTTGTGTCAGAACGCGATCCTGGTTAAAATAAAGTGGAGGACAATGATATGGCGCGCCCCATTGAAGAGATTGACGGCCAGGTTGGCCACTGTCGTGCGTGCGGCTTTGCCGACGCACTTCACGACGGCCTGTGCGACGAGTGCGCGGGCGCTCCCCCCAGGCCGAAGGAGAAGCCGCCCGCTGACACGCACCAGTGGTCGGGATACGAGGGCGGTCCCTCGTGGCCGGAGGATTACTAATCGACGTAGTTGGTTTCGAATGATGTGGCAGAGCTGGCTAAGATCAACATGGTCTCCAGGCATCCTGTCTGCCGCTTGAGCTTCTCGATTTGGTCCTTGATGGCTTTGACCACATCATCTTTGGAGCCAAATGTTGGGGTGTGCCACTTGGTTGCCACCTCCTCCTTGACAGTATCGCTATAGCTGAAGGTGTGGCCAATCTTCAGACCGACAGGGTCTGCCAGGTTACCTGTGATCTCGATCCTCTCCTCCAGAAAACGATACACTCCTTCCTCGTCCAAATCTTCCCAGATGTCCTTTGTCAGGAATGCGTTGCACTGCAGTCCTGCCAGTAGGAAGTCTTCAGAAGGTAAGAGCTCCCAGTGGTCATTGACATTCATGCTCATTCCTCCCCGAGTTCGTCCCACACGGTTTTGACGGTGACTCCGATGAGCTTTGAGAGCTTCGGTCCGTCGCCCAGGGCCTCGTTGAGCTGCTCGAGGGTGACGCCACCGGATCGTACCGCCTTGTTGTAGGCAGCGTAGATCTTGTCTGGGTTGGTGCCTCCCCAACCGTCCAGGCCGAAGTCCACCAGGGCGGCGCTGCTGTTTGGCATCACGTCGAGCGCGCATGCCTCGTACAGGATTTGTGCTGTCTGCTTGATCATTGCATCCTCCATTTGCCGTTGCCTTTGCGGTCGTCCTTCCTCTTGCCGGGGCGCGCGTTTGTGGGGCGCGCGTAGCGCAACCGCGCCTTCGGGGCCTCGATCACGATCGTGAAGCTCTCTCGTCTCATGTCACACCTCCCTTTCGAATCATTGTGGCACCAGGTGGCCTGCCCGAAAATCAGTTTATTCTAGTACCAACAGCCTCGCGCACATATTTCGTGGCTGTTCTGTATAAAGGAAGCAGTTTCTCAAGCCTTGTGCAGAATGCTTTAGATTCTTCTAATCGCTTTTCTAAAAATTGGACCCAACCATTCAATTGATCTGGTGTAGGGGCTGGCTGTGGGTTACAATCGAAATGTGAATGCTTGATCGTATGGCCTTCAGGGTTCGCAAGATCGACCAATTCGAGCATTTCATTTTCGATGTCATTCTCTTCGGACCCAGAGTCGAATGTCCTAAGATGTATGTTGCCGTTGTCGTCGATGTGTAACATATCTCCTTCGACGCCGCCACCAATACTGCTATCATCGTGTATGTGATAGATGATAGTGTGTGTCGGGTCGAAATCGGAAGGACTGTGTAAAGGATGAGCCATAACCCCCCCCCTGTGTCAGAATCCCAGCAGCTTTCGCGCCGTCCCACGGACGACAACGCCCATCAGGTCGGTCTTGACCCCGAACTGCGTGAAGAATTTCTCGGTCAGCGTCCCGCGCCCCATCAGCGGGAGCTGGCCCGCCCGCTTGATCGTGTCCACCTGGGCCTGGTCGCAGCGGACCTCGTTCTCTTTGCCTGCGTTGGCCACGATCAGGCCAAGAAGGCCGTCGGCGAAGGCGTCGAACTGGTCCTTGTCCAGGACCACGCTTGTGATCGTCTTGCCGTTGATGCTGAACTCGCGCACGTAAGGCTCTGCCATGTTCTGTCTCCTCAGGTCTCAATCCTCAGGCAGTTGTGTCACAGAAGCAGCCGACGCAAAATCACTCGGCACAGCAATTGGCAAGAGAACGTAGCTTACTCGACACCCACCACTGTACCTGATGAGTGCTTTACGGTCAGAGCGAACAGCTCTAACCCAATATTGATTCCGCCAGAGATAGCATTCGACACCTCGGCCAGCACGGCTGCTCTTAGCCTGGCCCACGTATGTCAGAAACTCAGAGAATTTTGGATCTTGCCATTCGGATTGATCGTTCGTCCCAGACACTTTATATCCGGGCCGTCCAGCAACAATTGGCTTCGCTTCCTTGATGCCAAAACATACTACGCCGCTCCGATTGCTCAGATGCGTGATCGGTTTTCTGGCAGTAGCTGGGTAATCCCCGGCATAGCTTCGCATTTGAGTGGCCTCCTTTGCTGATCAGGCCTTCCTGGCGTGGAACCCGCCGGAGCGGATCTCCACGGCCCACTCCTCGAGGGCACCCTCCGCCTCGCCACGGGTGCGGAACCCGTCGATGAGAAGCTCGAAGTAGCACTTCCCGTCCTTCTCGCCCATGCGGGCGATCGCCCAGGTGCGGCCGTGGCGGCAGGTGGCCGCGTTGTGCGCGGAGTTGCTGCCGATGCGATTGATCCAGGTGTTCTTGGCGGCTGCGGTTGTCATTGGTCTTCTCCTGCGTGGCCCGTGATCATCACCGACACAGTGTGGCAAGGAGCGAATACCAATAAAATGACGCCGCCAGGCCTCCTGGCGGCGCGCCCCTGTCAGACCGCCTGTTGCGTTTCGTTAGAGTTTGATATCATAGGCAACGCAAACCGAAACTGTGGGAAATCGTAGTATTGCACACCACGGAAGGTCTTGATCGTCGTGCCATTCCTGCCTGACGTCTGCTTGAAGAAGAATGTCGAGCCATATTTAGCGCAAGCATCCTTTATCTCGTCGACCCAAGCGTCTTGCATCTGCGTGAAATCGTTGCCTACCGTGGTCTCACCACCTACAATCGCCCAGTCGATCCTGGTCAGATCAACACCGGCTAGCGATTCTAGGAGTGGTTCCATTGATACCCAGCGCAAGCCACCCCAATCTGGGAGCGCGCGCAAGTCATCAAGGCGATGAGTGGAGCTAGCGACACCAACCGAGACTCCGAGGTTCACGTGAGTGTACTGGCCGCTGGTGAAGTCTTCTGGCAGGAACCCAGCGATCTTGTCGGACCGCTTGGTCAGGACCAGCCAGTCGAGACTGTCACACTCCTTGATGATCGTCCACCAGTCTTTCCGCCACTGTTCGACCTGAGGGTTGTCCTCGAAGAAGTCGCTCATCGAGGCGCAGAAGATCTTCCTGCGGACTCCGTCTTCCTGTGCTGCTCTGTTGAGTCTCCTGGCGGTCTTCTCTGCTGTCTTGGTGTGGTACCTGGTGGCGTTTTTGCCCCACTCCGCCCGCTGGTAGCGGCTCTCGATCGTGGCGGCGTAGCAGTTCTGGCATTCTCGGCTGATCCTGAAGCAGCCGATCCAGGGGTTGATTGTGTGGTCTGTCCAGCTGATTTCTGTGTCTCTGGCCATCTCTTGCGTTCTCCTGTGCCGACTTCCGGCGGGACTACTGTGTCAGCCTGGCGGTCCGGCTAAAATAGAATACGGGGGATTTTGTGGGAATCCCCCGTATTCCTTTTTGATAGCCAAAGATAGCGGTCATACCGCCGAGCTAACGGCGGCTTGCCAGTCTGCTTCTTCCACTTCCGTCATAGGCCGCGCGCTTTCGCCTGGGTTCTCAAGATATTGCTTGATATCTTCCCACATTTCGTGCGATGCCTCGCCGTCGGCGCGGATCACGCCGCAGATCGCCCCTCGCAGGCCCGCGCAGATGATCACGTCGCTGTCGCCTTCCGTCCAGTGGGCGCGGTATTCCGCCCCGCCGTGCTCGACCACGGTCGTCCCGCTGGTCTGGTCGCTGTGGTGCAGATTGCTGATCAGCTTCATGTCGCTCTCTCCGTTTTGCGTCGGCCGAGTGCCTCCGCCTCCCCTGTGTGGCAGCTCGACGCCAGGCCCAAAATCAGGCCGCGATCGCCGTCTCCAGGCGGTCGAGCTTGCGGCCGTCCTCCGTCAGGGACCGGATGATCAGCAGAGCCTGGTCCAAGTCCAAGCCGTTGCTATGCTGGGCACCGTAGACCACCTTGTAGAAGCCAGCTGCGTTGCGCAAGAGCACCAGAGGGCGCGCCCCGCTTAAGTCCTGCCAAACGGTGCCGTACGCATATTTCTTGACGAAAGCAGATTCCATTGCGACCTCCTTAGAACCTCGTACCCTCGTACCGCACATTTTGTGTCAACTGGGCGCGTATTTAAAAATGCCCGGTAGTCACATAGTCACAAGGAACAAACAAATGTCCAAACCCGTCCACGGCGATGAACAATACGACAAAATCGCCGAACAACTCACGGATGTCGTAGCCCGACACACCACCGAACATTATTGCAGAAATCTCAGCCTGTTAAGGCTGAAAAGTTTGAGAAAAGCAATGAGACATGGTTTGGCAGAGCTGGAAGATGCCATCACGACAAAGATCCAACAATCTGTGGGTGGCGTCAAAGGCAGCATCAGGGCCAAAGAGGCCCAAGAGCCAGGCCTGACCGATCTGCAGAAGCAGATTCTGCTGTGATGACAGCCCGCCTGGGCCTCACCGCGAGGCCCAGGTCCCCCAAGGACCTAGTCGCCCCACCCCTCGCTCTCCGCAAGGGCCAGCAGCTCGTCAAGAGAGCAGATCACATCCCATCGGCGTGCCACAGTCTCGGCCACCGCCCACTTCTTTGCCCACTCCCAGCCATCAGCGACGCACATGTTGTTGAAGCGATCGCCCATTACCTGGGCAACCTCCTCGGCAAGCTCCGCTGAGGAGCAGAGCACCACGTTCTTGCTGTCGGGTATTGCGCCGTCATAATCGGCAAACACCCCAAAGGCCACCACGCAATCGCTGGCGGGAACTGGCTCGTATCGCATTGTTGTTCTCCTGGTTGTGCCAGAGGCGAAGACCCCCCGATACTAATTGTGGCAAACCTAGGCACCAGGCAAAATCCGACCGACTTTGAGCCAGTTTTAGGCGCGCCCTCGAGTTGCCACAAGTATATGCGGGGAATTGGCCCCGCAAGGAGCAACCACGATGAAGACCCAACAACTCATCATCACGGTCACCGCGCCCGCTGATGTGGACGCACAGCAAGTGCTATCAGACTACATCATGTCGGGGATCGAACAAGATCGCGGTCGAGAGGAGGACGGAGACGAGGAAGCCGAGGAGGCCATCCGCCGTCTCAGCATCGTCTGGGGCAACATCAACTGATTTTCAGACTCGGTCGCGCCTGACACAATCGGGCGCGACCTCCCCTCACCCCAGGAGCCGAAAATGGCGACAAAAACCTGCTGCGTCTGCGGACGCACCGCCCACGGGCAACAATGGTGGAACCGCGACAAAGGCTACGGCCTGTGCCTGGACTGCGCAGCCGCCTGGATCATGAAACACCACGACACCGCCGAGTTCGAACGCTCCTACGGCAAGGCCGGTGTACACTGGGGCAAGGACAACCCAGCACTGGCGCGCCTCATCGTCCAGATCTCCGAGGAGGCCCGCAAGACTCCCAAACCCACTTTTAAGAACCTACCCCAATTGCCACAAGGTATCGGGCCGGAATTCCTTCACCTTCTGGGGATCACAGAATGACTGACGAACAAATCGTGCAACTGATCAACGGGCTCAAGGCCCACGCCGACCCAAGCGTGAGGGCCGCCGCCGAAGCACTCGGCAAGAACCTGCTCGACACCAGGTACCTGCTCGGCGAACTGGCAGTCGGCCTCGAGGACGATGAACTGAACGAACAAGTCGAGGAAGTCCTCGGCTGGGACTCTGAAAAGTACGATCTCGAACACCAGAACTGAGGAGTCAAACGATGGAGCCGGTCAAGATCAAGAACAACTGCCGTGGCACTCTTCGTGGTTGGGTGACCCAAGCCAACAGCGGTCAATGGCGCGCACAAGTCACCACCGACGGGTTCGCCCTAGCCACCTCCTACGTGAATAGCGAAGAGGAAGCCAACAGAGTCCTCGACCAGTTCTTTGGCCAATTGGAAGCCTGACATTTTCCGCATCCCCTCCACATGACACAATTGTGTGGAGGGGACTTCACCCCCACCACGACCCCTGGAGAATCGACATGGGAATGGACGTGATCGGCAAGAAGAAAGACAGTTATTTCAGGAACAATGTGTGGTGGTGGAGGCCCCTGTGGGCCTTCTGCGTCACCATCGCGCCAACCATCTGTAACAAGGTGAAGCACTCCGGCACAAACGACGGCGACGGCCTCAACGCCGAAGACAGCAAAGCCCTGGCCCTCGCACTCAAGGCCAGCATCGCCGACGGCAGCTGCGCAGAACACGAGACCAGGTACAACGCCTGGCGACTCACTCTCCCCCGGGAGAAGTGCGACCTGTGCAACTCCACCGGCATCCGGTCCGACAAGATCGGCACCGACGCTGGCATGCCAAGCAAGGAGCTGTCCATTGACCAGGTAAAGGCTCTGGGACGGACCCAAGGCTGGTGCAACGGTTGTGACGGCGCGGGCACCAAGGCGAACTGGCAGTCACACTACCCTTTTTCCGTGGAGAACGTCGCCGAGTTTGCGGAGTTCCTGGAGACCTGCGAGGGCTTCGAGATCTGGTGATTTTGGCGGACGGGTGGTCCTGACACAGTATGGAGGAGGGGATTCGCCCCTCCTCCCTTCTTACCCCAGGAGAGTTAAAATGGTGGACGCTGCCAAAGTCAAGAAGGCCTACAAGGGGCGCGCCAAGAGGTGCTGCTGCGGGTGCAGCGGCGAGTATTTCTACAACGGCGGCTACACCGGCGGGGACGGTCCGGCCGACCAGCAGCGACTCGAACGGATCGTCAGAAGGATCAACAAGGCCCTGGCTGACCCCGACCAGCCCAAGGACCAGACGTGGAACAGCGGCGACCACGTGGCAGTCGAGGTCGGCAACCGGCTGTACATCGCCTATTTTAGCGAGTGATCCCTGGTGCCACAAGGGTATGCGGGGGATTGGCCCCGCCAGGAGACTTGAGATGAGCGCGACTGCTGAGTTCGACATGGCCGTCACCATGAAGCTGGACTCGTGGGTCCCCGCCTGTGGCGGGACAGAGACCCCGTTCAAGGCCCGGTCAGGAGCGACCCTGCTCTACTGCTACAACCCAAAGACCGGCCGTCACGCGTACCTCAACTGCGGGTCAGATATGATCCTCTCGGACGAAGATGCCAGGGCCCACCTCGGGACATACTGATGATCACATCGCAACTCAAAGCAGCCCTGGAGAAGAGCCACCTGCCCATCAGGGAGGTGGCCGCTCTGTCTGGAATATCAGCAGCCACACTATTCAAGTTCCGCAAGGACCCAGACGCATCAATGAC
>JACCDW010478050.1_pt1 | contig 10770 bp, 24 predicted proteins | sample 7449781 | NCBI WGS metagenome assembly JACCDW01 (sample SAMN15323449, study PRJNA562643) | freshwater metagenome | isolation source: river surface water | place: USA:Blue River Watershed | collected 2017-08-18
CGGAACGTTCTACAGCATGATTCCATTGGTCTTTGAGATCCAATTCGAATACGCTTTCGAAGTTTGCTGATGCAGTGAGCCAACTGAGACTGTGGTCACGGACGTCTGAGCCTTTGATTTCTTCTAACAATTGATTTGGTGCCCAGCCACACAAACCTAAAAATAATCTAAACTGCCTTGGAGCATCGCCATCGCCTAGTCTTACCAGTAGATCTTCGGCACTGCTAATTGAGAAGTCATCGTTTACCTGCATGGTATTACTGCATGACCACTCACTACTGTGTAGCATACTGAGAGCCTTAATGTTAACTGGGCCACCTAAATATATGTAGCCTGGTATGTTTAAGGTCATACCTATTTGATCGCAAAATTCAGTAACACTCATTTGACTACGCTTGTTAAGGATTAGTCCCATGCTGCCATTTTTGTGATGCTCTGTTAAGAATATTACACTCTTGTACCAGAAGTTATTTTTTAACTTAGGTGGAGCAATCAGTAGTGATCCTGCTAGATTCATTATGCTATGTTCATTGATTGTTTAAAAGCGGCGAAACGCATCATACGATCATCTAATCCGTTGTAGCCACCATTGATAATTCTAGTTATCGTTCTAGTATCATCCCAGTTACTAACCTTGGGTTGAACATAGGTCTTCCAGAACAGCACAGCAGTCTTGGCAGCTACATCAGGTTGTTCAACCATTTCAGGTTTCTCTTCTAATGGTAGGCCTAATTTGGCACCCGCGTCTCGATAGTTAGTTCTGCCAGTTAGGCCAATGTAGCCGCGACCTCTGTAACGATAGCCGTCACCTTTTCTCACATTGCCTAAATCTCTACGTCCTTCATATCCTACCTGGGCAGTGCTTGGGCCCCATATCTCACTTAGGTATCTAAAGCCGCCACTCTCATGACTGCACTGTGCAAGGAAGGCTGCAAGCTCTTTGCCTTTGATACCTTGTCCCTGAGCTTCTTTGCTTAGTAATGCTCTTGATTCTTTATCGCCCAATGCACTTACAGCAATCTTACCTTTAAACTCTTCTGGTTTGGCCTTTTCTATTTTAGGAATTTTATTTGCATTGGTTTGTAATAATTCATTTAGCTTTGTTACCATCTCTGGAGTAGCAGTACCTGTTGGTGACAATTTATTATCTGTTTGAAACTTAGCAATAGCGGCGCTAGTATACTTGCCTATGATACCGTCATCTTTAGTGGGACCAACACTGTATCCTAATGCTATTAATCCACGTTGTAGGTTAATGACTTCTACACCTCTACTTCCCATCTTAGGACCACTTGGGACTTCAACGAATGCTTCTTTATTTTTTGAAGGCTCTTTTGCTGGATCTTTCTCACTGCTGCCTGGAGTGGGTTCAGACTTAGCGCCAGCTTTAACTTTGCCAGCGGCACTACCATACCATCCCATCGGTGCATGTATGCCATCACCGTTAGCCACACTTAGTTTACCCATGTCAATAACTTCAACACCACTAGGCAAACTTGATTGAACCATTTGTCTTAATTGATTTCTATCTTTGGCAAATTTAGGATTATCAGTTTCAGCAAAGAGAACGTAAAATACTTTTACATCCTTTGCTTGTAGTTTGCTGATTAAAGAATTGACACGACTAACTACACCAGACTTGTTACTGCTTAACATGTCGTTTGCACCAGCACTTAGTACAACTGTGCTTCCTGGTGTTACTTTTTCAATAGCATCATCATTAGCTCCACTCATTGCACTACGACCATTAGTGGCCAAACTAATAAATTTACCAGAGCCTCCAATAGCCACAGCATGACTATCACCTATGGCGTAAATTTTTGTACCTGTTTCTGTTTGTTTAAATTCTACGAATCTCATTTTTTTATTCCGCTAGTGGGTTTACTTGTTTGCCGCTGGCATATTTTTCCCAGTGTAGGTGAGCACCTTTACTGAATCCTGTATTACCAACATTGCCAATACGCTGGCCTTTTTTAACCTCAGCACCTTGTTGTACTAAAATCTTAGACATGTGCATGAATCTATGTTTAACACCGTCAGCTGTGACCAACTCAACCAAGTTGCCTGCTGTGCCAGCCATGCCAGCAAATACTACTTTACCGTTGTCTGGTGCAATGATAGGAGCACCTTCTGGTGCGGCAATATCAACCCCTGGATGTTTGACTTTGTTGCCATTTGGGCCAGTAACTGTTCTTCCATATGGTCCAGTGATTGGGCCTTTAGTTGGCATTATGTCTCCACCAGTTGTTGAGCTAGTGCCAGTGTCAGGTTTAGTATCGTTGGATGTGGTGGTACTAGAAGTATCACTACCAGTAGTCGTACCTGGATCTTTTGCAGGCTGACCCTTCATATATTTGGCGATAGCCGCTTTGGTGTAAGGTCCGTTAATTCCATCAGCACCAGTAGGGCCTAGATCATACCCTTTGGCTATTAGGAACTTTTGTATCTTTTTAATTGCAGGTTCAAATACGCCTTCTGACAGGTTAAATTCTGAAAATCTCATTATTGATTCCCCTTCCAGACAGGTAAGGGTCCGCCATAATTACCGCCTTTAACTTTTTTACCTTTGATCTTTTGACGCTTACGATTAATAGTAAACTTCTTTTCGGTGTCCCTAGCTCTAAAGCCTTGACTGATACAACTGCTTAATTGGCTTGCACCTAATTCACTGTCTGGTTTTGTGCTCTTACACAGTTTGCGACTGGCTTTGCCTGACTCTAAAGCAGGAGTATTTACTTTAGATTTTTCTTTTTCAAAATTGTCGCTTGGGTTCACAGGCGCTACAGGCTTCTTAGCGTACTTTTTAGCACGAAGACCTTTCTTATGTTCAGTAATAAATTCTTTGGCTCGCATCAAGTATTTAACTATTTTCATAGTCTAACCACTCGTAAACGTTAAGCCATTTACGTGTACCTACAGTTTCTTTTAAATGATGCAAATCTGCACAGGTTTTTGCACGAAACCTAGCATGTTCTTCTATAGGCATAGGCACTGTTTCAATAGGTACACCTTCTTGTTCTGCGATATATTCTGCAATGTCCAAAAACGAGTGCGGCAGTCCGGCTCCTACGTTCCAGATACCACTACCTTTGACAGTATTGATAAAGTCTAACTGTAGTTGGCAAATATCCCCAACCCAGGTCCAATCACGTTTTAGTGTCTCTGCATTCTCCCATACAGTGACTTTACCTTCTTTACGAGCCTGCTGACGCCATTTATAGATAGCATTAGCTCTGCGTCCACGTAGGTGCATCCACTTGCCGTAAACATTAAAGTATCTAAATCCCTGCACAAAGATTGTGGGCTTTTGATTGAACACCCAACGATCAAAAAGATACTTGCTCCAAGCATAGGCAGTCTGAGGTTGGCAGGGTGCTGTTTCGCTGAAGTCCTTAGTGTTACCATAGACACTGCTGGAACTAGCGTATTGTAAGTGTGTGCCGTGTTCTTGACATTCTTTATACAGCCAACAACTGAAGTCATAGTTCTGTATCATTATGCGTTCTACATCAGTACTGGTCATATCAGCAATGGCGCCTAAATGTATAACCCAATCGTATTCCCTAATATTTGGTCTATCTTTTGGATGCCATTCATAACCTTCAACATCTATGCCGTCTTGTTTACTCAAAAACGCAGTCATATTCCTGCCAATAAACCCCTCGTGGCCAGTAACTAATATCTTCATAATTTTCTCTTTGGAGTTGACATTTGTATTATTATATAGTATTATTTGCGTTATGGACAAATATAAAGACTTTCCTGAACAACCAAGACAGATGTCTGACGTAGAGGGCAACGACTACTTTATGAAAATGGTAGAGCAGATTGCTGAATTCAAACCAGACGAAATCGTTGCTGTGTCACGCAGTGGATTTAGTTATGCCATGTGGACAGCGCAGATACTGAAACTGCCCTTAGGTGCGTATTGGCCCAAACACTATCTTTTGGTATTTGATAGTAAGCCTAGACCTAAACGTATTGTGTTTGTAGACGACAATATTCTACAAGGCAGTACATACAAGCAGACCAAAGTGGTCATGCAGACAGATGAATTAAAAGATATTGAATGGCGTTGGGCAGTACTGTTCAGTGATTGGCATACACCTGAGGAGGTGCGTAATGAAATCATACAGGGAACACGACTGCCTTACTTTGCTGAAGAACCCATGTGGGGTAGCAGAAAGGTTAGCCTTGATTATGGCGTTAGATATAGAGATGAATAAGATAGCATTTGACCTAGATGGAGTATTCATTCCAGACTGTGATCCTATACCAAATGTAGGTGGGCTTGCAGACTTTTTGGGCATGACTGTTTACATGCGGCCTTTATTCAAACCTGACTTTGAATGGAACATAATTACTGGCAGGCCAGCCAGATACCGAGCTACCACAATGGATTGGATCAATAAACATTTTGATAACAAACCTGTGCGTGTCTGGCACGAATGCCTTGACCAACTGCCGCAAGAGTATAAGGCAGAAACAATTAACCAAAATGGTATTGACATATTTGTGGAGAGTGATATTGAACAAGTCAAGTTTATATCAGCAAATACCAAAGCACAAGTAATCCATTTTGACACATTCTTAGCATCCAATTTGGCTTTTTAAGCCTTGACATTGTACCTGTTTGGCTGTATAATAGTAACATCGTAACCACACAGAAAGACAAACATGTACAAACTTTTGGTTCTGTCAGTAGTTTTTATTACTGGGTGTGCTACCAATTGCCCAGGTACTAGATACTACGACATTCAATACTGCAAGGGCGAGCAGGTACAACGACTACCTAACTTTCATATGGAGGCACTACAGCGTGAAGCCAAGTGTAACGCCAATATTCAACCAGAAGTAAATTGTGTTTGGGGTCGCCCATGAAAGTAAAAATTAAGAACACTATGTGGGAGCGTAGGACTTCCTACTTCTTTGAGATTCCTGAATACAACGAGTATGAAGGCGATGAAGTACAGGTCAAATGGGTAACTCCTAGTCAACTTGCCATTACAACTGGCAATCCAGAATTTTCATTTAGGGTTCTTGAACGCAGTCTTATCGTAGAGATTGATGGCAAGCCTTACACATACGAATCCGCTAAACCTCAAACTAAGATTGTTAAAGGTAGCAAAGGGCAAGAGTACACAGTAACACTGGGCAAGAAGCCACATTGTACCTGTACTGGATTTCAATTTAGACATACTTGCAAACACATTACGGAAACAACATGAACGAACTATTATTTGCACTAATAATTGTGGCACAAGTGCCAAACACATCTGATCAAGAAGTGGCTGTGTTTACTTCACAGACACAATGTATGCTAGAAGCACAACATATTATACAACAAGGTCCCAGTGCCTATTGTGTTCCAGTCGCTCGACAAACTGTTCCAGAAGAAACACAACGGAGTTAACAAATGAAATTGGTCAAAGGTGATTTATTGACCTTAGCTGAAGCTGGAGAGTTTGACGCTATTGTACATGGCTGTAATTGTTATTGTATAATGGGGGCAGGTATCGCTAGACAGATTAAAGATCAGTATCCAGATGCATGGCTTGAAGATTCTAAGACCATGTGTGGCGATATCTATAAACTAGGTAATTGGACAGAATTTAACACAGGTAAATTTGTTATCATAAATGCCTACACACAATTTGGAATGAGTAAGCAAGGTGAAGATGTATTTGAATACATATCCTTTGAGCTCATACTACAAAAACTAGCACACTTATATGGAAAGAATCGTTTTGGTTTTCCTTTGATTGGTATGGGACTTGCTGGCGGAGACCGTCAACGCATATTTGGTTTGCTTGAATGGTTCAGTGAAGAATGTACTAAACAAGGTGGTAGTGTTACCGTCGTAGAATATAAAGGCAGTAATTGAACGAGTCAAACAAACAAATTGATACTAGACAACTTGTATCAGAATACCTAGCAAGATTTCCTTATGTACACAAAATACATAAGGACTCGATCTTCCACGGCCAAATTAAGGAGTGGTGCGAACAAAATTTTAACAGCGAGTTTAAAGATTGGTTTTGGTTTCCAGGCGGCAGATATGATGACCATTCTAATCTACATATCAGGCATGACAAGTGGAACACGCTGTTTTTATTAAAGTGGGGCGACAGAATATGAAACTGACCAAATGCGAAGTGGGCATGTTCAAACTTCCAGGCATTATTGTTTCTGCTGATGAAGGTGAAGAGCTCACTGAAGAAAAACTAAACGAGATCGAAGAATGGTGCAAGAGTGAACAGGGCACAGGCACACGCATGACTGGTAGCTTGTGGAGCTTTAGAAAAGAAAGTCAGCGTGAATGGTTTATACTCAAATGGTCGTAGCCAAAATGACAACCAAACGCAAACCTAAAAAAGTCTTATGGATGCGTTTGCCAGGACTTAAAATTAAGGCCTATCATGATGGCAGTGCTAACTTTGGATTCAGTGAAGACGATATGGATCCTATTCAAGAGTGGTGTTGGACCAATATGCCTTCGGTCAAACGATTAAGTTTTGACACTTGGTTGTTTGCCAGCGAGAAGCAAATAACAATGTTCTTAATGAAGTGGTCATGATTAAAAAGAAAATGTTAACTGACAAGTCAGGGGAGTTGGCTGAAGCATACATTGAAGAAGCTGGCAAGAAAATGGCACAGGAGATAGATCGTGAGATACTTTGGAGTATGCTTGAAGGCATAGGTTGGACTCGTGTCATGATTACCCAAAGAGATGACTGGGCTATTACTGTTTGGTTAGAACAAAATTGTAAAGGCGCATATGAACACCACCGCACAGATTTTATCTTTGAAGATGTGAAAGATGCTAATTGGTTTAAATTAAGGTGGTTATGAGTGAATCAGCAAAACTAAAATCTTGGCAATTGGACATTTTAGATAAGATGACAAAATACAAAGGCAAAGGACTTGTTCAAATAACCGGCCGTGGCATGGGCAAGAGCACATTAAACAATGTGTTTAGCGGACAGGCATTTCAACGACTATGGGACGATATACATAATCGTCCAGTGGAAGACTTAATACTAAGTGAAGGTAAAGTACACGGCGCTAGGTATTATTGCGTATCACCTGTTGGTGGCAAGTGGCATGATATGGAGTTGTGGTGCAAGCAGACATTTGGTGAGCCAGGTGACATGTGGGATAGCGATGACTGGTGTTGGCCAGAATCTGCCCGTTGGTTACAGAACGATCGCAAATTTTGGTTTCGCAATTTAAAAGATAGGGATTGGTTTATTTTAAAGTGGAACTCATGATACTCTTGAATAGAAGTATCAATGACAACATTAGATGGCACAATCGTGTTAGGTATTTTCCTAAGAACCCAGGTACAGGGGAGTATTGGACTTTGAATATTACACAAGTTATTGAAGACGGCGCCGATTGTTATCCTTGGCGAGAAGTCTATGCTTGGTGGCCAGTTAAAACTATAACTGGTCAACGTGTCTGGCGGAGAAAAGTATTCAAACGTAGGGTATGGTTAGTATGGGGCACAGGTTTTCACATGGAACCAGAAGTACAATACGCAACTGCGTTTGATCTTCTTACAGAAACTAAATGAACGAATACACTGGCATACAAGTTGACAATGTTCCTACTAATGTGTTAGTATGGCTTGTGGACACATATGGTCCTATGGGCCAAAGATGGTTTGTGGTAAACAACACCATCTACTTTAGAGATCCAAAAGATTACTTTTGGTTTGAACTAAGATGGACAATAGTAGATGAAACAATTTAGAGAAGAATCTCCTAGAGATATTAAAGACTTTGAGAGCAAGTTTGAAGCACGTATAGAAGACAGCAGAGAATACCGTCAGTATTCAAGACGCATGCCTTACTACATGTGGGACGGAAAGTTGCCGTTAGATGCTGAAGTTCAAGTGGTGCCTATGAAGGCTATACACTTAACCATAGACAATCTTAATCGGTTGATTAGAGAACAAGAGCTTATGGAGCATTTACAATCCGATGCTGAATACGGTAAGAAACTTTGGACCATGCTCAGAGAAGATGAACGTGTGCGTGATAGTAATCCAGCAGTGGCCAAAGCCTACCGCAATTACCTAACGCTTTTAGAACTAGCAAGGAAATAAAATGATTAAAGGAATTAATTCAAGTGGACGTTATCTAACTGTATCAGGAGGTAACTCGTCTAGTACCTATATCAGCCCAGGCAGTGCAGGTGCAGGCATGATGCGATACAATTCTAATATGAACTGTATTGAAGTTAACGACGGCAACAGTTGGCAACAACTACAAATGAGTTATGCAACTGTTGAACTGACCCCAGATGGTGAGTCGTTACTGGAATGGGCACGTAAAGAGCGCGACAAACAATGGGCTCGTGATGAAAGAATTCGCAAAAACCCTGCACTGAAAAAAGCATATGAAGCTATTCAACGTGCCGAAGCCAACTTCGATATCTTAGATAAAATTGTGGGTGAAGATGTTGGACAAAACGGTGAGGTACAGGCAAGTCCATGATCACAGTTGACCTAGGCGAACTGAGAAAGTTCAAAGACAACCCACACATGGATCGCAGACAGGCAGTCAACTGGCTCTACGAACGATTAGGCCCATGTGGTGACCGCTGGACCTTGAAGGATCTAAAGTACATTGAGTTCCGCAAGGACAGGGACGCTAGTCTGTTCCTACTCACATGGAGTTAACGTGTCTAAACACCCAGGCCTATTTGACACTCATTCGGGTAGCATGCCAGATAAAGAAGAGTTCAAACGTTTCAAAAACATTAACCAGTATATGCTCATAGACGACAAGGTACACCAAATACATGATGTGGTAGTACACCTGTTCAGAATGGGCGATGTAGAAGACCCTGACCTCTATGCGGCCCAACCCTTGATCGAATGGCAGGAAAGTGAAATTGGTCAGTGGGTAATGAAGCACAGCATGGACACCCCAGTTTGGCATAGACTTGCTGATCCTATGACTTTTGGTTATACCTATCGCGTCACAGCCAAATTGAAGGGTTCTGACTACACCTATTGGGTACTCAAATACGCAGATTTAGTAAAACTACCTTGACATAACTGCACAAGTCCTGTATAATTAATACAAATCTGACCGTAGCTCATCTGGATAGAGCAACAGCCTTCTAAGCTGTGGGTAGGGGGTTCGAGTCCCTCCGGTCAGGCCACTAACACAGACAGGACCAGCATGAAAAAGATCTACTACCAAAAGGTTGGGCGCAAGTATGTGCCCGTAGCTGAATACGACAGCGAATTTTTGGACAGCTTCCCCCGAGGCAATCATCTGGTCATGTGCTACCCAGGCGGACAGAGTCGTAGGTTCAACGTGGACCCTAACTATGCCGCCATGATCGCCGCAGGACGTGTGGCTGAAGATGCCATATGCAAGGCCATTAGCAAAGCTGGTGAACTACGTCCACAGCGCACACCCTTGACCCCCGAACAGAAGGCAGCATGGGAAGCCCTAGCCCTAGCATTTGGTGAAGAGCTTACTACCCTAAGAGGACTCAGTGTACATGACTGTGCCGAAGCCGGAGTTAAGGCCATGCAGGAGGAAGCAAACAAACTGTTAGCCAATCCCTCAGTGCGCAAGGCCTATGACAGATTTATTTTAATGTGTGAACTAACCAAAGAGGCAAAAAATGACAGCAAATGAACAGGTATTATGTAAAGATTGTAAATATTGTTTTAGGAGTTGGCGGGAGTTTCATACTTGGGGTTCAGGAGTTGAATGGCGTTGTAAGCAGGCCTTCAAACCCCAAGAGGTAGAACAAGATCCTGTGCTAGGTCCTAAAGTACGAGCAGAATATTATGACCGTTGCAGTATGGCTAGAGGCAAGTGGACTGGTTCAGTGTGTGGTCCCGAAGGTCGTCTTTGGTCACCACGCAATCAACGTAAATTCATGTTCAAGATCATAGAGCAGGAGGAACGTGCCAATGCTAACAAAGTCTCAAATTAAGGAAGGATCCACATGGATAGGCAACAGTGGCTCCAGATTTCGAGTGCAGAGAGTATGCACCGATCAGGACGGGGAATGGGTACACTATCAGCGTGAAGGTAGTGGGCAGGAATACAGTTGTCTAGTAGAAGCTTTCGAACATAGGTTTAGTCTTTATTCAAATCAAAAGGATTGACATGGATGCAATTATTATCATCACGGGCCTTATCTGTTTTGTAGCAGGTGTACTCTACGGAGAAATGCGCCAGAATCTCAAGTTTGCCCAAAAGATCATGACAGACCCTGAGGGCATGATTGAGACCATAAACAAGGTGCAGAGCGAACTCAAACGCCTACAGTCCGAAGAAAAAACTGAAATCCAAGGCTTGCCCAAGGATTCAGTTGAAGTACGCATTGAGCAGGTGGGTGAGCAGTACTATGTGTATCGTGTGGACAATGAACAGTTCTTGGGTCAAGGTCCAAGTCGTGATCAGGTCCTAGTGGAAGCCAGTAAGCGTTTGGGCAATAAGAACCTTTGGGCTCGGGATAATCAGCAGGTTAGCCAAACTGCTTGATTTTACCCCTCTAAGATAGTATACTGTGTTTAGTTGGCGCTAACCAACACACACAAACTAAGAGGAAACTTATAATGAAATATTTTAATCCAGAGACAAAGACCTACAAACTTTTCAACGCCTTATACCAAGGCCAAAAGGTCACTGCTAGTCAAGCAGAAAAGCGTTTTGGTATCAAGAACATTGCCGCTGAAGCCAGCCGCATTCGTTCAAATGGCTATGCTGTTTATGCAAACACACGTACAGCCGC
>JACCDW010696275.1_pt1 | contig 10770 bp, 10 predicted proteins | sample 7449781 | NCBI WGS metagenome assembly JACCDW01 (sample SAMN15323449, study PRJNA562643) | freshwater metagenome | isolation source: river surface water | place: USA:Blue River Watershed | collected 2017-08-18
ATCCGGTCGACCTCGGGGCGCAGAAGTTTGCGGCCCTGCACGCCGCCCACGCCGCGGCCGGCGTCCTGATCCATGTGCCGAAAAATGTGGAGCTGGATCTGCCGTTGGTCGCTTTTCACTGGATCGATGCGGCTAAGACCGCGGTTTACCCGCACACTCTGATTGTGGCGGGCGAGAACTCTAAGGTACGGGTAGTAGATTTTCTCGGCTCGACCGACTCCAAGGGCGGAGGGCTCGCCTGCGGCCTGAACGATCTGTTGGTGGGGCCGGGCGCCAAGGTGGATTATGTCTGTTTCCAACGCTGGGGATCCGCCGTGACCAGCTTCCAGCTGAACTCCACACGGGTGGAGAAGGACGGGGAGGCGCGGAGTTTGTTCGTGAATCTTGGCGCGGCCTACGCCCGGCAGGAGAGTCGGAGCACCATGGTGGGAGGCGGGGCGCGCAGCGAGATGCTCGGTCTGTCGGTTGGCAACGACCGGCAGGAGTTTGACCAGAGAACCCTGCAGTGCCATGACGTGCCCAACACATGGAGCGACCTGCTTTACAAAAACGCGCTCGATGACCGCTCCAAATCAATCTTTAAGGGGTTGATCCGGGTGGCTCCGGGCGCAGCCAAAACGGATGCCTATCAGAACAATCGGAACCTGCTGCTGAATCCCGAAGCGGAGGCCGATTCGATGCCGGGCCTGGAGATTTTGAATGATGACGTGCGTTGCACCCATGGGGCGACGACCGGGCAGATCGACAAGGACCAGCTCTTTTACCTGATGGCGCGGGGCATTGATCCCCGGACCGGGGCGCAACTGTTGGCCCATGGTTTCTTTGAAGAGGTGATTGACCGGGTGCCCGACCCTAAAATTGGGGAGGCGGTCCGGACGGCCGTGGCGGAGAAGTTTGCCTCCATGCGGGGTTCGCGGAAGGCCAAGACTCCGGCACGCAAGCGGACGGTGCGCGTCGCGAAGGTGGCCAAAGCCAAGAAGCCGGCAGTGAAGGGGTTAAAGAAGGCCATCAACGTCCGCGCCTTGCAGGGGTTGTCGAAGTAATTTGGTTCGGGAACGCCGCCCGTTTTTGCGATAGGCTTTTCGGATGCCTGAGAACGGAGCCCAAGCCTGCTCGATTCCCGCCATCCCCATGGACGAGGGGGATCGGCAGAGGGCGTTGGAGGATCTCAAGCTCATCGATTCCCCCCAGGAGGAGCGCTTTGACCGGATCGTCCAGCTGACTCAACTACTGTTCCAGGTGCCGATCGCCTACATTTCGCTGATCGACAAGGACCGGCAGTGGTTCAAGTCCAAGGTGGGGATCGAAGCCAATGAGACCTCCCGGAGCGTTTCGTTCTGCGGACACGCCATCCTCGAAGATAAGGCGATGGTGGTGCCGGACGCGCTGCAGGATTACCGCTTTGCCGCCAATCCGATGGTGCTGGGCGAGCCGTTCATCCGCTTCTACGCCGGCCAACCGCTGCGTGGCCCGTCGGGCCACAAGGTGGGCACGCTTTGCCTGGCCGACAAGGAGGCCCGGGAGTTCAAGGAACATGACCTCAAGCTGCTCGCCCAGTTGGGCAAGCTGGTGGAGCGGGAGTTCACTCTGCTCGACAAAATCCAGATGCAGATTGAGACCCTGAAGGCGAAGGAGGCGCTGGAGAAAAAAAGCCAGGAGCTGGAGAAAGCCGTCACGGATCTTTCTGCGGAAAAGCAAAATTCCGAATTCCTCCTGAAGAACATTTTCCCAGGGGAAGTGGCGGACGAGCTTCGGGCCAACGGCAAGGTCAAGGCGGTGGGGCATGAGAAGGCGACCGTGTTGTTCTCCGACTTCAGCGACTTCACCTCGGTGGCGGCCACCTACTCGCCCGCGGAGCTCGTCGAGGAGCTAAACCGGGCCTTTTGCCTTTTCGACGGGCTCAGCGCCCGGCACGGAACGGAAAAACTCAAGACGATCGGGGACGGCTATCTTTGCGTGTCCGGTTTACAGGGCGATTCAGTGGAGGCGGGATTGAAAATGCTGAAGTTCGCCCAAGAGATCCTGGCCTTCACGCTGAAGCGGAAGACGGAGGTGGAGACCGGTGGCAAGAAGTACTGGAACATCCGCATCGGGATCCATTCTGGGCCGCTGGTCGCGGGCGTTGTCGGGGTGAAGCGGATGGCCTACGACATTTGGGGTGACACGGTGAACATCGCCGCACGGATCCAACAGGGATCCGAACCCGGACGGATCAACCTTTCCAAGAATTTCCGAGATCTCATGGGGGACCGGATTGAGGTGGAGGCCCGCGGGAAAAAGCCGATCAAGCATCATGACGAGATCGAGATGTTTTTCCTGCAGAAGATCAAGGCATGAAGCCCGGCGATACGACCAAGCTACGTCGGGAGGTGAAGGCCACGGCCATTCCCTCGGGATCACCCCTGAGTCTACCGGCGGAGACGGAGGTGACGCTGACGCAGTCCCTCGGCGGAAGCCACACGGTGGCGGGATCGTTTGGTTTGGCGCGGATCGAAGAGAAGGATCAGGACGCGCTGGGCTTAGCCAAGGTGGAAAGTGCGGCACCGGCGGTCGATTCCAAGGAACCGGCGGATGAAAAAAAGGTGTGGGACAAGCTTAAGGAAGTATACGACCCGGAAATTCCGGTCAACGTGGTGGATCTGGGGCTGGTCTACAGCATGGAGTTGAAGCCGTTGTCGTCAGGAGGCTCGCGGGTGGATGTGAAGATGACCCTGACGGCGCCCGGCTGTGGGATGGGGCCCACGATTCAAGCCGATGCGCGAAACAAGGTATTGTCCGTCCCTGGGGTGAAGGAGGCAGAGGTGGAACTGGTCTGGGAGCCAGCGTGGAACCAGTCGATGATCTCTGAAGTAGGGAAGATGAAGTTGGGATGGGGGTGAATGGAGGGGTTAGGGGATTCAGGGGTTAGGGGGGAGATAGGGGATAGAAAATGGAAGACGGGGGCTCCCCATACCCCATCTACCAACAACTCCCATCTGTGGCTCAGGGCGCGGAACGGCGGTCCGGTCTAGCTTGAGATAGGGCCCGTCCTCGGCAAACTAACAGGCATGAAGGGCAAAAAAACCAGCGGGGGGATGAGGGAGTTTTCGGGGCCCTTGGTAGACGGCCCGGAAAGGGCGCCGACCCGGGCGATGCTCCACGCGGTCGGCTTCCAGCCGGACGATTTCCGGAAGCCGCAGATCGGCATCGCCTCCACTTGGAGCCAGGTGACTCCCTGCAATATCCACATCGATGAGCTGGCCCGCGAAGCAGCCGCTGGGGCGGACGAGGCGGGTGGCAAGGCGCTCATTTTCAACACCATCACCATTTCCGACGGTATCTCCATGGGGTCGGAGGGAATGAAGTATTCCCTGGTCTCCCGCGAGGTGATCGCGGACTCGATCGAGACGGTGGCGGGGTGCGAGGGTTTTGATGCGCTGGTGACGCTGGGCGGCTGCGACAAGAACATGCCGGGCTGTGTAATCGCCATGTTGCGGTTGAACCGCCCGTCGATTTTTGTCTACGGCGGGACCATTCTGCCGGGCTGCCTCTACAACAAGAACCTGGACATCGTGAGCGTCTTTGAGGCGGTGGGGCAGCGGGCGAAGGGCCAAATCAACGACGAGCAACTGGGCCAGATCGAGCGGTGCGCGATCCCAGGGCCGGGTTCCTGCGGCGGAATGTACACGGCCAACACCATGGCAAGCGCCATCGAGGCGATGGGGTTGAGCTTGCCGAACAGTTCGGCGATGGCGGCGGTCTCGCCGGAAAAGCGGGCGGATTCAAGGGCGGCGGGACGGGCGGCCTATGGCGTGCTGGAGAAGGGGATCCGGCCGCTGGATATTGTCACGCGCAAGTCGCTGGAGAACGCGATCACGGTGATCACCGCCCTGGGGGGATCGACGAACGCGGTGCTGCATTTTCTGGCCATTGCCCACACGGCCGGGATCAAGCTGGAGATCGACGATTTCAACCGGATCGGGAAGCGTGTGCCGGTATTGGCCGACCTCAAGCCCAGCGGCCGGTTTGTGATGTCGGAACTGGTGAAGATCGGCGGGCTGGTGCCGTTGATGAAGCGGTTGCTCGAGAAGGGGCTGCTGCATGGGGACTGCATGACGGTGACAGGCAAGACGCTGGAGGAAAATCTGAGGAACTGTGGAGACTATCCGACGGGGCAGGAGATTATCCGGCCATTCAGCGATCCCATTAAGAAAACGGGCCATTTGGTGATCCTGCGGGGCAATCTGGCTCCGGGCGGGGCGGTGGCCAAGATCAGCGGCAAGGAGGGGGAACGGTTTGAGGGCACGGCGAAAGCCTACGGGGGAGAGGAGGAGGCCATGAAGGCGATCCTGGCAGGCAAGGTGGTGAAGGGGGACGTGGTGGTGATCCGGTACGAGGGGCCCCGGGGAGGTCCGGGGATGCGGGAGATGCTGGCACCGACCAGCGCAATCATGGGCGCAGGGCTGGGGAAAGACGTGGCGCTGATTACCGACGGGCGGTTTTCCGGCGGGACGCATGGGTTTGTGGTGGGTCACATCACGCCGGAGGCGCACGATGGCGGGCCCTTGGCGCTGGTGAAAAGTGGGGACCGGATTGTCATCGATGCCAAGGCCAAGGAGATTCAGTTGCTCGTTTCGGCGGCAGAGCTCAAGCGCCGGGCCAAGGCGTGGAAGCGGCCGAAGCCGCGCTACACGCGGGGCGTGCTGGCGAAGTTCGCTTTTCTTGCGCAGGACGCCTCGCATGGGGCAGTCACCGACGGAGGGCTGAGGTTTTAGTTTGAAGAGGGGGCTGGGCGCGGTCGCGCTGTTCCTGGGACTGGTGATCATGGTGGGGATCGGCGTGCGGTCGTGCCTCGATCTTCCGGCGAGGCTCGCGGCCCGGACGGCGCAGGGGGTGCGCGAGGGCATCACGGAAGTTTTTGTGGACCTGCTCCATGTGAGGCCCGAGGTGCGGGAAGGGACGAAGGTGACTTGGGGGCAGACGGCCGCCCGGACGGAGATCGTCGTGGCGGAGAAGAGGATCAAAGTGGATTACGATTGGGAGCATGATTGGATGGGGAGCCGGAAAACCATCCGGTTGGGGCAGGAGTACCTAGTGAAGGCGGGATTTGATCTGGAAAAACCTTTTTGGGTGGAGATGGGGCCGGGGGCGGGCGAGGTCACGGCCTGTCTGCCGCCAGCGGAGATTCTGGCGGTAAGTGCGGTGGGGCCGCCGGTTTACGAGGACAAGGATGGTTGGTGGAACAAAGTGACCGATGCGGATCGGGCGTCGGCAATGGCGAAGCTGGCGGAGGAGGCCACTCATCAGGCCAAACGGAGCGGCATTCTCCGGCAGGCGGAGGAAATGACCGGGAGCCGGTTAACGGAGTTGGCGCGTGGGAAATCCATCAGGTTGAAGTTGGAAGCGCCGAAGCCCTAAGGCCGGCGGTGGGGGAAGCGGGATGGAGGGCTTGAAATTTAGGTAGGGCGGCGTGTCCCTACGCCGCCTCGTTCAAGTTTGAATTCTTGTACGTTCAATGAGGCGGGTTCGGAAAACCCGCCCTACCAAATCAGACGGCAACGAGCTGAGTGGTCTTTGGCCGGATGCCGATCGCATCGCGGACGGCGTCTTCGAAGCGGGAACCGTCATCGAGGAGGTTGATTTCGACGCGGAGAAAGAGGACAGGAATGTCTCGTGGGGGGAACGGCGGGAAGCGGACCGAGTCTTTCTCGGTGGTGATCAAGGCGAGGCCGCGGCGGGCCCGGGTGCGGGTGAGGGCGTTTTCCACCTCGGCGACAGTGAAGCGGTGGTGATCGGCAAAGGAGCGCTGGTAGACGATTTCGGCGCCGAGTTTGACCAGACCCTCCAGAAAACTTTCCGGCACGGCAATCCCAGCGACGGCGCCGACCCGAAGGCCGCGCAGGTAGGAAAGGGGCTTGGTTTCCCCAGTGATCATATCCTCAAGGTGGAGCGGGTGGTGGGCGCAGGGAAGAATCTTGGCGTGGCGGTTATGGCGGCGGATCTGCTTCTCCAATTCAGGCTGGTCCTTGCTCTGGCATTTGGTGAGGAGAATGAGATCGGCCCGCTTGAGGGCATCGGGCGGTTCGCGGAGCACCCCGCGGGGAAGGACGTGGCGGTTCCCGAAGGGATTCTGGCGGTCGACCAGGAGGAGATTGAAACGGTCGCCGAGGCGAAGGTACTGGTAACCGTCGTCGAGGAGAAGGGTATCCGCGCGGTAGTGGCGGATGGCGTGGCGGGCGGATTTGACTCGGTCCGAATCCACAAGGACGGCAACGCCGGGAAGGTTGCGGGCGAGCATGAAGGGTTCATCGCCGGCCTGGGCAGAGTCGAGTAGGACAGATTTTCCGTCCGAGACGATGCGGGGAGGCGAAGGGGTGCGGCCGGGGAGGAAGCGGTCGGCGAGGCGAGTGAGAAGGGGTTTGGGGATGGATTTGTAGCCGCGGCTGAGGATGGCGACGCGGCGGCCGGCGTCCTGAAGGGAGCGGGCGAGCTTTTCCACCACCGGGGTTTTGCCGGTACCGCCGACCGTGAGATTACCGACGCTGATGACGAGAGCGCCGACAGCGTAACGGCGGAGGACGGCGTCGTGGTAGAACTGGGCCCGGACCCGCATGATTCCGGCATAGATGGTGGCCAGGCCAAGAAGAACGGGTTTGAGCAGGGCGGCCCGGCGGCCGGCGGCACGGTCGAGGATGACGTCCGTGGCGAACTGCTCAAGGGGTTCAAGAGCTCTGAGAGCCATAAAGGAAGGATGGAGGGTTTTAGATTAGGTGGAAGAACGAGGATGGGGCTCGAGGTTGAGAGGTTTCAGGAAAGAGGAGGATTCAGTCCAAGGGGGCGCATTATGCGGGAGGGGCAAATGTTAGGAATGGGTTTCGTTGGTAGAGCTTTTTGGTCATCCTTCCTGCTCTGCCTTTGGGTTTGGGCTCCAAATTTCGGCTAGATCCTCCGGGATGCCAATTTCTGCCGTAAATGCATCCGATCCCAAATTGAATGCCAATTTGAATGAGTGAAGGCAATGTCGCATAAATTTTGGCCTATTTTCAATAACTTTATCGATAAAGTCTAAAAAATATGAATCATCCTTTCCATAAATTTTGTCGTTAAGAACAGGATGCCCAAGGTGGTCAAAATGAGCCCTGATTTGATGGAGTCGGCCCGTTTTGGGTGAGGCTTCCACGAGCGAAATTTCCCCGTGCTCGGGGTGGGTGCGGGTTTCGAGGGTTCTGAATTCGGTCAGGGCGGGGTAGCCGCCGGGAACAACGGCTTGGCGGATATAGATACGGCTGGGTTGATGTTTGCCGAGCCGGTCGAGGGGTTGATCGATGATCCCGGAGGATGGGGGCCGGCCATGGACGATGGCGAGGTAGCTCTTATGGATTTCCCGCCGCTGCTGCATTTTACCCAAAAGGGAGGCGTGCTCTTTTCCCCGGGCCACGAGAAGGAGGCCCGAGGTTTCTCGGTCAAGTCGGCTGACCAAGGAGAGAAATTCGCCCGGGTGCTGTTCGCGGAGCCAGTCGATCAGGGTGAAAGTTCCATCCGGTCGGGTGGGATGGACCAGCCAACCGGCCGGCTTGTCAACGATGAGGAAGCGGGGATCCGTCTGGAAAATAGATGGAGGGTTCACCGGTGAGGAGGAACTTTCCATGGTAATTTAAAAATCCGGATATCCAATCGTTCGATAGAGTCATCGCCTAGCCAGGTTTCCATTCCAAAGCGTTTTCGGATAAACCGAGTAGGTGACGCCGCGTGAACTGGCCCGGATTTGTGACGACATCCTGCAGACAAGGAAGTTCCGGGACTATCCAGGAGCGAGGAATGGGCTGCAGGCGACCCATGGCCGCCCGGTGAAAAAAATCGGTTGGGCAGTGGATGCGGATCTGGGGTCGATCCGCAAGGCCGGAAAAGAGAAGGTCGACTTCCTGCTCGTGCATCACGGAATTTTTTGGGGCGACTCGCCGTTGGATCGACGGATCCGGGTGAAGCGGATCCGGGAGGCCAAGCGGCTGGGGGTGGCGATCTATTCGTCCCATCTGCCATTGGATGCGCATCCGGAGCTCGGTAACTCGACGGGCTTAGTTCGCGCTCTCGGTTTAACTCATTTCAGTCGGAGGCCTTTTGGAAAAGCCATGGGGCGGGAAATCGGGTGGAAAGTGGAAGGTGGGAAGTGGAAGAGAAGTGATTTGGTAAAAAAGTGTAAAAGTTTGAAGGAGAGTTGGCCGCAGCGGAGCGCGGCCCTAAAGAGCAGTGGAGTTCGGGTCGTTCCGGCGGGGCCAGGGGTCTGCAGAAAGATAGGAATCGTGACGGGGGGATTTGGGGATTTGGATCAGGTGAAAAAGGCGGGGTTGGACACCCTGATCACAGGAGAGGCGGACTATCCGACCGAGGTGAAGGCGAAGGAACTGAGGATCAACCTGATTTTAGCGGGGCACCGGGAAACGGAAGTGTTTGGGGTGGGAGCCCTTGCGGCGAGAATCAGCATAATTTTACAGGGCGAAGTGACATGAAGAGATCACCAGGGATTAACCACGTGGCCAACTGGTGATCCATTTGTTGGTGCCCATTTGGTTAGTGGTGCCTCCGGTGGACCAAATCAAGGGAGAGTTAGTGCCATCCGAATAGTAGCCATATGGATAGCCCCATGGATCAATAAAATATGGGTTGGGGTTGTTTGTGCTGCTGACCATGGAAGGCTTTGGTTCAAAATATCTTTTTCCGGAAGTGGGACGAGCACTGTAGATGTTTGTTCCAAAAAGGTTTGTGAAAAGAATCTGGCCCGAACTCGTATAGGCACTCAAGGAATAGGCTCGGTTAGGGTCATTGGCCGTCGCCGTCGGATATCCGCTGAAGTCCGTGTAGTACCTGGCACAGGCAGCTTCCAAGGCGGCAATTTCGCCTTTAGCCCGGCTGGTGGCCCCATGGCGGCGCACGGCCCCGGCGCCTCCCAAAGTCAGTCCCGCAAGGATGGCGATGATGGCCACCACGGCCATCAATTCCACCAAAGTAAAGGCAGGGCTTTTCGCGGGGAGCGGTTGTGTTAGATTGATCATAGATATGACAACGTTAATTAACACGAAATCGGCTCTTTCATATAAAAAAAGCGCCTCCTTCACCCTCGTGGAAATCCTGGTGGTTGTTTCCATCATCGGCTTGCTGGCCGGTCTTGGTTTTCCCGCGATCAATGGTGCCTTGCAAACCGCACGAAAGGCGGAGGTGGCCGGCATGGCGGAGAGCATAAAGACAGGGATCTTAGCTTATTATGCCGAGTATCTTTCCTATCCATCCTGGGGGTCGAGCAACACGGATAGTAATTTTTTCTCCGTCATGACCAGCAACAACCCTCGAGGCATTTCCTTCCTGGAAGTCCCGCCAAAATTTACAAATTCATCCGGAATCGTGACGCCTGAAAACTTCGGCTATGCGAACCGGGGACGAAGCAATTTCCTGGTGGCCATGGACACGCAAGGTATCGGGGTTCTGACCAACAGAGTCGGCGCGGCAACTTTCACGGTGCCAGCCAGCGTGGCCGTATGGGTCGCCGACCCTAAAAACCCCAATAAGCCAGTGGGGACATTTAAATGACGCCTTTGGTGCATCGGAAGTCGCGGGGTGTCCGTGCCTTCTCCCTGACTGAGCTGCTGGTGGTTATTTCAATCATCGGTCTGCTGGCAGGACTTTCCACGTTAGGGATAACTCGCGCCATGGAAGCTGGCAGGAAAGCCAAGGCCAAGGGGGACCTCATGGCCATAGTCTCTGCGGTCAAAGCCTACAAACAGGAATATGGAAGATGGCCTTGCCGTACCAATGATTTGTCGAGAAACGAGTTCAGTTCCTGGTATGGACCCCCAACGGAGGAGGCGGACGGGAAAATCCTTTTTCGGATCCTGTCGGGCGAGAACGTGGCGTTCACCGGTGAAAACTTACCCATGAATCCAAAACAGATTGCCTTTTTAGAGGGGGCGAAGCGCAGCACGGGGCGGCGGGACACCTCTGGCGGTGCCTTGGTGGATCCGTGGGGAACCCAGTATTCGCTCAAAATGGATACGGACGAAACCGGAGCGATAGAGTATTATAACACTTCTGGGAGTGCCGAAAACATTCGCATGAGTGTGATTGCCATCAGCTCGGGTAAAAACAAGCAACAAGACGATCCTGAAAAAGTACGAACCCCCACGTGTGACGATGTTTTTAGTTGGCGTGATTAAGTATATAAACCATTTTAAATTATATATTTATATATGTAAATATTTTGTATTTACGCAACAAAAATAGGTTGTAACATTCGGTTGTGAGGAAAAGAAGGGCGTCAGCTTTTAGTTTGGTCGAGCTCATGGCGGTGGTGGGGGTCATGGCGATTTTGGCGGTGGTGGCTGCCCCAGCCTTGAAGGGGTTGGCTGGGAGCGGGGGCCGAAAACAGGCGTTGGGGCAACTTCTGGGTGCCTTGGAACTGGCTAGAAACAGCGCCATTAGCTCAGGAACCAACGCGGCGGTGATTTTTCCCGATGACAGCGTCTCCATTAGCACGAATTACATGTACCGGAGTTTTACCGTGGTGCGCTGGGACCCGACTAACAGTGCCGGCTCCAACACGATGGTGGTGGGATGGATTGCCCTACCCCAAGGAATTTCCCTGCATCCGGGCAGCTTTGAAAACTTTGAAGTGATCACCAACACCTCCGTGATGATCCCGCCGGGTGTCACCGCCAGCAATTTACCCAGCGTCCGGGGAATTATTTTCAAGGGGGACGGAGGCCTGTTTCCTGAAACCTCGCGGGCCACCAGTGGGGTGGC
>JACCDW010617691.1_pt1 | contig 10769 bp, 12 predicted proteins | sample 7449781 | NCBI WGS metagenome assembly JACCDW01 (sample SAMN15323449, study PRJNA562643) | freshwater metagenome | isolation source: river surface water | place: USA:Blue River Watershed | collected 2017-08-18
CCAGCTTTTGCAGCACGGCTTCGGCGTGAGCTGTCATTTCTTCCAAAGTTTCGTAGCTCTTGTCGGGGTGCACGATTTGCACCATCTCAACTTTGTCAAACTGGTGCTGGCGAATCAGGCCGCGTGTGTCACGACCTGCACTGCCGGCCTCGGAACGGAAGCAAGGCGTGTGTGCGGTGAGCTTGATGGGCAGCTCGTTTTCAGCCACCACCACGTCGCGCACGAAGTTGGTCAAGGGCACTTCGCTGGTGGGAATCAAATAAAGCGCTGTGCTTTCGCTGGTGGCTTCACCTTCTTGGCCGCCCTTCTTAGCCGCGAACAAGTCTTCTTCAAACTTGGGCAACTGGCCAGTGCCTTTGAGACTGTCCGCGTTCACGATGTAGGGCGTGTAGCACTCGGTGTAACCGTGCTCTTGGGTTTGCACATCGAGCATGAACTGCGCAAGCGCGCGGTGCATGCGGGCAATTTGCCCCTTCATCACGGTGAAGCGTGAGCCCGAGAGCTTGACGCCCATCTCAAAGTCGAGGCCCAAAGGCTCGCCTAAGTCGACGTGGTCTTTGGGCTCGAAACCCAAGGGGGCTGGCTCGGTGCCTGTGGGGCTCCAGCTGCGCAGCACCACGTTGCCGTGTTCGTCTTCACCCGCGGGCACGCTGTCGTGTGGCAAGTTGGGCACAGCCAACAACAAGGTTTGCAGCTCGGCTTGCAACGCATCCAAGCGCACGGCCGAGGTGTCGAGTTCGGTTTTGATGTCGGCCACTTGTGCCATCACCCCATCGGCGCTCTCGCCTTTGGCTTTGAGCATGCCGATTTGTTTAGACAGCGCATTGCGGCTGGCTTGCAACTCTTCAGTACGTGTTTGCAGCGTTTTGCGCTCAGCCTCTAAAGCTTGGTAAGCGTCCACATTCAAGAACGCTTGTGGGTTCTTGCGTTTTTCGAGTTTGGCAATGACGCTGGGCAGGTCGCGGCGCAGTTGGTTGATGTCGAGCATTTACTTTCGGTCCTTTTATTTCAGTCCCTTGGGCAAGGGAAACTTGATGGTTTCTTCAACGCCATCGAGGGTTCGTACAGACACGGCGCCCAAGGCGCGCATGCGGGCAATGACTTGTTGCACCAAGATGTCGGGCGCTGACGCACCGGCGGTCAGGCCCACGCGGGTCACGCCAGCGAACCATTCTTCTTGGAGTTCGTCGGCGTTGTCGATCATGTAGCTCTGCGCGCCCGAGCGCTGCGCCACATCACGCAAGCGGTTGCTGTTGGAACTGGTGGGACTGCCCACCACGATGACCAACTCGACCTCGTTGCTCAACACCTTCACCGCGTCTTGGCGGTTTTGGGTGGCGTAGCAAATGTCTTGCATCTTCGGCTTACGAATATTTGGAAAGCGCGCCACCACAGCTTCGGTGATGTGCGCGGCATCGTCCACGCTGAGCGTGGTTTGTGTGACGACAGCCAAGCGCTCGGTTTGCTTTGGCGTCACATTCGCCACATCGGCCACGTCTTCCACCAAGTAGATACCGTCGAGCAACTGGCCCATCGTGCCTTCGACTTCCGGGTGGCCCTTGTGGCCAATCATGATGAACTCGAAGCCTTCTTTGTGCAGCTTAGCCACTTCCACATGCACCTTGGTCACCAACGGACACGTGGCATCAAACACGGTGAAGCCGCGTCGCGCTGCTTCTTCTTCGACTGACTTAGGCACGCCATGGGCGCTGAACACCAACGTGGCACCCGCAGGCACATCGGCTAAGTCTTCAATGAAGATGGCGCCACGGTTTTTCAGGTCGGCCACCACAAAGGTGTTGTGCACGATTTCGTGGCGCACGTAAACGGGTGCGCCAAATTTTTCTAACGCACGGTCCACGATGTCAATGGCACGGTCCACGCCCGCGCAAAAGCCACGGGGCGCAGCGAGAACAATTTCTTGCAAGCTTTTGTTGCTCATGGCGATTTACAAAATGCCGATGACGTGCACTTCAAACGTCACGGGCTGATTGGCCAAGGGGTGATTGAAGTCAAACAGCACTTGGTCATCGGTCACTTGTTGCACCGCGCCCGCAAATGAGCCTTGCCCATTGGGCGCTGGGAACTGCACCACATCACCCACGCTGTATTGCTCATCCGAATCACCAAATTCTTTGAGCAAGCTCTTGCTCACCCACTGCTGCATGTCGGGGTTGCGCTCACCAAAGGCCAAGCCTGCGGCCAGCTCAAACGTGGTGTGCGCGCCCTCTGCCAAGCCCATCAACTGTTGCTCCAAGGCGGGCGACAACTCGCCCGAGCCCAGGGACAGCGTGGCAGGTTTGTCGTTGAACGTGTTGATCACGTCGCCTTGCGGTCCCGAAAGCCGATAGTGCAGCGTTAAAAAAGAAGCGGGGCCGATGGTAGGGTGAGCGTTGGATGCAGTCATGGGACTCTCTGTGTTGAACCACCTATTGTAGAAAGCTCTCAATATGGACCGAATGCCCGAACCAATGACCATTGCGCAGCTCCCCGCCGAGATGCGCCCGCGTGAAAAACTGCTCAAACACGGGGCCTCGGCACTGACCGACACCGAGCTGCTGGCCCTGTTTCTGCGCACCGGCATCAAAGGCAAAAACGTGTTTGTGATGGCCCAAGAGCTGCTAGACCGCTTCAAGGGCTTTGCGGGCCTGATTCACGCCAGCGCGGCCGAGCTGAAAACCTTCAAAGGCATGGGCGGGGACGCCAAGCGTTCGCAACTGGTGGCCGTGCTGGAAATGGCGCGTCGCGCGCTGACCCAACAACTGACGGAAACCACGGTGATGAATTCACCCAATGCCGTCAAACAGTACCTTCAGCTTGAACTGGCCCAACTCAAACACGAGGTGTTTGCCGTTTTGTTTCTCGATGCCCACAACCGCCTGCTGTCGTACCAGCCAATGTTTCGCGGCTCGCTGTCGCAGACCATGGTTTATCCACGCGAAGTAGCCAAGACTGCCCTTGCCCTAGGTGCCGACGGCGTGGTGCTGGCCCACAACCACCCGGGCGGCACGGTCAACCCCTCTCAAGCCGACATGAAACTCACGCGCACTTTGCAAGAAGCCTTGGCACTCATTGACGTGACCGTGCGCGACCACATCATCGTGGCGCAAGGCAAGTACTTGTCGATGGCTGAAGAAGGTTTGCTGTGAAAGGCTTGCAGTGAAAGAGTTGCCGCTATTTGGCTGACACAATGGCGCCTCGCAACGCCACATTCAAGCGGTCAATCACCTCGGCCCAGTCTGAATCCCCCAACAACTCCTCTTTCAACAACGAAGCCTGAGCGGTGTTCCAAAACTGCGCGTCCTCGATTCGGATGGATGAATTCAAGGGTGAGTGCGTTTGGATGAATTGACGGATGCTGGGCGCGTCATTGGGCAAACCCAGTTGCGCAAACAGCTCTGTGAAACCGTGGAAGACTTTGTCCATACGAACTCCTTTGCATGACCGAAAACCGAGAAATCGATCTGAGAAGACATCTTCGTTCGAAGCGACCATTCCTACAAGTTAGCGAATGAAAAATATACTCAGCCTAGGGCTACTGTGTATGTACGATGGCATACAAAATCACCTTCAAGCCAGCATTGGCACAACTGAAAAGACCACGCCATGAAAGCCAAATCGCTGCAAGACTTAGGCGCCATTCGCCAACAAGTGAATGACGCGGCACTGGCTGCGGCCGCTGCCGAAGAAGCACGCCGAGAAGCAGCACGTCGCGCTGAAGCGGAACGCAATTTGTTCACACACGCTGTTGGCAAGGTCAAGCCCATCGCAGCCAAAGACCGCGTGTTCATCGTGCCACCCCGTCCCCCAGCACGCCCTCTTCAACAAGAGCTGGACGACCAAGCCGCGTTGAGCGAGAGCATGAGCGACGAGTTTGATGTGAGCACCTTGCTGGATGTAGACGACCAACTGAGCTTCAGACGCCCCGGCATCGGCGCCGATGTGACCCGCAAACTGCGCAAAGGCGAATGGAGCCTGCAAGGCCAACTGGATCTGCACGGCTTGCGCAGCGACGAAGCACGCGAAGCGCTGGGCCAATTTGTGCGTGACTCAAAGCGCATGGGCTGGCGATGCGTGCGCGTGGTGCACGGCAAAGGCCTGGGCTCGCCCGGCAAAGAGCCGGTGCTCAAAAGCAAAGTGCAACGCTGGTTGGTGCAAAAAAACGAGGTGCTGGCCTTTGTGCAGGCCAAGCCTTCGGATGGGGGTGCGGGGGCGTTGGTGGTGTTGCTGGGACCTAGCAACATCTAAGCGCCACGAGCTTGTGCTGGCGAAACTATTAAGCGCCGCCTTTGTTGCGCATCCAATCCGCCGTTTGAAAAAAGCTGTTCTTCAAACGCGTACGCAAACCTTCAGGCACATCGGTCTCGCCCATGGCTTGATCCATGCACGCCACCCATTGGTCGCGTTCTTTGATGCCGATGGAGAACGGCATGTGGCGCATGCGCAAACGGGGGTGGCCGTGCTTTTCGACGTAGTAATCAGGGCCGCCCAACCAGCCGCACAAGAACATGAACAGGCGTTCACGCGCGTTGGCCAGTTCTGGGCCATGCGCTTGACGCAGCTCTAGGTAGCCTGGCTCTAAATCCATCAGGTCGTAAAAACGGTCGACCAACAGCTTCACGCGAGGCTCGCCGCCTATCCATTCGAACGGGGTGTCAAAAGGTGGTTTTTCTTCGATTTGCATGGGTTGGATTGTCGTTCTTGTAGGTCAAGGCAAGTTCAGGTGTTTGTCAACCGCGTCTCGAACCGGTCACGATGCTTGCCGCAAGGTCTGTACGACAGGGCGGCGCAGCACATCGCGCAAACCCCACCAGCCTGCAGCCAAAGCCAACAACGCGCCCACCACCGCGCCCAACAAAGGCACCCACGGGCTAGCCGTCCATTCAAACTCAAACGCAAATCGGGCCAAGCCCCAACCCATCGCCATGGCCACTGAGGTGGCTAGCAAACCCGCCAATGCGCCAATGCCTGCTAACTCGGCGCGTTGCACATTCGCCAGCAGTTGGTTGGATGCACCCAGCGCACGCAGCACCGCATATTCACGCGCACGCTCTTCGCGCGTGGCAGTCACGGCCGCAAACAATACGACCAAGCCAGCTGCTAAGGTGAACAAGAACAAAAACTCCACCGCGCTCACCACTTGGCCGAGCACGCTTTGCACTTGGTTCAAGGTTGCGCCCATGTCCACATTGGTAACGTTGGGGAAACGGTTGATGAGTTGGTTGTCGAATGTGGGGGCAGGTTTGCCAAGCGCAGCCACACGCTGCGGCGCACGGAAGGCAGCGATATAGGTGGTAGGCACATCAAAGCCCGCATCGGTGGTCATGCGACTGACGGGGTACATCACAAAGAAGTTGGCACGCATCGAGGCCCAGTCCACACGCCGCACCGAGGTGATCCGCGCTTCGTGCAGCACGCCCGCCATGTCAAAGCGCAGGGTGTCACCCAGTTTGAGCTTCAGGGTTTTGGCAATGCCTTCTTCAATGCTCAGGGCATTGGCTTCTTCGGCTTGCCAAGTGCCGCCCACCACGGTGTTGTGTTCGGGCTCTGTGGCGTTGAACGACACATTGAATTCGCGGTCGACCAAACGCTGGGCGCGTTCTTCGGTATAGCTGTCGGGCGTGACGGTGTTGCCGTTCACCGCCACCAAACGCGCGCGAATCATGGGGTACCAGTCGAGCTTGTTCACGCCGGCTTCGCGCAGGGTTTGTAAAAACGGTTCGGCTTGGTTGGGTTGAATGTTGATGACAAAACGATTCGGTGCGTCCACTGGCGTGGCATTGCGCCAGCTGCTGATGAGGTCGGTGCGCAGCAACACCAACAAGGCCAAAGCCAGCAAGCCCACGGCTAGGGCACTCACCTGCACCATCGCATACACGGGGCGCGCGCTCACCTGACGGGTGGCCAACATGAGCCACGGCGGCGCACTGCCCTCGACCACACTGCGGCGCAACACCTGCACGGCCAACCAAGCCATGCCTGCAAACAACATCACCGCGCCTGCAAAACCGCCCACCACCATCAGGCCGAGCTTCAAATCACGGCTCACAGCAATCAGCAACACCGCAAAGCCTGTGAGCCCCAAGGCCCACACACTGAGCGTGGTGGCTTTGAGTTCGCCCACATCACGGCGCATCACGCGCAGCGCGGGCACGCTGGCCAGTTGCAACACGGGTGGCAAACCAAACGCGAGCAACAAGGTCAGACCTGTGCCTAGGCCATACACCACAGGCCACAAGCTGGGTGCGGGCAATGCGGTTTCCACCAAACCTTTGAGCAAAGCCACGAACACCAAGTGCACGGCATAACCCAAAGCCAAACCCAACACACTGGCAAAGGTGCCCACCCACACAAACTCGGCGGTGTACGACAAGGCAATGTGACGCTGACTCAAGCCCAACACACGCAGCATGGCGCAGTCATCCAAATGACGAGCAGCAAAGGCACGTGCGGCCAAGGCGACGGCGACGGCACTGAGCAAGGCAGCCAGCAAAGCCACTAGGTTCAAGAACTTGCCTGCACGGTCTAAGGTTTGGCGCATTTCGGGGCGGCCCGCTTCGAGCGACTCCACGCGCACGCCGCGTACCTCTGGCTTTTTGCTCTCGGCTTCAGCCCATGCTAAAAAGTTTTTGGTGGCGCTGTCAGCGCCAACCACCGCGTAACGCCATGTCACGCGACTGGCGGGCTGAACCAATGCGGTGGCTTCAAGGTCAGCCACGTTCATCAACACACGTGGTGCGAAATTCATGAAGCCAGCGCCACGGTCAGGCTCGTGCACCAACACGCGGCTGATGCGCAAGCGGCTGTTGCCCAGCGACACGCTGTCGCCCACATCAAGGCCGAGGGCTTCTAAGCCAGTGGCCTCGATCCACAAATCGCCTCTGGCGGGAATGGTGGAATTTTTTTCAACAACTGTGCGGCTGCCAATACGGCTGTCTTTGTCAGCGCTTGTGCTGTCAGTGTTCAACGCAAGTTGCGCTTGTGCCAAGTTGCTGGCGACTTTGAGCTCACCGCGTAAGGGATAGCCTGCCTCAACGGCTTTGAGTGCTACCAATCGGCTGTTGCTCTCCGCTCCGCTTTGCGAATGGCCACGCGCCATGGTGGGGAAGCTCAAAGTGGTCACACCTTGCAGGCCATCCGCTTTGGCGCGTTCCACGACGTGCGCAGGCGTGGCTTGGTCGCTCACCACCACCACATCGCCGCCTAAGAGTTGACGGGCATCACGCTGCAAACCACCGTTCAAACGATCGGCCAAAAAGCTGACCGAGCTGAGTGCCGCCACCCCCAATGCCACAGCCACCACCAGCAAGCGCAGCTCACCTGCGCGGGCATCGCGCCAGAGTGTGCGCCAGGCTTGCGTCCACCAGGTCACGCCAGCGCTCATACGCCCGCCACCTTCTGCACACCACCCACGGCCAGTGATGGGTCCAACAGCATGCGCTCAGGCGATGTGTAGCAAAGAAAGTGTTTGTTGGTCGCACGACCAATCGTGCACAGCTGCAAACGCGTGGCCACGTCGTAGCCCATTTGCGTGATGCCGCTGCGCGACACCACCACGGCCACGCCCATTTGAGCGGACTTCATCACCATCTCGCTGGTCAAGCGGCCGGTGGTGTAAAAAATCGAATCGGCATTCGCATTCACGCCATTCATCCACATCCATCCCGCGATGGTGTCGATGGCGTTGTGACGCCCCACGTCTTCTACAAAAATTTGCATGTGTTCGCCACTGAACAACGCGCAACCATGCACCGAGCCTGCAGACTTGTAGGTGGTTTCTTGCAGACGAATCGCATTAAGCACACCATACAAACGCGCTTGGCTGAGACGCGCATTGGGCAACACGAAGCCATCTATCTCACCCATCAAATCACCAAACACACTGCCTTGTCCGCAGCCAGTGGTGACCACGCGTTTTTCGGTGCGCGCGGCAATGTCGGCAATGCCGTGTCGGGTTTTGACGGCGCCCACACCAGCGCCATCCTCACCCGCATCCCAATCCACCGTGATGGATTCGACCTCGCTCACATCGCCCACCAAGCGTTGGTTGCGCAGATAGCCCAACACCAATAACTCGGGGTGTGCGCCCAAGGTCATGAGCGTGACGATTTCGCGTTTGTCCACATACACCGTCAGTGCGCGTTCGGCAGGGATGGACACCTGCTCACGCACGCCGTGCTCATTGACCACCTCAATGTGGCGGGTCAGTTCGGCTTGGGCTTGGGTGAGGTACGGCAGCACGGTAGAAATAGAAGATGCGATAGACATAAGCACACAAGGCTACAACAAAAAGGGCCGCCACCTTTCGGTGCGGCCCAATGAGCAGCGAGGCTGTACGGATTACTTCTTTGCCGGTGCTGCAGGTGCTGCGGGAGCAGCAGCGACAGCAGGCGCTGAAGCGGCAGCCACAGGCGCAGCCACTTCTGGTGGGGTGTAAACAAACTTGCCTGGGTCAGCGCAAGGCGCTGTGGCGACAGGCTTGCCTGCTTGGGCTTTGTTGGTCTTTTGCACGTGCGCAGCCACTTTGTCTTGTGACTTGCACAACAAGTAGGCTTCAACCTTGGCTGTGTGAGCCGTTTTAGCTTTGGCTTCATCCGCCTTGGCTTTGGCTTCGTCGTTCAGTGGTGGCAATTTGGCAAATGCCGTGGCGCTGACAGCGGCCAAGATCAATGCAAAGAGTGCTTTGTTCATAGTTGTTCTCCTGATCAGCGCATCAAGCGCGCGCTGTGGTTCCCGACTTTTCGTCGGTGCGATGGGCTGGAATCTTGCCAGCCTTGATGTCGTCGTGCCAGAGTTCGTGGTGTTCTTTGGCCCAGGTCTCATCTACATAGCCAGTTTTCATGGCTTTGAATGCGCCTTCCATACCGACCGTACCCATGTAGATATGGCCAATGAACATGGTCATCATCAACACAGTGGCCACAGCGTGAATCATGTGTGCAATTTGCATCATGCCGCGCTCGTAACCCAAGAAGGGGATGACCTTGTCCAGCACCAAGCCAGAAGCCACCACGATCAAACCTAAGCCAAACACGCCCGCCCAGAACACCACTTTCTCGCCCGCATTGAAGCGGTGCGAAGGTACTTCTTCACTGCCGAACAAGCCGCCGGCTTTGATGATCCAAGCCCAGTCTTCTTTGCTAGGCCGGTTGTCTTTCAAGAAAGTGAAAAACACCACCGTCAAAGACACAGCAAACAGCGGGCCCGCAAAGTTGTGCGCATTTTTCAACAAGTAGGTGATGAAACCAAACAAGGTGTCACCAATGATCGGCTGAATGAAAAACTTGCCAAACGCCATGAAGATGCCAGACACCGCCAACACCACAAAGGCAATCGCGTTAGCCCAGTGGGCTGAGCGCTCAAACGGTGTGAAGCGTTCAATCTCCACGCCCGTTGGCTTCCCGTGCAACATGATCATGCCTTTGCGCCAGTAGAACAAAGCCACTGCACCCAACACGATCAGCAGCAAAGAGCCGCCATAGGGAATGATCCAGTTATTTCGCACCTGACGCCATGCTTCACCTGCTGTGGTGAGGCGTGAGCCTGGGTATTGAGCAAAAGGTTGAATCAACACACCCGCTTCAGGAGCGTCAGCCTTAGGCAGGCTGCTGTAGCCCTCCGCGCCTGCACCCACACCGCGCCACATCGGCGCGTTGTTGCCGGGCTGGACTATGCCACGCTCTGCATTGGTTTGCTCGGCATAGCCAGGCGCATCGCTGGCGTCAGGCTTGACGTCTTGAATGTTGACGCTTTTGACAGCCGGAGCTGCCGCAGGCGCTTTGTCTTGTGCGGCAGCTGACAGTGCAAACACCGTCAAAGCTGCACACAACACCGATTGAAAAGAGCGGTACATGATGTGCCCCTTGGTTTACGGTGCGCGACTGTTGTCGTTTTGGCCGTATTGACCGCGAGCACGCAGGTGCTGCTCCCAGCTGTTTTTGTCACCGGCTGTCCAGCCGGGGGCAACAAAACTGTTGGCTGCACCGCTGTAGGCAGTGGCGTCATTTTTGGTGCCGAGGGTTTGAGCCTTCTCGCCGCAAGCGGTGAGAGCTGCAACGCTCAACACAATGAGTGACATGCGTTTCATCATTTCTTCACTCCTTCAACCTTGGCAGGCGCTTGACCAGCTTGCTTAGAGCCGTAAGCCGTGCCCCAGCCCCACACTTCAGCACCCTTGTTGCGCTTAACGACGCGGTTGCGGAAGATGTCGGCCACCATGTCGCCGTCGCCAGCAAGCAAGGCTTTGGTCGAGCACATTTCGGCACAAGCAGGCAACTTGCCTTCGGCCAAACGGTTGCGACCGTATTTCTCAAACTCGGCTTGGCTGCCGTTGGCTTCTGGGCCACCGGCGCAGAAGGTGCACTTGTCCATCTTGCCGCGCACACCGAAGGTGCCTTGGCTTGGGAACTGAGGTGCGCCGAATGGGCAAGCGTAAGAGCAGTAGCCGCAGCCAATGCAAATATCTTTGTCGTGCAAGACCACACCTTCGTCGGTCTTGTAGAAGCAGTTCACAGGGCAAACCGCCATACAAGGCGCGTCAGAACAATGCATACACGCGACAGAGATGGATTTCTCGCCGGGAACGCCATCGTTCAAGGTGACCACACGGCGACGGTTCACACCCCATGGGACTTCGTGTTCATTTTTACAAGCGGTGACGCAACCGTTGCACTCGATGCAACGCTCAGCGTCACAGATAAATTTCATGCGTGCCATTTAATTCTCCTTAGGCGCGTTCGATGTTGCAAACGGTGGTTTTGGTTTCTTGC
>JACCDW011123928.1_pt1 | contig 10769 bp, 8 predicted proteins | sample 7449781 | NCBI WGS metagenome assembly JACCDW01 (sample SAMN15323449, study PRJNA562643) | freshwater metagenome | isolation source: river surface water | place: USA:Blue River Watershed | collected 2017-08-18
AAGTCGGTCGTGACCTCTCTCGAATTCATTCAGAGGGTCGTCGCCGAAATCCGAGTCATCAGATGTCCCTTCCCAAACAAATTGCACCAAAGTACTGAAGCGCGGAGCAGACAGAATTGCAGCCGGCGCCACACCTCGCCCCCAAGATAACAAAGGACCAAGCCTGAACATTGTGCCTACAACTGGCAGCTGACTGAAATCAGCATCACTAGTCACAATCGGAGCCGCGGGAAGCCCCGCCTGTTCCATGATATGCCTGATAAAATCACGATCTCTGCTTGTACAACTGACAGCGAATGAGTGGCCCGAGGACACAGATGCGCGCATACCTTTAATCAGTTCAACAACTAACGGGTTAAGTTCTCCCACCAAGTCATAAGCAATAGACTTAGCACGCGCGAACCTCTCCGAAACCCCCCTTCCCCAAGTAATTTCGTCGGCGACTCCGCCGTCAAATATAGCTTCAACCTTCGCACAGAACTGCACATCGAAATTAAGCGGCGACACCTGAATCTCAGATATGAGCGCAAACATCGAACGGTAGAGGGCACCCTGCCGCTCATCATCCCTGTCTAGATTGTAGGCCATCTCTCGGAGGCAGCGACGAAGTTCGGCTACAGGCAGGAAATCAACGCCAACCTTGTTGAAGAAATAAACAGGCTGGCTTGCGGCCAGTGACATCACCTGATTCGTAAGTATAGGCATTTTATGCTATAGGCAAGTAGTCTACCACGCTTACCCCTGGCGGAGCACCAATGAGCACTCGACGTCGCTCATACCACTGTTGCAATGAATTAAGCTTCGTAGAAAGTTCCTCGTCACTATCTCGACGTCCATCACGTCGAATAACTGCAAGTATGTTTGCGCCCGATAAAGCAGGGTGATCTACGCACTTAAGAAATGCCCCCACCCCGTCAGCGATGACCAATCGTGGTGAAATAGGCATGTGGCTAAAGGAAACCTCTCCACGGGTATTAACGAAAACAAGCCTAGGGACACGAGGGGCCCCCCATCCCTTAATAGGAAACAAGTCTCCGATGGACGCCCCACCAAGCTGGCTAAATTTGAAACCGAGGTTGAATCGTTTGGTTTCTGCAGAACCAAATCGTGGCGAACCAGCCAGACACAGTCCTGAGTATGCAGTACGAAGGTTTTCATCAATCGGAACGAGATTTCCGATCAGTTTATTGAAAGGATCAATTTCGACCCTTCCTCCGGAAACACCCTCCTCGAGGGCCACAGCACCCTCTGGATAGCAACCGTAGTAGTAGTCAATACCACTAATATCAACCGGCACTTCTTTACCATTTCTCTCAACCTGTAACAGTTTTAAAACGGCTTCTGCAGGCTTTGACTCAGGATGTACCTTGAAGCGTGTTTTAGACTTAGCCTTAAATATCCTGCCGGATGCCTTAGACCTAAAACCGCAGCGCTTAAATTCAGGGTTGCAGCTCGTAAGTTTGCAATCCTTGCAGTGGTCTAGGTACTGGGAGGCGTATCTCATTAAGCCATCAATATGCCTAGCTTTATCATTAGCGGCTGGGTCACAAAAATCCCGAGCTACAGCCCCAATCGCAGCCAAGCCAGCCGCATGCGACTGACATGGCATAGAAATTAGCCTGATTTGACGCTCTTGACGGCGCGAAGAATAACTTGGCCAATCCGCCCCCTGTCGCACGAAGAAAGATACCCACTGTGGTAAATCGTACCAAGTATCGCCACCATCATCTGAGACTTTATTACTCGGGGTAATCAAAGGAGGTTAGTGCAACATAAGTTCTCACCTATGGGCATGCAAATTTATTCTATGAACACATAGCAATAATCATCCTAAGCTAGTCGGGCCCATTTACTGGAATATAAAATTACCTGCTTTATGGCTAAAATCTGATTTTCAATGGTTAAGCATACAATCATTACCCCCTTCGGCAACGCCACTCCTGCCAGCGCATTATCTTAAGGTTTCTTCGAGGCCCATACCGATAGTCAGTTTAAAGGGAGCATAAGAAAAGCAAAGTCAACCGCGACAGCGAAGCCACCGGGCTTACCGAGCTACTAAATATGACAGGCTCCATGCGTCCTCAACGGAACTTTGGAAATCGATGCAAAGAGAGAACACGGGCTGGGCGTAAAAAAGGCAAAGTAACTCTTTTGCCTTAAAATCCCATAAAGCCAAAGATACGAGGGTATGTTAATCGCCCAGGCAGCCTGGGCACGGCAACGTTAATGCCATTTCTAACGATTTGGCCTGGAAGTTGCCATAAAGTATGCTCCAATCCGACCGTGCCACCCTTCAAGCCGACCTTCATTGACCTCTTCTGCGGAATCGGGGGGTTTCACTATGCCTTCGAGGAAGCCGGCGCTAAATGCGTATGGGCGGCCGACTGGGATGAGAAGGCTAGGAATACGTATGCAGCGAATCACGGCATGCTGCCATATGGTGACATCACTAAGGCTAGATACATCGACCTGAAGCGCCCTCCGGCCATACTCGAACACGACCATATTCCCGCGCACGACATCCTTTGTGCCGGCTTCCCTTGCCAGCCCTTCAGTATCGCCGGGGTCTCAAAAAAGCTGAGCCTAGGCAGAAAGCATGGATTTGAAGACGAAAAGCAGGGTAACCTCTTCTTCCACCTAGCCAAGATCATCGATCACTATCAGCCGAAGGCTTTCGTTTTAGAGAACGTCAAAAACCTACGCTCCCACGACAAAGGTAAGACGTTCTTAGTAATCATGAATACGCTGCGTGATCTTGGTTATCATGTACAAACCCAGATCATCGATGCGCAGTCGTACGTTCCTCAGCATCGTGAACGTATCTTCATCGTAGGATTCAAGGAGCCCCTTCCCTTCGAATTCCCTACGACTGCTACCCAGCGAATCACAAGACATGCCGGCAAACCAATACTTGCGGACATCCTCGAGAAGACTCCCGATCCAAAATACACACTATCAGACAAGCTCTGGAACTATCTCCAAAATTACGCCAAGAAGCATAAAGCAGCAGGCAATGGATTTGGCTGCGAAGTCGTCGGGCCTAATGACGTCTCACGGACTCTCAGCGCCAGGTATTACAAGGATGGCTCCGAAATCCTCATCGAACAACGCGGAAAGAACCCTAGACGCCTCACTCCGAATGAGTGTCGCAAGCTCATGGGCTACCCCGACAACTTCAAGATCGTCGGCGCTGACGCCACCGCCTACAAACAGTTCGGAAACTCCGTGGTCGTGCCCGTCGTCAGCGCCATCGCAGAACGTGTCATGAAAACGCTCAGGACTTATGAGTACGTGGATGGCGAAGTACGAATGAGATGAGCTTCGCGACGGTCCAGGTTCTGGCATCATGCATGGCGCAACATGGCGCAACCAGGCTGTATGCCAAAGAGCTGGCCCCGAACGACAATACCAAGAACCAAATCTACCTAGGGCAATCGTTCGAGGTACTTCAGTTGATTCCATTTGGCGATATCACCTCATCGGCTATCGCGCCCGAGAAAGTTCTCAAGGCCGCTGTTAATCTAGATTGGATAGACGATAACGGCGTTCAGGCTCCTGCTTTCCACACTAAGTTCATACTCTATCCCCAGTACCCGGAAATAAGGCTGTCCGGCTTCGTTAGGGGATGCAGGCATGCCCCATCGGAATGGCTTAGCAGCGAGAAGAAAGGCCGCACCGAGGGACGTGTACTGTTCCTCGGAATAAGGCCGAACGGAAAAGTCCTAGCATACCTAGGCACCCCGTCGGCCCCCCTAACAGGCTCGTTCAACGCAGCCAAAGGAGCTTTTCCACAGGCAGGTGTGTTGACTGATATTTCCGGACTGTTACTCCGTATAAAGGCAGCAAATGAAGACCTTGAACTGATCGACAGACTCAACGCCATCCACGAAAAAGGCTGGATTGAAGCGAAGCGATTGGTGAAAGGCGGAAAGGTCGTCGAATGCCACGGTAACAACTGCGGTGGATTCACACTCGAAGCAGAACTCGGGGTCGAAGAAAACGGCGCGGCCGAACCTGACTTCCTTGGCTGGGAGATTAAACAGCACAAGACCACCAACTACCTCAAGCATGGGAAAGGGCCAATAACCCTACTGACCCCGGAACCTGACGGCGGATCATACGTCGACGGAGTCGAAGAATTCGTAGAGCGGTACGGCGCTCATACCGAGAGAGAGAACATCACTTATTTCCAAGGCATTCATCAAGTAGGGATAGTTCACCCGGATACGCATATGAGGCTCGAGGTTGTCGGATTTGAAAAGTCATCTAACAGGATAACCGATTCGAATGGCTATATAGCCCTAATATCTGCAAAGGATGAAATTGCCGCATCATGGAGTTTCCGAAAAATTCTAACCCATTGGTGCAGGAAGCATAACAAAGCCGCCTATATACCAGCCGAGGTAGACCGTGAGTCTGAAAGGCCAAAATACAGGTTCGGTAAAAACGTGAAACTATGCCGCAGTACTGATCCCACCCTGCTCTTACAAGGCGTCTCGTCTGGCGCTGTCTACTATGATCCAGGAATCAAGTTGGACCGCAGGACGCACAAAACTCACAGAAGGAGTCAGTTTAGAGTTAAGTTTAATCAGGTAAGTATGTTGTATCGCCAATCAGAAGACGTGGACGTAACACTCGGTAAATAAAATTGGTCGCCGGCTTAGACAGCAAGCCACTCCACAAGTCGTCTCAAATACAAGGACCGGCGAGCAAGTAGTATAGAACTTAGCATGAGCCGTCTACGCCCCCATTTTACCTGCAGAAGTTACCGACTTTGAAACAGCGTCTAATTTTGTGATACCCCACCCTACTGTGGAGTCTTTGGGATTAATTAGGAAGATCGATCTTGCCACTGAGGCCACTTTGGGCTTGATCGGTCACACACCTGGACCAGACTCCCACACCATGCCCCCTTCCAAGAGCAAAAAGACAAAGACCTTATCGATTAAGTCCGCTGTTAAGGATTTGTATCAAAAAGCCATCAACGTACTTACCAAAAGGAAATCTGAACAGGCAAAGGAACCTAAGGCAGCACTCAAGGCGCCGACTAAGCCCTACAGGGTCGTCGAACTCTTTGCCGGCGTGGGAGGCTTCCGCATCGGGCTTGAGAGCGTCCTCAAGGGCAAAGCCTTCAAGGTAGTATGGAGCAACCAGTACGAACCCGGTAGCGTAAAGCAGTGGGCGTCACGCGTGTACGAATACGCTTTCAAGGACGTCAAGGGATCAAAGCACTCCAATAAGCTAATCGAGGATGCTATCGACGATGGAGAAGTGCCAGCGCACGACGTACTCGTAGGCGGATTCCCCTGTCAGGACTACTCGGTGGCCAAGCCAAACAGCCAGTCCAAGGGAATCGAAGGCAAGAAAGGCGTACTCTGGTGGTCAATCTATGAAATTGCCAAGAAGCATAATCCAAAGTTCCTGATTCTTGAAAACGTAGACCGCCTTGTGAAGTCACCCGCCAAGCAGCGTGGCAGGGATTTCGCCATCATGCTTAAGTGCTTGGCCGACCTTGGTTATGTGGTCGAGTGGCGCGTCATCAATGCAGCTGAATACGGAATGCCCCAACGACGCCGACGCGTCTTTATCGTTGGCTACAAGGCAGAAGGAAAACTGGGGGAACTCCGCGCAAAGCAGACACCTGAAAACATCCTGCTCAACGACGGAATCCTTGCCCGAGCATTCGCCGTCCAGACACTCAAGCCAGCCTCCATCTTGGAGGAACACGAAGAAGAGTCAGAAGATATCGACGGACAGTACACCCAAATGGAACTCCATGAAATGGCTAGCTGGAGCCCAGACCATACCATCATCGAAGGTGAGCCGCACGAGCTTACTGAAAGCTTCAACAAAGGTAACACTAAACACGACCCATTCAAGAACTCTGGCCTGATGATTCCGACTAAAACCGGGAAGCCCGAAGTCTGGACCGCTAAGGTATACCCTAAATATGATGGTGAACGTGTTAATCTGGGCGACCGCCTCTCCACGCCCGAAAAGGACATTCCTGAAGAATTCATAATCGACAACAAGTCGCTCAGGTCATGGGTTTATCAGAAAGGCAACAAGACCGAGACCCGCGCAAACTACCTGACGACCTTTGCCGAAATCCAGGCTCTATTTGAAGAGAAGGGCATCAAAGCTAAACTGACAAACACCCAAAAGCGTGCCTGGGGAAAAGTGATTTCTAAATACTGGGAAGAATACCCTTCGGCCGGAGAAACCGTGACAATCACCGACGAGGATTCGGGCAAGCAGGTCGGGGTACCTTGGAAGCTAATTGCCAAATCACGATTTGAATACGTGTTCAAGGAGGGCCCTCTGCCCATGCCAGACCCTCTCGACCGTCCCTTTCGTACCATCATCACTTCGGAAGGAGGATCCTCCCCTTCTCGCTTCAAACACGTCATCTGCCGGGAGTGCGCAAAGAATTGGGCTAAGAAGCGCAAGGTCCTTGACCATGACTGCGTCAAGGAAGGCAAATTACGAAGACTCACGCCCGAAGAACTCGAACGAGGGAACATGTTCCCAGCAGGACATACGCAATTCTGCATGCAAGATGGAGTAAAAGTGCCGGTAGACCCAAAACACCGCGCCTTCTTCATGGGAAATGCACTGGTTGTTGGTCTAGTAAAACGCATAGGAGAATCCCTAGTTGGGGATTGATAGAAAACCCCTATTTGCCACTTTAGAAGAGTGGCACGAGAAAAACTATTCGAAAGGCAAGGCGACTTCGACTCTTCTGACCCCAAGTCATTACTTCGATGGGCGAAGTCCCTCAGGGGTCGCACCTTGCGCGATTCGCTCCAATCACTACCGGGTAAAAGCCAGGAAGTCATAAGACGAGAAATCGCGCGTCGTGCTAAGGCTGAAATATTGCCAGACGGAACATATAAGGGCCCAAAAGGGATGCTCGGTCTACTCACTGAGATGATTCATTTCGGTCTCGCCCCTGACATAGCTGCTGAAGCCGACCTAAGAGAGGCAGGGCTCGAACTTAAAGTAACAGGCTTAATCAAAAATAACCGAGGAATCCGGGCGAAGGAGAGGCTTTCACTCGGAATGATAGACTACAAAAAATGCCTAAGCCTGGGGAGAAGCTTTGAGGACGACCGCGAAATCCAGAAATCACTGAACGGACTGTTAATGATGACCTATTGGTACAACGGTCGTGTGACAAACCCATTGGATTTGGTTTTTCACGATTCATTCATCTGGAAACCAATAGGGGCCGAGAGGCGTCTGTTGAAAAATGACTGGGCCTTCATTCAGTCATGCATACGCACCGGACATGCACACATGCTAAGCGAAAGATATGCGTCCGCGCTGGGAGCACCACCTAAGGGAGCCGGCTCCGATTCAGACTTTCAGCCACAACCGGTCAGAGTTCCGTACAACTACCAGCAAACCGAAGAAACCTTTACTTCTATGGGGGTAGAGGAAGATCAAGCCACATACGCCGCAGAAGACTTCAGAGAGAGGAGCAAGAAACCGGGAAATAGCACCAAAGGCTATGCACTTCCAAAGAATAAGGAACTCACCAAAGCAATTGGACCCTTCCCTGCCAGAAGGAGATGTTACTCGCTGACCAACAGCTACCTCACTAAACTAATCAGGGCCAACATCGAAGAGTGAAAGACCGTGAAAAAGTTTATGTGACTGGGATTGATGAGAACTGCCGAAACTCAATACTTGCACGGGCTATTGAGTTAAGGAATGCGGGGACATTGAAAGCATTTCTTAAAAAAATCAGCGCAGCTGATAGACTTAAAATTGAGCCAGAAATCACGATTTACGAAAAGTCTAGGATGGGGAAAGGAAATGCAAAAGGACAAGCAAAGGGTGCCATGGGAAACTTGGTCGAAATCATCTGCTACGGCATCAGACCCAACCAGGACAGTGCAGCCGACTTCACGTCTTGTAAGCTAGAATTAAAGGTAACCGGAATGCGAGAAAAGGACAATGAAGCCAAGGAGCGCGTCTCAATGTCTATGATTCCTGAAGATTTAGTATTCGGAGCAGGCAAGTATCATGCGGACATGGGAGTCGAAGAGGCATACAACAACTACGGGCCGATAAAGAGTGCATCCAGCATCCTATTCATCGTGTACAAGTACCGCCCTGACACCTACTACCTAGACGCAGAAATTAAGCTGGCGTTCATCTGGCAGCCAACCGGACCACAAAAGGCCATGATGCTGGATGATTTCACAACCATAAGAAGACTTTGCGATACAGGCTACGCGCATTGTCTTAGCGAAAAATGGGGTGAGTTTATGGGTGCGGCAACAAAAAGCGCTGGGAGTAAAAAGGGCTGGAAGAAGCCGACGCGTAAACGTCGGAAAGCTCTGCTTCATGAATATCTGAATCATGAGCTAAGGCAGCCAGGGCACTTCTCGAACTTATGGGATAAACTGAAACGCGCCAAGCTGGCATCCGGAAAAATCAAGAAACGTTGTTACTCCTTAAAAAGGAAGTCCGTCACCGAAATCATTGCCAGCCAAGATATCAAATCATGGGCGACAAAGCGCCGCTGATATACGCTTAATGCTGAGGCCAATTGATGACGGAGATTTTAACTAAACTCTATATCTTGATCAATGTCCCGGCCTCAAAGAAATACCTGCTGACCAGCTAAGTCATTGGCAACCAAGTTGGATTGCAAGAAGAGCCAACTTGAAGGACGCCATAAGTATGTTTGAAGGTGAAAAATGAGGCGTTCAAGTTTCATATTTTAATATGAAACTTGAACGTGCTGACATTTATGAAGACTTAGGCTCATGCGAAAAAGAACTAAGTCGGTAAGCCTTGTTGACGGAAATCATCTGTTATATCGGCTTTTCGCACACCTTCTTGAGGAAAAAGACGAGGTAGCGCAGCAGATCGCCATGAAGATGATCATCGAGATGTCGATTTGGCTCCCGCTTGAACTCTACAGGGAATGCCCGGTCATGCTCCCTTGGGCGGTACGCAACCCCCACTGCAGGAAACACACTAAGGATGGAATCAAGTATCCAGAAAACTGGGGCGCACCAAACGAGAATGGTTACCAAATGGACGACAATACCCTTATCAAAGGAATACCCAGAAGCCTGGAGGTAACCGGCAAAAGACCTGGCTCACGTTTGATTGGAAAACGAATCGGGAAATCTTTTGTTGCATCACATATTTGGCGTGAAATCGAGGATGATAAGAATCTCGCAAGTCGTATACCTGAACTAAACTCCTTCGTGCCAAACCTTGTCTGGCTACCAACCCAGATTTCAAAGCTATCGGACATTGAAGATGGTATCATCCAAGACATGCTAAAGCATGCCACATGGGAAATCTATAGGCATGCGCCGGTAAACCCGAATTACCAAGAACACACCGATGCAATCTGGAGGAAGCTTGAACCTGATATCGGAAAGTTTAAATCGTTCATGAAGTTCGATCCTAAAAACCTGCTTTTCTTCGAATCTAACGAGAAGTTTATTGAAAAGCGCATAAAGATTACGAAAAACGCCCTGCGCTTTATCGAAATTTGCTGCAACGGGTGTTCTGCGCCCAAGCCAAGGATGACGGGACGATATGCCAAAGGATTACCAGAAATCCCGAAAGCCAACCTCGAGAAACTACTTACTGAAGTCGGTAAATATGTAAAATAACCGCCTGCTTTTTAATTTAAATGAGCAAACACGAGACAAAGATGACCCGGTGGTATGCCAAGGCGCACTACCCAAAGGGGTTCCTGATGGAGGAGTATCTGGCCCTGTCTCAAGGCAGGTCTAACGGCAAGCGGTTGATGGACGGAATCATTGTCTTCCGGAAACCGTTCGTGAAGCGCAAGCTGATCAAGGGAGAGCGGGTCGTGGTCATCCAGTCCAAGCACCGTCGTCTGGGCATGGGCCTAATCGGCCAGGTCATCGTCTCTCGCGACCTAGTGGAACGCCTAGGCGTGAGGGTGATGAAGTCCGTCGGTGTCTGCACGGAGATAGATAACGTGATGCATAAGATGCTCCGCAAGCACCCCAGATGTCGGGCGGTGGTTTACAAGCGGAGCGCCAAGAAGTTAGCCGCCCGCTGATAAGTTGAAAGGTTGCCCTGGATGGTCATACCTACCCAAGGCAAGCTCTGCGGATACGATGTCATCGCATCCCTACCCTGTAGTTTGTGGATAATATTTGACGGATAGGAGTTGAGGGGGGTTGCACGAGAGTCCGAGGCGGGCATAAAGAGGCCTACCCTATATGGCGCACCAGGCTCCAAAGTTCACCGATTGGACCACACCCCTAGCAAAAGGGGTCGCGTTTCGTCTTCTCCAGGGCCGAAGCGAAGCACCCGTCGACCTAGGAAGCCACCGTGTCATTGTCCCCTCCAGCTTCGCGTCTCGCCTTATCCAGGAGGAGCTAGCGAAGCAGGCACCGAATGGAGTCCTACTGCCGGTCTTCCAGACACCTACGGACTTCCTTAACTTTGGAGACTCGAATATCCAGGCGGCGAGCTCGGCGGATGCGTTGATGGCCTGGATCGAGGTCCTGCAGGCGACCGATCGCTCTACCCTGCCCCACCTGTTCCCGAACGGGAAACAGGGCGAGTTTACTTTCGAGGAAGCGAAGCGGCTGGCGGAGACTTTGTTCGAGCTGCGCGATGAACTGGGTGGTTCTGCCCAAGGTCTGGACTTTGCCGGCGTGGCCGCTTTGCCAAAGAACCCGGAGAAGCCGCGCTGGGATGACCTGGCGACCCTTGAGGCCGGCTACCGCGATGTGCTTACCCGACGCGGGCTGAAG
>JACCDW010184333.1_pt1 | contig 10768 bp, 9 predicted proteins | sample 7449781 | NCBI WGS metagenome assembly JACCDW01 (sample SAMN15323449, study PRJNA562643) | freshwater metagenome | isolation source: river surface water | place: USA:Blue River Watershed | collected 2017-08-18
ACCGAACAGTTCGCAGACGGTTTCGTCCGGGTCGGAGATGAGGCTGTAGGGAATCTGCTGCTTGGCCGTGAAGTTGTCGTGGGACTTGAGGCTGTCGCGCGAGACACCAACGATCACGGCGTTGGCCTTGGCGAAATCGGCGTTGAGGGCGCTGAACTGCTGGGCTTCAGTGGTGCAGCCCGGGGTGCTGTCTTTCGGGTAGAAGTACAGCACCAGGGTTTTACCGGCCAGCGCCGAGAGATCGAAGTCGCCGCCGGTGGCCGGGGCGCTGAAGTTGGGGATCTGCTTATTGAGTGCGACGGTCATGTCCAGACTCCTTGTTTCAGATTCAGACAGTGGCGGGTTAACGAGATCGGCAATCGAGGTCGACAATCAGTTCGCCCGAGCGGCCGGGGATCTCGCCCCAGGCAAACGGATGGATCGGCAGCATCTGGTGCGTGAGCGTGGCGTGGTAATCGCCCATGGTGCCGAGTACGTGTCCCTGGGCGCGCCAGCCGGCGAGCAGCCGGTCGAAGATGGTGGCCAGTTTCTGGCCTTCCAGTTCGGCATGCAGGGTAAAGACGTGGTCACGCGGGCCATGACGATGAGGGTCAGTGAGGCCGAGCAGGTGCTCATGCACGTTGTCGACGGTGAGGCCGTCAACGCCAAGGATTTCGTCCAGTGTGGGCAGCGTGGTGGGCAGCTGCATATGCTTGCAGGGTTGGCCGTCGATGCTGATGAAGTAGGGCGCTGCGCCACGGCCGTCTGAGGCGTACTGCATGCCCCAGGCATCCAGCTGGCGAATGGCGGCTTCGTTCATCTGCCAGCCGGCAGCACCGTGAGTTTTGGGGGCGTGACCGAAGATGTCGCCAAAGCGGTCGTAGCTTTGCTGCATACGTTGCAAGGTCCAGGCGGCATCGCGTGTGCTCACCTGATCGTGCCATTCGACATGGTCCCAGGTGTGGATGCCGCATTCGTGGCCGGCATCCGCAATAGCGCGCATTTCAGCGGCGGCCTTCTTGCCGATGTCCGGGCCAGGGAGCAGTACGCCGTAGGAGAGGGTTTTGAGGCCGTAGTGTTCGACGACCGAAGTACGGGATACCTTCTTCAGAAAGCCGGGCCGGAAAACGCGGCGCAGGGCACGACCGGTATTGTCGGGGCCGAGGCTGAAGAGAAAGGTGGCGCGCGCCTGATGGCGATCAAGGAGTTTCTGTAACGCCGGTACGCCTTCGCGCGTGCCGCGCAGGGTATCGACATCAACCTTCAGAGTAATTCGTGACATGGGCGACCTGTAGGTTTGCGACACAAGGGGGCGCAGTCAGAACAGCATCACCCCGGCGCGGTGGACGCCGAGGTGGTCATACGGACAGGCACAAAGCAAAAGGATCAGTCGACCAGCTGACGGGCCTGCGCGACGTCGCCGCGGTAGGCTTCAAAAATCTTGCTGATGGCGTCAGACATGCTGACGGTCGGCTTCCAGCCCAGATCTTCCATGGTGTTGGTGATCTTCGGTACGCGGTTCTGCACGTCCTGGTAACCCTTGCCGTAGTAGGCGCCCGAGGTGGTTTCCACCAGTTTGACATCCTTGGCGGTCGAGGCGTATTCCGGGATCTTGGCAGCGGTGTCCAGCATCATGGTGGCGAGTTCGCGCACCGAGTAGTTGTTGACCGGGTTGCCAATGTTGTAGATCTTGCCGTTGGCGATGTCGTCCTTGTTGGCGATGATGCGCACCAGGGCGTCGATACCGTCGTCAATGTACGTGAAGGCACGCTTCTGGGTGCCGCCATCGACCAGGCTGATCGGTTCGCCGCGCACGATGTGGCCGAGGAACTGCGATACCACGCGCGAAGAGCCTTCCTTCGGAGTGTGAATGCTGTCCAGACCCGGGCCGATCCAGTTGAACGGACGGAACAGGGTGTAGCGCAGGCCTTCCTGCTGGCCGTAACCGGCGATGACGCGATCCATCAGCTGCTTGGCACAGGCGTAGATCCAGCGCGGCTTGTTGATCGGGCCATACGACAGTTGCGAGTTTTCCGGGTCGAATTCGCTGTCCGAGCACATGCCATAGACTTCCGACGTCGACGGGAAGACCAGGTGCTTGCCGTACTTGACGGCCGAGCGCACGATCGGCAGGTTGGCTTCGAAATCCAGTTCGAAGACGCGCAGCGGTTGCTGCACGTAGGTGGCCGGCGTAGCGATGGCGACCAGCGGCAGAATCACATCACACTTGCGAACGTGGTACTCGACCCATTCTTTATTGATGGTGATGTCACCCTCGAAGAAGTGCATGCGCGGATTGCCGATAACATCAGCCAGGCGGTCGGCCTGCATATCCATGCCATAGACTTCCCAATCGGTCGTTTCCAGGATGCGCTTGGAGAGATGGTGGCCGATGAAGCCGTTGACGCCGAGGATGAGGACTTTTTTCATAGTGTGGTCGGGTCGTATCGAGTAGTTTGAAATCAATGGGTTGCAGGTGCTTCTGGCAGGCTGTTGAGCGAGCCGGGTGCGCCATCAACCAGAAATTCGGTTAATTCAACCGCCATCTTATCACCGCAGACCCCGATCGCCTTGGAACCGATGCGGTAAATGCCCGGTTGGAGGGCGAAAGGGGTGTCCAGCCGGCGGGCGGCGTTGACCGTAATGCGTTGGGTACCGTTGGCGGTTTCGATGTCACTGAAGGCGCCGGGGTAGGGCGGTGCCACGGCGCGGATGAGGTTATAGACCTGTGCGCCGGTCTGATCCCAGTGGATGCGGCCGTCTTCGGGTTTGCGACCACCGAAGTAGCTGCCGGCTGCCAGATTGTTGGGCCGGCGCGGCACCTCGCCTTTGAGGAGCTGCGGCAGCACGCCTTTGAGGGTCTCGGCCGCAGCCGCGGTGACGTTGGCAAACACCTTGCCGGCCGTTTCGTCGGGGCCGATAGGCACCGCCTGCTGGGCAACGATGTCTCCGGCATCCGGTTTTTCTGCCATAACGTGTAGCGTGGCGCCGGTTTCGGTTTCGCCGTGCAGCACGGCCCAGTTGATGGGCACGCGGCCACGGTACTTGGGCAGTAGCGAACCATGCATGTTGAGCGGGGCGATCTTCGCCAGATTCAGGACCGACATGGGAATCATCTGCCGGTAGTAGAACGAGAAGATGTAATCCGGTGCAATGGCGGCGATGCGTGCCTGTACATCCGGTTCGCTGGTCGATTCCGGGGTGATGACCGGGATGCACGCTTTGGTAGCGAGTTCGGCGACGCTGGTAAACCAGATGCGTTCGTTGGGGTCGTCGGTGTGGGTGATGACCAGCTGTAAATCGACGCCGCCATCCAGCAGCGCCTGCAGACAGCGGGCGCCGACCTCGTGGTACGCAAAAACAACCGCTTTCATCGGTTAGCGATCCTGTTCCAGAATGGCCTGGATCACAAAGCGTGGGCGGCCGCGTACCTGTTCATAGATACGACCGATGTATTCGCCGAGCAGGCCCACGCCGAAGAGCAGTACGCCAATCAGCGCAAAGACCAGGGCAAACAGCGTAAACACCCCTTCGACTTCGGCACCGAAGACAAAGCGACGCAGCAGCAGCAGAAAGAACAGGGCCGTTGAGCCTAGCGCCAGCACAACACCCAGCAGCGAGAACGCTTGCAGCGGCATGGTGGAGAAGCCGGTCACCAGGTCGAAGTTCAGGCGGATCAGGCTGTACAGGGAGTACTTGGATTCACCGGCAAAGCGTTCTTCGTGGGCGACTTCGATTTCAATGGGGCGATTGGCAAAGGTGTAGGCCAGTGCCGGAATAAAGGTGCGGCCTTCTTCACACTGGTTCAGCATCTGCACCACCTGACGGCTGTAGCCGCGCAGCATGCAGCCCTGGTCGGTCATGGTGATGTGCGTGATTTTTTCCCGCAGGTTGTTCATGGCACGCGAGGCGTGGCGACGGAACCAGCTGTCCTGACGGTCGCGGCGGATGGTGCCGACGTAGTCATATCCTTCCCGCAGTTTGGTCAGCAGGTTGCCGATTTCTTCCGGCGGGTTCTGCAGATCGGCGTCCAGCGTAATGACCGATTGACCGCGTGCCTGCGAGAAGCCGGCCATAATGGCCATGTGCTGGCCGTAGTTGCCGTTGAATAGCACCACGCGGGTGACGTCGGGGCGCTTACGGTATTGGTCCGACAGAATCAGCGGGGAGCGGTCACGGCTGCCGTCGTTGATGAAAATCACTTCGTAGCGGGCGTGTAAGGCATCCAGTGCCGGATAGAGGCGGTCAAACAGTTTCTGCAGGCCGGCTTCTTCGTTGTAGACCGGGATAACAATGCTGAGTTCCGGCGGTTCCACGCTCGGCGCACCCGTCGGGATATTCAGTTCCAGGCCGCTTTGCAGCTGTTGATCATTACTCGGGTGGGTCTGTTCGGTCATTTCAGATGGGTCTCCAGCACATGGGCCACGGCGGCAACGATGCGATCAACATCAGATTCGGTCAGGGTCGGGAAGAGCGGTAGCGTGATGATGCTACGGCCGATGCGTTCGGCAACCGGGAACATGCCGTCGGTAAAGCCGCGTTCACGGTAGAGCGTGAACAGGTGAATCGGCGGGTAGTGCAGGCCGGTACCAATGCCGAGCGCCTTGAGGTCGGCCATGATGCCGGCGCGGTCGGTGTCCAGGCGATCCAGCGGCAGCACGATCTGGAACATATGCCAGTTGCTGTGCGCAAAATCGGCGATGGGCAGTTCAAGGCCTTGTTCAACCACCAGGGTTTTGGCAAAGCCGTCAAAGTAGCGCTGTGCCAGTTTGGCACGCTGGTCCTGGAAGTCGCCCAGTCGGGCCAGCTGGTGCAGACCGATCGCGGCATTGACATCCGTTAAATTGAACTTGCCGCCGAGGACATCGACATCCATACCGTCGAGGCCGGTACGGGTCACGCCCTGCAGGCGGTATTTTTCAGCGAGGCGGGCTTCCTGATCGTTGTTACAGACCAGGCACCCGCCTTCGATGGTGGTCAGGTTCTTGTTGGCCTGAAAGCTGAAGCTGATCAGATCGCCCATGGCGCCAATGCGGGTGCCGTGCCACGACGAACCCAGGGCCTGGGCGGCGTCTTCAATGACGCGCAGCTTGTGACGGCTGGCGATGTCGTATAACCGCACCATGTCGACCGGCAAACCGGACAGATACACGGGCATGATGGCTTTGGTGTTGGGGCCGATGGCGGCTTCAACCTGCTCCAGGTCGATATTGCGGGTGACCGGGTCGATATCGACAAACACCGGGGTGGCGCCTACCGTCAGAATGACATTGCTGGTGGCAACCCAGGAAATGGGGGTCGTGATGACTTCATCGCCGGGGCCGATGCCCGCGATGCGTAACGCCACTTCCATGGTCGCAGTGCCGTTGGAAAACGTGCGTACCGGGCGCCCACCGAAAAAGCCGGAGAGCTCCGATTCGAATTCCTGCACCTTGGGCCCCGAGGTGATCCAGCCGGAGCGGAGCACGTCGCCAACGCTGGCAATCGTTGCTTCGTCGAGCGTCGGACGGGTGAACGGGATGGGGGGATTGAAAGGCGTCAGTTTCTGCATGGCTGGCATTTTACCAGCCAGACGCTCATGAGCGGGCGAGGATCCAGACACCAATGAGAATGACCGTAATGCCGATAATCCGTTGCATGCTCAACACTTCGCCAAACAGATACCAGGCCAGCACGGCATTGATTACATAGCCGAGCGAGAGCATGGGATAGGCAATGGTGACGTCAACGCGCGACAGCCCGATGATCCAGACAAAGACGCTGATGCCATAGCAGAACAGGCCGCCGATGATGGGAATCTGGGTCCCCACGGAAACGGCAGTGCTGAACAGGGTGTCCATCGACAGTGACAGCTCGCCCAGATTGCGCACGCCTGCTTTGAGCAGCAGCTGGGCGGCGGCATTGAGCAGAATGCCGGTAAATAGAAAACCGAAGGTGCCAAGTGTCATTTAGTTCACCGGAGGGGTGTAGGGTTGCGCGGGCGGTGCCGGCTGGTGTGTTGGTTTTACAAACACCGCACGGCGGGTGTCGCGGCCCACTTCGGCCATGGGCAGATGGAGCGCGGCAATCTCATCCAGATATTGCAGCGGCACAACGACCACCGGTGCAGCATCTTTCTGCCAACGGATGGCAAAATCACTGACCTTGGGCGCCCAGGTGTCTGGTTCCTGATGAATGCCGAACTCCAGTTCGTCCTGCATGTCGACCATGATAGTCGGGTGCTGGATATAGAACGGGAAGGTGTGGTCCAGCATGCGGATCGAATACACCGGCGTGTCGTCTTTGATGTACGGGCGTACAGCAACCGCCAGGTCGGCGCCTGAGATCGAGCGACCATGGGTGTCGTGACCCAGGCCGACAATCTGAACCAGGATATAAAAGGCAATGGCGGCGCGCAGCAGACCATCCATCAGCTGGCGCAGACGGTGTGCCGGATCTTTGTGCTCGAAACCGCGAATGGCGGTCCAGGCGTACACCATGGTGGTGAGGGCGGCGATCAGCGCGACGGCGATCCAGACGGTGTATTCCTGATACTCCAGCTGTTCATAGGGGGCTTTGCCCAGCTGGTAGGTGTAAGGCAATGCAATAAAGCCGGCCAGTATCAGCAGCGTCATGTAAATCATCTGGCGCTTCCAGCTGCGGTCTTCGCCGGCCGAGCTCATGCGCTCGAAGGCGTTGGTCATCGCCAGGCCGGCCAACAGGGAGATGGCCGGAAAGATCGGCATGATGTAGCCGGGCAGCTTTGATTGTGATTTGCTGAAGAACAGGAAGATCATCACCGCCCAGACCGCTGCCAGCCAGAGCGGGCGGAAGCCGGGGACGGCCGAAACCTGCGATTCACCCCGGCGCTCTTTCCAGGCCGTCATGAAGCCCTGGGCCAGTTGCAGCAACCAGGGAATAAAGCCGACGAGGATGAGGGGGATAAAGTAAAGCGGGTGGCCTTTGCGGTTATGCCCGTCCTTGGTGAAGCGGTCCCAGTGTTCGTGGATAAAGAAGAAGTGGGCAAATTCCGGATTCTTGATCGACACCAGAATGAACCAGGGGCTGACGATCAGGAAAAAGACCACCAGGCCGGAAAATAGATGCAGTCGCTTCCAGAGCCCCCAGTTCCAAGTGGTGAGGGTGTATACCACCAGCACCATGCCCGGAATAACCAGGCCGATGAGGCCTTTGGAAAGCACGGCCAGCGCCATGAAGGCCCAGCAGAGCCACATCCAGTTGCGTCGGGCCTTGATAGAAATGTGGTCGCGCTGGGCCAGGATCAGGCTGAACAGCGCGCAGCTGAGAATGCTGGAAAGGCCCATGTCCAGGGTGTTGAAGTGGCCGCCGACGCTCCACATCGGGCTGCTGGCCAGCAGAATGGCCGAGATCCAGCCGGCAACCACGCCTCGTTCACCGCCCACCAGCTTCCAGGCGGTAAAGCCGGTGGCCAGAATGGCAAAGTAGCCGGTAAAGCCTGTCCACAGACGAGATTGCCATTCGCCCACGCCAAACAGGTGGTAGGCAATCGCGGTCATCCAGCCCTGCAGCGGGGGTTTCTCGAAGTATTTGTAGCCGTTGTAACGTGGGGTGACCCAGTCACCGGTGGCGTACATTTCGCGGGCGATTTCGCCATAGCGACCTTCGTCCGAGGCCACCAGATGGCGGTAATCCAGTACGCCAAACCAGGCCAGCGTGAAGAGGGCTGCGAGCAGCCACAGAAAACGGCGCGTGTAGAAAGCGGAGAGTAGAGAGGTGAATGAGGTGTTCATGCGGCAGTATCGTGAGGTTCGGCGGATGCAGGCGCAGGCGCGATGAGGATGCCGCAGGCGACGCGGCGCCCTTCGGCAACGAGAATGTTGTAGGTGCGGCAAGCGGCCTTGGTGTCCATGACCTCCAGGCCGATGCCTTTCTCGATCAAAGGCTTGAGCAGCGCCGGGTGGGGAAAGCGCTGACGCTCGCCACTACCGAACAGTACAATTTCTGCATCCATGTTGGCCAGTTGTTCGAACTGGCTGGCATTAAGCCCGTCAAAACCGTGAGGCGCCCAGTTGCTGACGACGTCACGGCCGCAGACGATGACCGATCCTTCGTAATGGGTGCCGTTGACGGCGACATAGCCTGGGCCATGGCTGCTGAACGTGAGAAGGCCGGCATTAGGGGACAGATGCAGTTTCATGGGGCGCCCAAGAAGGCCGAAAAAGGAGTAGGATAACCGGTTTTCATCCAGATTTGCCGACTCGCCTCGACCACTGAACGACCATGAAGCCCATCACCAAATCTTCCAAGCTTGCCAACGTGTGCTACGACATTCGTGGACCGGTGCTGGCGGCCGCCAAGAAAATGGAGGAAGAGGGGCATCGGGTCATCAAACTGAATATTGGCAATCCGCTACCGTTCGGTTTTGAGGCGCCGGAAGAAATCGTGGTCGATGTTATCCGCAATATGCGGGATGCCTCGGGTTATACCGACTCGCTGGGTCTGTTTGCGCCGCGCAAGTCGATCATGCACTACTGCCAGGAAAAGGGTATCAAGGGCGTCACCGTCGAAGACATTTTCCTGGGTAATGGTGTTTCCGAATTGATCGTCATGGCCATGCAGGGTCTGCTCAATAATGGTGACCAGGTTCTGGTGCCATCGCCGGATTACCCGCTGTGGACGGCGGCGGTCAGCCTGTCGGGTGGTATTCCGGTGCATTATCACTGTGATGAAGCCAACGAGTGGTATCCGGATCTGGAAGACATTCGCAGTAAGGTGACGAGCAATACCAAAGCGATTGTCGTCATCAACCCGAACAACCCGACGGGGGCGCTGTATCCGAAAGAAATTCTCGAAGGCATTCTGCAGATCGCCCGTGAGCACGGGCTGATCGTGTTTGCCGACGAGATTTACGACAAGGTGCTCTACGACGGTAATACGCACATCTCGCTGGCCAGCCTGGCCGATGATGTGCTCTGTATCACCATGAACGGATTGTCCAAGAACTACCGTGCCTGCGGTTACCGTGCGGGCTGGATGATTGTGTCCGGTGACAAACGCCATGCCAAGGACTACATCGAGGGCCTGAATATGCTGGCCTCGATGCGCCTGTGCGCCAACGTGCCGGGCCAGATGGCGATTCAAACCGCACTGGGCGGTTATCAGAGTATCAATGATCTGGTTGGACCGAATGGTCGCCTGACGCGTCAGCGGGATCTGGCCTGGAAGATGCTGACGGATATTCCCGGGGTGACCTGTGTGAAGCCCAAGGGTGCGCTCTATCTGTTCCCGAAGCTGGATCCGGTCATGTATCCGATCAAGGATGACGAGCAGTTCATGCTCGAGCTCCTGAAAGAAGAGAAGATTCTGCTGGTGCAGGGGAGTGGCTTTAACTGGCCGCATCCGGATCATTTCCGGGTGGTCTTCCTGCCGCATGAAGACGACCTGACCGAAGCTATAGGTCGTCTGGCCCGCTTTCTGGGACATTATCGTCGCCGTGCGGCGAAATCCTGATTTTTCTTATTGCCACTGAATTAAAGAGACAGAGGAATAGCAATGAAACCGATGCAAGCCATGCGTGTAGGTCTTTTGGGAATCGGTACCGTCGGCGGCGGTACCTACAATGTGCTGACCCGTAACGCGGAAGAAATTACCCGCCGTGCCGGTCGCCCCATCGAGATTACCGTGGTGGCCGACAAGGATGTTGCCCGCGCCAAGGAGCTGACCGGTGGCAAGGTCAAAGTGACCGACGATGCCTTTGCCGTTGTGACCGACCCGAACGTCGATATCGTGATCGAGCTGATCGGCGGCTACGGTGTGGCCAAGGAGCTCGTGCTCAAGGCCATCGAAAACGGTAAGCATGTCATCACCGCCAACAAGGCCCTGCTGGCTGTGCATGGCACCGAGATTTTTGCCAAAGCCCAGGAAAAGGGCGTCATGGTGGCCTTCGAAGCCGCAGTGGCCGGTGGCATCCCCATCATCAAGGCCGTGCGCGAAGGCCTCTCGGCCAACCGCATCCAGTGGGTTGCCGGCATCATCAACGGCACCACCAACTTCATCCTCTCGGAAATGCGCGACAAGGGCCTGGCTTTCGCCGATGTGCTGAAAGAGGCCCAGCGCCTGGGTTATGCTGAAGCTGACCCGACCTTCGACGTTGAAGGGGTTGATGCTGCGCACAAGATCACGCTGCTGTCGGCACTGGCTTTCGGTATCCCCGTCCAGTTCGACAAGGCACACATCGAAGGCATCTCCAAGCTGGACGCCACCGATATCAAATATGCCGAGCAACTCGGTTACCGCATCAAGCTGCTGGGTATCACCCGTCGCCGCGAGAATGGTGTTGAACTGCGCGTGCATCCGACGCTGGTGCCGGCCAAGCGCCTGATCGCCAATGTCGAAGGCGCCATGAACGCCGTGCTGGTCCAGGCCGATGCCGTGGGTTCGACCCTGTACTACGGTAAGGGCGCTGGCGCCGAGCCGACCGCTTCGGCTGTGATCGCCGATGTGGTGGACGTGACCCGTCTGTCGACCGCTGATCCGGAAAACCGCGTGCCACACCTGGCCTTCCAGCCAGACGCGCTGGCCAATCTGCCCATCCTGCCGATCGGTGACGTGGAGTGTGGTAATTACCTGCGCCTGCGCGTCGCCGACCAACCGGGCGTGCTGGCCGAGATCACCCGCATCCTGGCCGACCGCAATATCTCGATCGACGCGCTGCTGCAACGCGAACCGGAAGAGGGCGAAGACCAGACCGATCTGATCATCCTGACGCACGTTTGTCGTGAGCAGGATGTGCTCAACGCCATGGACGTTATCGGCAAGCTGCCGGTGG
>JACCDW011795504.1_pt1 | contig 10766 bp, 13 predicted proteins | sample 7449781 | NCBI WGS metagenome assembly JACCDW01 (sample SAMN15323449, study PRJNA562643) | freshwater metagenome | isolation source: river surface water | place: USA:Blue River Watershed | collected 2017-08-18
AAATGGTGCTTCATCCCGTAATTGTGCCAAGGCGTGCAACAGCACGACCGAATCGAGCCCGCCAGATAGACCAACGCATACATGGCCCTCGCTCCCCCGATGGACCGCGAGTGTCGTGCGCAGTGCTGACAGGATCTGATCTTGGCCGGTTGTCATACCGTCAACCGGGTTGTGCGCACTCAGGCGGTGACAGTCTCAAAAGCGCCGTAGGCCATCAGACGATCAATACGGCGACGCACCAAGGCGTCGTGATCGAGACCATCCACACGTTTCAGCGCTTGCTCAAGCGCCTGCTTCAGGTTCTTGGCCATACCAACGACATCGCGATGCGCGCCGCCCGGCGTTTCTTCAACCACCTGATCGATCAAGCCAAGTCCTTTCAAACGACCGGCGGTGATACCCATGATCTCGGCGGCCTCAGAGGCCTTTTCCGCGCTCTTCCATAGAATGGTGGCACAACCTTCCGGTGAAATAACCGAATAGGTGGAATGCTGCAGCATCAATACTTCGTCGCCCACGGCAATAGCCAATGCACCACCGGAGCCGCCTTCGCCAATGACCGTCACGATAATCGGCGTCTTGAGTTCAGCCATGACCAACAGGTTGCGGCCAATAGCTTCCGACTGACCACGCTCTTCGGCACCAATACCCGGATAAGCACCTGGCGTATCGACAAAGGTAAAGACGGGCAGACCGAATTTTTCGGCCAACTTCATTAGGCGCAGCGCCTTACGATAGCCTTCTGGACGAGGCATACCAAAATTTCGGTAAATCTTTTCTTTGGTATCGCGCCCCTTTTGGTGGCCGATGACGACACAGGGTTCGCCATTCAGACGCGCCAGGCCACCGACGATGGCGGTATCATCGGCAAATGCACGATCGCCATGCAATTCGTGGAAATCAGTAAAAATATTCTCAACGTAATCGAGCGTATAGGGCCGCTGCGGGTGACGCGCCACCTGTGCACTTTGCCACGGTGTCAACTTGGCATAGATGTCATGCGACAGGGTGCGGCTTTTTTCGGCCAAGCGATCAACTTCTTCTGAAATATCGACCCCCGATTCCTCCTGCATGGCGCGGAGTTCATCGATCTTGTTTTCCAGTTCGGCGATCGGCTGCTCAAAGTCGAGAAACGTCGTTTTCATCGGCACAATTATCCTGCATCGGTTTAAGGCTCCATTCTAACAGAGGGGCATCCCTGCCCATGGTGCGGCGCAACCAATCAGTAACTAACGATCACCGGATCCAGGCTGCGCCAAAGATACCAGGTGGCGACTGTGCGCCAGGGAGCCCATGCCTCTCCTTTGTCACGGAGGGCGCCTAGCCCTTGTCTCTTTCCGGCGAAGTAGTGCTGCCAAACCGCCTTTTGTAACCCGATATCATCCACCGGGAACACATCTGGCCGCATCAGGTTAAAAATTAGGAACATTTCTGCCGTCCAACGTCCAATGCCCCGCACCGCTGTTAGCTCGGCAATCACGGCGTCATCCGGCATATTCGGCCAATCCCGCGCATGAATACGGCCATGCACAAAATGTGCTGCCAGGTCGCGGGCATATTCGGCTTTGCGTTGCGAAAGACCACAGGCACGCAGGGTATCGACCTCTTTCGCATACACCGCTTCCGGGGTGATGGTTTCGACGGTGGCACAGATACGAGCCCAAACGCTATCTGCCGCCTTCACCGAAATCTGCTGTCCGACGATCGAGCGAAACAGCGTCTGAAAAGGGTCGCCTCGTGAGAACAGCCTGGCATGTGGGTATGTGCGTATAAGACCGGCCATGACCTTATCCTTGCGCGACAATGCCCGAGTAGCCCGGGACCAGTAATCCGGGGTGGTGACCTCGCCCGGTTTAACGGCCATCGCAGCTAGCGTTGCCCATCCGCAACGTAAGGATTATCGATACGTTCATCGCCAAAAGTCGACATGGGGCCATGACCGGGAACAAACCGCACATCATCGCCGAGCGGGAAGAGCTTGTCGCGGATCGAACTGATCAATTGTTGGTGATTGCCCCGTGGGAAGTCCGTACGACCAATCGATTGCTGAAAGAGCACATCACCCACCAACGCCAGTCGCGTCGGCTCGTGGTAGAAGCACACATGACCCGGCGTATGGCCCGGACAGTGAATTACCGATAGCGTTTCACCCGCAACGCTGACCGTATCCCCATCATTCAGCCAGCGGTCCGGCTCAAAAGCCTCAACATGGGGAAATCCAAACTGCTTGGATTGGGCTGGCATCCCCTGGATCCAGAAGGCATCCTCCTGCTGCGGTCCTTCAATGGGTACACTGAGACGACGGGCTAAATCGGCAGCGCCACCGGCATGGTCAATGTGGCCGTGGGTAATCAGAATCTTCTCGATATGGAGACCACGCTTATCGACCTCGGCAAGCAGGCGATCAATGTCACCACCGGGGTCCACAACCGCACCACGTTTGCTAGCCTCATCCCAAAGCAGCGTACAGTTTTGTGCAAAGGGCGTCACCGGGACGATGGCAAATTTGAGTTCTTTCATAGGCTTTCCGTAACCGCGCGTACAGTGTTGGGTTGCTGAGTCGTGGCACAATGCTGACCATTGCCTCGCATTTTGCCACGAGTATGTCCCCTGCTATGCCAGAAAACCTGATTCCCCACATTGACTCCCCCTTTGCCTGGAGTGCGCTCCTGGTCTTTGTGGCTGCCGCTCTCGGAGCCGACTTCATGTCGCTGCGGCGTCAAGGTAACCGCATCATCAGCTTTAAGGATGCCCTGCGGTGGTCTATTCTTTGGGTCAGCCTGGCGATGGTGTTCTGCGCCGGCCTTTGGCTATCTCTGGACCTGACCGAGGGTCGCGCTCTGGCTAATCTAAAGGCGGGAGAGTTTTTGACCGGGTACCTGATTGAAAAGTCACTCTCTGTCGACAATTTGTTCGTTTTTCTGATGCTGTTTACGACCTTTCATGTACCGCTTCCGCAACAGAAAAAGGCGCTGATGATCGGTATCGTCGCGGCGATCGTGCTTCGGATTCTCTTAATCCTCATCGGTGCCTGGCTGATTAGTCGCTTTAGCTGGGTCATGTATCTCTTTGGCGTATTTCTGCTGTATACAGGCGTAAAAATGGTCGTCGCCGATGAGGAAGTGCATGACCTGGAGAACAACAGCCTGCTTAAGTGGATGCGCAATCATCTGACGATCACACACGAATACCATGGCAGCGCCCTCTACATCATCAAAGATAAGGTTCGGGTTTATACCCCCCTGTTTCTGGTGGTGGCGCTGATTGGTGTGACGGATGTCATGTTTGCCGTCGACTCAATCCCGGCCATCTTTGCCGTGACCAACGATCCTTACATCGTGATGAGCTCGAACATTTTCGCCGTACTCGGATTGCGGGCACTCTATTTCATGCTGGCCGGTATGGCCGAACGATTTCATCTGCTCAAATTTGGGCTGGCGGCGATTCTCGCCTTCATTGGCACCAAGATGCTGATTGTCGATTTCTATCACATCCCGGTAGGCGTTTCCCTGGCAATCGTTCTGGTACTCTTAGCGGTCACGATGATCGCCAGCCTGGTGATCAAACCTAAAGCAGCCGATTAATCGCGTTTGCTATCGCATCCTGTACGGATGGCAATTCACCCAAGGGTGGCAGCAACCTGAGCTGAAGTTGCGGGTGCTGCTCACGGATCTCCGACAGCATGACAGGCACTTCCTGGCGCAGATGTCCACCTTGGGCAATAAAAAACGGCAGGATATCGATCTGTTGCGTCATGTCACCCAACTGACGGACGATCGCATCAATAGCTTCCGGTAACGTCGGCGACATGAACTCTAGGAACGCAATCACCACCGGAAGATCGGGGTTCTCGGTTTGTAACCGTTGTGCCACTGCTTGCACCGGTCGCGCCCATTCCGGGTCGCGGGCACCGTGTGCAAAAAGGATCAGCGTCTTGTTCATAGGTGGTTTTTTTATTTAACCCGGTGCAAGTGCGGCTTAGCAGGCCGTGGGCTTGCGGGTGCTTCATCGACAGATCCGGCTGAGTCGGGGCTTTCCGATGGCATCTTGGTCACGACCGAAGGCTCGTAAGCGAACTCCATGCCCGCGCCATTTTCTCGGGCAAAAATACCGGTCACTGCACCCACGGGGAAAATCAGTTCACGTGGCACACCGCCAAACCGGGCTGAGAGCATAATCCACTCGTTGCCAATATCCAGCGACCCGGTTGCCGCCGGGCTGAGATTGAGCGTCAACGTGCCGTCTTGCACATACTCCAGTGGCACACGGCACTGCTCATCAACAAAGAGGGTGAGATAAGGCGTAAACCCGGCATCGCAGCACCACGACCACAATGCCCGGATTAGATATGGCTTGCTAGAGAGCAAAAGTCACCCTACTTACGCATGATCTTTTCTTGAGGAGTCATCGAGTCAATGAACCCCTGACGGCTGAAGATCCGCTCAGCGTACTTGAACAGCGGCGCCGCCGACTTAGGCAAGGCGATCTCATAGTGATCCAGACGCCACAGCAGCGGGGCAATTGCCACATCGAGCATCGAGAACTCATCCCCCAGCAAATACTTTTGTTTGTTGAAGATTGGTGCGATTTCGATCAGGCGATCACGAATTTCGCTACGCGCCTTATCAGCGGTCTTCAACTTACGTTCGACCGGATCGATGAACGCAAAAATTTCCCGCTCCATACCATTCAACAGCTGACGCGCCTGAGCGCGCTGCACCGGGTCAGGCGGCATGAGCTGCGGGTGCGGGAAACGCTCATCAATGTACTCATTGATGATATTGGGCTCATAAAGAATCAGATCGCGCTCGACCAACACCGGTACACGGTTGTGCGGGTTCATGACCGCCAGGTCTTCTGGCTTGTTCATCAGGTCGATGTCGTGAATCTCGAAGTCCATGCCTTTCTCGAACAGCACAATCCGGCAGCGGTGACTGAACGGGCAAACGGTTCCCGAGTACAAGTGCATCATGATCTAGATCCTCCAAAAAAAGATCGGGATCGAACCTCGTCGACCCCGAGCCCTGCAGCGTCAAAAAGACGCTGTCGTTTACTGCTTAGTGAATATCTTTCCAGTAGTTCTTCTTCAGGGCATAGGCTGCCACGAAAAGAACGGCCAGGAAGGCCAGAACGCCAAAGCCGATGGCTTTGCGGGTCCCTGCACCCGGCTCACCCATCCAGACGATAAAGGCCGTCAGATCTGCGATCTGCTTGTCGTACTGTTCCGGTGTCAGCAAACCGGGCTCGGCTAGCACAAGCTTCTTGTGCTCAACGCCCTGTTCGTCCTTCGTGACTTCAAGAACCTGCACACCCTGCAACTGCCAAAGGACATGAGGCATACCCACGTTCGGAAAAACCACGTTATTCCAGCCCGTCGGGCGCAGATCATCCTTGTAGAAGCTACGAAGATAGGTGTAGATCCAGTCGGCACCGCTACCATCACCGGATGCGCGTGCACGGGCCTCCAGCGTCAGATCCGGCGGCACTACACCAAACCACTTCTTTTGCTCATCCGGACGTGCAGCAACCTTCATGGTGTCGCCAATCTTGTCACCAGTGAACATCAGGTTGTCTTTGATCTGCTGCTCTGTCAGACCCAGGTCCTGAAGTTTCTCGTAACGCACAAAGGAGGCACCATGGCAGTTCTGGCAATAGTTGACGAACAGCTTGGCACCATTTTGCAGCGCAGCGTTGTTACCCTGCAGGTTCGGCGCCTTATCTAGATGAAGCGCTTCACCACCAGCGAAGGCCAGCGCGGGAACCATCAGTACTGCAGCAATAAGATTCTTAATTTTCATGATTGCTTTCCCGTTAGCCGTTCACGCGCTCAGGCGGAATGGTGTATTTGTCGATCTTCGAATACCAGGGCATGGCCAGGAAGAAGCCGAAGTAAATCAGCGTACACACCTGGGAAATCTTCTCACCCCAGTATGACGGGGGTTGGGTGCCAAGGTAGCCCAGAATAAAGAAGGCAATCACAAACACGGTCAACGCGGTTTTGAAGATCGGGCCGCGGTAGCGGATCGATCTGACCGGGCTGCGATCCAGCCAGGGCAGGAAGGCGATGATCACCACCGATGCGCCCATACCAACCACACCCCAGAACTTGGCGTCGATACCCAGGATCGGCCACACAATCGCACGCAGCACCGAGTAAAACGGCGTGAAGTACCAGACCGGCGCAATGTGCGGCGGTGTCTTCAGGGGGTCTGCCTGGAAGAAGTTGTTGTACTCCAGGAAATAACCGCCACCTTCCGGTGCGAAAAAGACCACGATTGAGAAGACGAACAGGAAGACCACAACGCCGACGATATCCTTCACCGTGTAGTACGGGTGGAACGGAATGCCATCCAGCGGGTTGCCATTGGCATCCAGCTTTTCCTTGATCTCGATGCCGTCGGGATTGTTCGAACCCACTTCATGCAGTGCGACCAGGTGGGCAGCGACCAGGCCGATCAGGATGAGCGGCACGGCAATCACGTGCAGCGAGAAGAAGCGGTTGAGCGTTGCATCCCCCACCACAAAATCACCGCGAATAAGGGTCGACAGATCTGGGCCAATCACCGGGATCGCGCCAAACAGGTTGATAATCACCTGGGCACCCCAGAACGACATCTGCCCCCATGGCAACAGGTAGCCCATGAAGGCCTCGGCCATGAGGCACAAGAAGATCAGCGTGCCAAACACCCAAAGCAGCTCGCGTGGTTTGCGGTACGAGCCGTAAAGCAGACCGCGGAACATATGTAGATAAACCACAACGAAGAACGCCGATGCGCCGGTCGAGTGCAGATAGCGGATCAGCCAGCCACCTGGCACGTCACGCATGATGTATTCGACGCTGGCGAAGGCAATCGGGATACCGCTTTCGTTCAGGTTGGCATCCGGCTTGTAGTTCATGACCAAGAAAATACCCGTCACGATCTGGATGACCAGAACCAGCAGCGCCAACGAGCCGAAGAAGTACCAGAAGTTAAAATTCTTCGGTGCATAGTACTCGGTCAGATGACCCTTGATGGTCGAGGTTAGGGGGAAGCGTGCGTCAATCCACTCAAGAAGATTGCCACCTAGACTACCGTCGGACTTGTACTTGTCAAAGTGCTTGTTGCTGGCCATCGTCAGGCTCCTTTGCTTTCGCCAATGATCAGGCGGGTATCGCTCAGATAGGCGTGCGGCGGAATTTCGAGGTTGGTCGGTGCCGGCTTGTCCTTGAAGACACGGCCAGCCAGATCAAAGGTCGAACCGTGGCAGGGACACAGGAAGCCACCCAGCCAGTCACCCGGCATACCCTGTGATGCGCCTTCAGAGAACTTCGACGACGGCGAGCAACCCAAGTGGGTACAGATACCAATCGCAACCCAGATATTGTCCTTGATCGAACGATGTTCGTTCTTGCAGTACTCTGGCTGCTGCGGCTTCTCCGAGTTCGGGTCAGCCACTGCATCATTCAGTTTGGGCAGCGTACCCAGCATTTCCGGGCTGCGGTTCAGGATCCACACGGGTTTGCCCCGCCACTCGACCACCATCATCTGACCGGGTTCGAGTTTGCTGATGTCGGCCTCAACCGGCGCACCCGCGGCACGAGCACGTGCAGAAGGTAGCAAGCTACTGACGAAAGGGATCGCAGCGGCAACTGCGCCCACACCCCCAATCGCCGCAGTGGTTACGAGTAACCGGCGACGGCTGGGATCTACTTTCTGCTCATTGCTCATGGATTTGTCCCCAGAGTGTTCAGACTTAATGAATTTTTAAGATTATACGCAAAGACAATTCAGGATTCTACCCGTCGGCGCTCCCTCAGCGCCTGCGCAAGCGTACCGCTATCGACAAACTCCAGCTCCCCGCCTACTGGCACCCCACGGGCAATCCGGGAGACCTTGAGCCCCTGTTTTTTGAGCATTTCGCTCACGAAATGGGCGGTCGCCTCGCCTTCGTTGGTGAAATTGGTCGCCAGAATGACTTCCCGGACAATGCCGTCGCTAGCACGCGTAACGAGCTGATCCAGACGCAGGTTACGCGGTCCCAGGCCATCCAGGGGGGAAATCCGACCCATGAGCACAAAATAGAGGCCATTATAGGCTTGGGTCTGTTCGATCATATTCAGATCAACCGGAGACTCGACCACACAAAGCACTGAAGGATCCCGCCGGTCCGACTGGCAGCGCTCACAAACTGGCGTTTCCGTATAGGTATTGCAACGTTCGCAATGCTGGATCCGCTTGATGGCCGAGTCCACAGCAAAGGCCAGGCGAGCCGCCCCCTCGCGGTCATGTTGCAGGAGGTGATAGGCCATACGTTGGGCCGACTTCGGGCCAACGCCCGGTAGGCAGCGCAGTGCCTCGATCAGACTTTCAAGCGTTGCCGACACGACGAATCAGAACGGAAGCTTAAAACCCGGCGGCAGATTCAGACCCGCCGTAAAACCCGACATTTTGCTCTGCGAAGTCTCTTCCACACGACGCACGGCGTCGTTGACGGCCGCCGCTACTAGGTCTTCGAGCATTTCACGGTCATCCATGGCGGCTGGGTCAATCGAAATGCGGCGTACGGCGTGCGCACAGGTCATCACCACTTTGACAATCCCAGAACCCGCCTGTCCTTCGACCTCGACCGTGGCCAGCTCAGCCTGAGCCTGCTTCATCCGTTCCTGCATCTGCTGAGCCTGCTTCATCAGATTACCCAGACCACCCATACCGCCCATACCACGCATTGTCATACCCCCTGTTTACAAGCAATGGAAACTCAACCCGCCAGTGGGCGAATTGAGCCATCGATTAACTTCGCATCAAAAACGTCGATCATTTCCTGCACCACTGGATCGCTTTCAATCGCGGCCACTGCATTATTCATACGTTCTGTGGCTGCCTCCCGCTTCAGAACGGCAGCGGTCACGCCAACCTGTTCCACAATATCAAAGCGCACGCGAACCGGTGCACCCATCTTCTCCGACAGCGCCTGCGCAAGTCGCTGTTCAGAAGCGGGCATTTGCAACTGGCGATGCGTCGCCGGCAAATTCAAAACCATCAGGCCATCGACAAACGACTGACAGGCACTATGCTGCGCAAGTTCGCGAGTCATGCCCTTGAGACCCAGTTGGTCGATCAGCTGCGGCCAGGCCTCTGGACGAAATCCCGCTGCTGATTGCAAAGGTTCAGGCACTGAAACTGAGTGAACCGGCTCAATCGGACGCGGTGGGACCGATTTGTCCTTAGTTTGCACCGCGCTCGCCACTGATGTGACAGCAGGTGTCGGAGAAGATACAACTGCACCAAGCGACATCGGTTGGGCCGTTGCCGCATGCCCCGGGTGCACGGTCAACAAGCGCAACATCGCCATCATAAAACCATGGGCAGGATCCGGTGCCAGGCGGAGATCAGCGCGCGCCCGGGTCGCCACTTGGTAGATCAACTGCGCATAGGGTCGGGAGCATTGGCTGGCGAGATCACGCAATTGGTTCGCGTCATCTTGCGCCAAAGAAGAAAACTCTTGTGCGCCCTCGAAAGCATCAAACTGCATCAATTGCAGCGCCACAGCCAGGCGGGCCAGGTCATCCAGTGCTGACTCAAACGACAAGGTCGCTTCGGCCATATGGTGTACCTGCGAACGCACGCCGTCTACATCGCCATGAATCAGCGCTGCCAGCATGGTCAACATCCGGGAAAGATTCGTTGTTCCCAACATCTGGCCAACCTGATCACCCTGCACCGAGCCGGCACCATGCGCGATGGCCTGATCCAGCAGTGACAATGCATCCCGTACGCTGCCGCCAGCCGCGCGGGCAATCAGATCTAGCGCTTTAGCATCGGCCGGAATCCCCTCACCTGCCAGGACATGCGACAAATGAGCCGACAGCTGGGTTGGCGAAATCTGCCGCAGATTAAACTGCAAGCAGCGTGACAGCACCGTCACCAGAATCTTCTGTGGGTCGGTGGTTGCGAGGATGAATTTGACGTGCGCCGGGGGTTCTTCCAGCGTCTTCAGCATGGCATTGAACGCATGCGAAGTGAGCTGATGCACTTCGTCGATCATGTACACCTTGTAACGACCGACACTCGGCAGAAAGGTGGCCTGCTCGAGCAGCTGCACCATTTCGTCGACGCCACGATTGGAGGCCGCATCCATCTCGATATAGTCGACAAAGCGACCTGCATCAATCTGCTGGCAGGCAGAACACACGCCACACGGTGTTGATGACACCCCTTGCTCGCAGTTAAGCGCTTTCGCCAGGATCCGGGCGATGGTGGTCTTGCCAACGCCACGGGTACCAGTCAGCAGATAGGCATGGTGCAAGCGATTGGCGTCCAACGCATGTGTCAATGCACGCACAACGGCATCCTGGCCCACCAGGGAATCAAATGTTTTCGGACGCCACTTGCGCGCGAGTACCTGGTAGCTCATGTATGGGATGCCGGGAAATTAAGGTGGCGAGCCCGACCCCCGGCACTTGCCTCAGTCGCTGTGGCTGCTTCCTTCCGGACCTGACCCGATTCACGACCTAACAATGCGAGGAGACCCGCCACGCGCTATTCTACCAGCGCAAACACTGGCATCAATCGATGGGGCCAGGAATTTAAACGTCAACGCCGCAGCAGACTGCGTGACACTTTTCCAGCGGCCGTTAAAGTAAAAACCCCACCCTAGGGATTCTAGGATGGGGTTTTGGTATGGGGAGCCTGGCGGTGACCTACTTTCGCAAGCGAAGTGCTCACTATCATTGGCGCGTTCTCGTTTCACGGTCCTGTTCGGGATGGGAAGGGGTGGGTCCAAGA
>JACCDW010636285.1_pt1 | contig 10764 bp, 11 predicted proteins | sample 7449781 | NCBI WGS metagenome assembly JACCDW01 (sample SAMN15323449, study PRJNA562643) | freshwater metagenome | isolation source: river surface water | place: USA:Blue River Watershed | collected 2017-08-18
CTATCTCGCACGGCGGATTGTTCGCCAGAAATTCCGCGCCGCGCAAATCCACGAAGAACTCGTCAGCGTCGTCTGGTCGCCCGCCGCCTTCCAGAAACGTCTGGATATGGGATTGTCTCTGGATGAAGTGTGTGACCTGTAAAGGAGAGAGCCCAAAGAAGGATTCTACTTCTCAGTAGATGAGCGGCTTCAAACGCCCTGGTGGAGACATCACAACACTCTTGGACCTCGTCAGCAGAGACCGCCAAGACAATGATTTTTTTCCACTCAATACCAACGAGACATGGTTCACTCGAGACCCCGACCGCAGACTCGCACCCAGTGTTCCTCTTCTCGCAGATTTCCCCTTCCGCGGCCCCGCCTCCTTCGGACAACGGTTTACGTTTGATATTGGGTCCGTTCCCTGTGGAGATTTGCTGTTTGGAACGGTCCTCCAAGTGAAACTCGGCCACTGGCTTGACAAAACCACACAGCTCTTTCTCCAATCGGGTCGCTATTTGTATAAAACACCAGAAGAAGCCTGGTTCTATGCGAACAGCATCGGAACCTGTCTCATCGCAAAGGCGGAACTGGAAATAGACGGAAAAACCATAGAGGAATATGATGGAGATTTTGCGAATGTGTTTGCGGCTCTCTACACTGACTACAATACGCAGATAGGAATTGCGGTGGACCATCTCGGACGCACCAGCATACCCAAACTCAAGACCTGGGACCCCGCACGACTCTTCCCTGTAGAAGATGGAACCATCCATTGCATCCTCCCCTTCTTTTTCGGCAGACAGCGACTCCGCGAAGCACTCCCTATGATTGCCATTAAGGAAGGTGCCGCACGAATCCACGTCACGCTCCGCCCTTTCACAGAATGCGTGAGACAACTCCGCGGATACCGCGATTCCTGCGTCGCAACCCCCTTGGAACGCGTGATCCAATTCCAGGATACGACATTCCCCTATACGCAATACGTGGATGTCAACACGTCCATCGCTGAACCGGCCTTTGAGAATGTTCGACTTCTCACGTTCGGCTCCATTCTCGATGGGCCGCTTCGCCAAACCATGCTCCGTCAACCGTTTGAGATTCTCCACCGCGAAGTCCAGACCTTTTCTTTCACGGAACCTCTCAAATACGTCGTCGCAAAGACTGGGCGGTCCGATACGATTCGCATTCAATTGCCGCTCGAGGCGAATCATCCTGTGGAGGAGATTCTATGGTTTGTCCGCAGAAAGGATGCGAGAGACAACAATGAGTGGGTGAATTACAGCAGTGTTCTGGAAAAAGAGTATGACCCCATTTACAAGCCACTGAATACGCTCCTCGTACGAGCCATTCTTCAAGTCAACGGAATTACGGTGTGTGACGCAGAAGAGGAATACTACAGAAACCTCATCGCACAACACCATCGTGGGGGCATTGTGCCCTATCAGCGCTACATTTACGGATATCCATTCGCCCGCCATCCTGGAGAGCACCAGCCGAGTGGAACACTCAACGCAAGTCGCGTCCAGAATCTGCGACTGACCTTGGAATTGAAAGGGACGGCGGGAATTGAGTGGGAAGTGAAGGTGTTCTGCGTCGCACTGAACTGGCTCCGATTCCAGAACGGCCTCGCTAATCCTATCTTTGAGGACTAAGACATCAACACGCTGCGGAAATTCAAGTAATTCGGACCGAGAATCGCAAACACCACCTTCTTGAAAAGGCCCTTCTGCTCCTCGCAGATTTTCTTGAAAATCTGGGCCATGTGATATCCAGGACAGCCATACGCACCACACCCCCACGCACTCAACACGAGAACATCATTGCCCTCCTTGGCTCCAATCCAGAAAAGGAGTCGTATCTTCTTCTCCATTGTTGCAATGTCCTCCGCATTCTGGAAGAGCTTTCCATCGTTGGAAATCCACGGGTCCTTCACCGCAGGCGCCGCAATCATGTCTATCGTTTCAGGCCTATCCATGTAGGTGTATCCTGATGCCATAGGGCCGCAATAATATTCTACGCCCTTGCTGATAAATGTCGTGTACCGCCTGGGAGGATAATAGGACTGGTGAAGATACTTGAAATAATTGCTTCTGCGGAAACACTCCTCTTCCTGTGCGCCTGAGCCGAAATCAACCATCCCTCCCGCAGTTCGCCAACACGACATGTTTAGCATAAGAGGATTGTATCCTTCACGCTTCAGACGAACCGCCAACTCAATGCAATCAATCTGCTCTACACTCAGCACAGTATCATACTGCCTTGGAAGAGCTGCCGCTTGGCTCTCTGAAAAATCCTCATAAATCACACTCTCATGGTGTGGAAAGTCCTTGTACTTCTCTTGCGTCTGCTTCCAGACCGTCATGCGGTCGTATTCTGGACGAGGAAACATCTCTGTAAACGAGGGACTTTTCGTTTATATAGCCTGCCGCGGAACGAGCCCCACTGTAGAGAGATGGAGACGGTTCTCTTCATTTTCGCGGCGGATGTGGCGATTACAACCGCCCTTACGAAATTTCGCGACCAGGCACGTCAGAAAATTGTAGAGGGGTGGAGAACAGGGTCTCTTACTGAAGGAGAGCTACGGTGGCTCAAGGACCAGCACTGGTTTCGCTCACAGATTCTGAAACCCGTCGGAGAACGGGTGCCATTTTACAAAAAAGAGAATTAATTTGTCGGCTCTCTATATATGAGCGGCGCAGGGCAAGGAAAGAAGGAAGAGAAGAAGAATCGCGGTGAAATGAATAAACTATCGGCGTACAAGAGCACACCGTCTACTGCGAATGCGTCAAGTCTACTTAGCATCGATTGGAATAATTCATATTTGTCCTCAACAGAAGCAATCCACAACAAGGCAAACAGAATCCAGTATGCTGCGAACACTCACCGCGAAAGGGAGAGGGACCTTGCAAACAACAGCCTGAGAAATTATCACAAACGGAGCAAGTCCAAGCAGAGAAAGACGCGCAGAAATACGAGACGCCGCTCATAAATACGGAAGAAGCCAGTGGCCGTTCTTTTTCATGCGAGCCAATTTCGCAGGACCGACGAGCCAATTGTAATGAAGAATGGAAAACTGCGGACATTCCGCCTTCCATCCTTCTGAAAACACTCCATTCGGATAGAGTTCGCGTGGCATCGTATCATAGAGTACTTGTTTGGCTTGGAGCTGCGTATTCACCCACCGCTGGTCTTCTGGGGCCTGCGACCAGGTAGCCTTGTCTGTCACCTTGAAAATTCCTCCGTCGTGACCGTGCGACCACGCAATGAGTCCCGTACAGCAATTCTTACACGGCTTCACACAGGGCCCTTTTCGCTGCTCGTCGCACTGAAACAGATGAGGAATTGCTGCGAGTTTCTCCCCAATATCAGGGACGAAATCACGGGATATCGCGACATCTCCGTCCAAATAGATACAGGTCGCAATTTCGGGACGGGCGGCGAAGGATGCGAGGATATCGAGCTTTACAAGATTAATCTCCTGAAACGGCTTGGACCCAAACAAGAGCATCTGTCCTGTGCTGTCGGACTGGGCCTTTTCATACAAGACACACGGAATCCCTTCGTTCCGAAAAAACCGGTAGACGGGCTTGTCCGCACACACAATCGCCAACTTCCACGGAACTTTCGCTGCCTGGAGATGCTTGTAGAGATTCAGTGTGTAGAACTTGTATCCACTCGTGGTAAGAGTCCATACAAGTGTTTGGTCTTTGGTGAGAAACGGACTAATATTCATGGCGAGTCTTAGCGAAGAAGATTTAGACCTCTCTCCACGACATTGGAAATTAAATATGCATTGGAGGACCCGTTAAAAAAAGGGATTTTTTTCTCTTCTTTTGCTTCCTTCTTTTCCTGTGCGCCAGGCGCCTCCTCTTCCACAATTTTCGAACGAATCGCAACAAAAAATTCCTTGTAGGCCATCTTGTTGCAAACCACCGATTTTGAGATGTGCTTGTGTAAATTTCCAGTGTTTGCGAACTCAATGTCACAATGCTTACAATACGGTTTCTCGCTCCCTCCTGATATGGCATTCTCAAGAATAGAATCCACCCATTGGCGAAGAGGAGGCAGATTCTCATGGTCTAAAAACTCCGTTTCAGGCGAATTCTTTTCAAGCCACTCTTTGCACGCTGGTTTCCGCTCATAATGTCTGTTTAAGGAACGCTTCGCAGTGAAATATTTCTTACAAGCACCGCAAGAATAATCTGTGATTTTCCGACTCATTCCTTGCTCCTCCGCAGTTTTGATAAGCTCAGTTGTCATATCTCCAAATTCAGTATTCAAAGGAGCGGATACGTAGACATCCGCAAGCTGACTCAGCACCACCTCTCCATCAGTAATCTCCCATCCCATGTCTTTAATTTGGGAAGCAGAAACCCCCTGAATCGTATCAGGAATTCCTGAGAAAGGCGCCCTTTCTCCTGATTTCCGATTCTCTTCCAGAATCTCCGAGGTCCACTTGATTGTATTTCGAATCGCATCCCACGCTTTTCTTGCCTCTTCACCTTCGAGAGGTGTAATCTTAGCTGATGATGTTAATGTAGAATAATATGTAGATAGACTCTTTTCATAATTCTTCAAATCATTCACGAACGACTCAATCTCCATATTCGCTCCACATAACGTTGACACCGCAGAATTCATTCTACTCTGAGAATTCCAAGAAAATCACCGAACTGGAACGCAAATTCCTTTGCGGTGAAGTTTGACCGGGAGGGAACGAAATGGTGCGGGGCGGTCACGGCGGCGGCGCCGCACCCCCTAAAAGCGGTTCCTTCGTGCCACCACACTCCTTCGGAGGCGGATTTATCTCTACTGCCGTGCCTTCGTCCAAAAACGTACCCTCTTTGATGGCTTGGATGTCCTTCAGAAGAGCCTTGGAAATGGAATTGTTCGTCTTCTCAAAGACGTTTACAAGAGACGCGAGGATATTCAGACCCACACCAATCCACACGAGACTCTTCATGTCATATCCCGCAGCTATTGTCGTTGTTAGGATTCCCGCCGACTGAATAATGTGAAAAAGATATACGAGCACCATGTTTGTCGTGTTGAGGCACTTGCGTCGCTTCATGAACGATTTCAAATCGTCCAACTTGTTCTGCTCGAACAGAGTCTGGATTTCAAGGTTCGTATTCATCCTCTACAGAACCTATAGAGATTCTGTGCCTACAAAAGAGATGGTAGCGGCGCTACTTCGAGTTCTGAATAGTGGCATCCAAGATTCTCGTCTCCTTCCTCCACGCGGACAACCCCGCATAGAAATGTTCCAGAAAGCGTTTCTCCGTGCGGGGCGGTTCACGACACAGTTTACACGCCTGGATTTTGACACGAAACCTCTTCTCGGCTCCTCCTGTACTCTGACGATTCCACGGAAAGGGCATCTTGTCTCGCGACTCTATCTCGTGACAACTCTTCCCGATATCGCAACCCCTCAAGTCAAAGCACGGAAGGCGTGCGATGCCTCAGGACTCACCTTTGTCGGTCCCACCTTCGGATGGACGAATTCGCTCGGCCATGCGCTTCTTACTGAAGCGGCGGTGGAAATCGGAGGAGCTCGCTGTGAACGACTGGATGGACGTCTTCTGGAAGTGCTGGACGAGTTCTACACTCCGCTGGAAAAGACGACCCTCATGAATGCGATTCTTCCTCGCAAAGACAACGGATTCCGCGTAGGGAGTTTCGGCCTGGACGCCGCAGACCCTCAAGTCGCCGTGACCCCGCTCCCCTTCTGGTTCTCCTGCGGAGACAGCGGCGCGTTTCTACCCATAGACGCAATCCAAGCAGATTCCGTGGTGTTGCGTGTGAACTTCGCACCCGTCGCGAATCTGTTTGTGAGCGACGCAAAACAGGTGCCTCCTACGTCAGGAGCGAGCATTCCAGGAGAGGCGTATTTTCCTCTCGCAGGGTCGCCGTTTTACTATGCGGATGCCGCCGCTGGAAAACCCGTCAAAGGCCTCCAGGGAAATCCACTCGTCTCCCTCCAGAATGTCAGCAAAGTGCCTGGAGTTACCATGCCGACGACCTTTCCACTGGGAGATACGTACGTCATCGCAGAATATGTGTATCTTGACAAGCCCGAGGCGAACCGCTTCCGCATCGCAGACATTCGGATTCCCATCGTCCAGCACTATCCGTTCGAACCCGTGGACTCGCAGATGCGGCCGAAATTCCAGACGAATTTGAAAATTCCGAATCCGACGCGGAATCTGTTTTTCTATCTCCAGCGCTACGAAGCCGCCCACTACAACGCTCCGTTTCTCGCAACGCGAGATTTGAGTGGTGCGGGAACAGGAACCCCTTGGTGGCCCGATGCGTCTGGTCTCTCCGTCTACGCTCCTGGAGACTACAGCCCTGGCTTCAGCACACGTGAATCAGAACCGCTCTCTTCTGTGGCGTTGACATACGAAGGACGACTGGTGCGGTACTGGACTGACGCACCGAGTCTTTTCCGCTCCTTTATCCCGTCGTTGGATATGAGAAAAAGTCCATGGGTGAATCGGTATTATTACACACTGCCCTTCGGCCTTCAACACGGTCTCATGGCACCGTCTCTGCCTTCAGGAGAGGCGAATCTGGATAAGCTTCTGAATATAGAACTTGCGGTGGAACTTCATCCCAACCGAGGCTCTATCAATCCAAATGACGTGCCGCGCTATTTCTTATATCTGTGGGCGGAGACCTACAACATTCTGCGGGTCTATGGTGGGCGCGCGGGTCTCCTGTTTGCGTATTAAAAAAGACTCTCCTTATTCCTGGAGATGGCGGCCGTCCAAGGGGATGGACCTTACACATTCAAGTATTTTCTGGACGATTTGCGCTACGCAGGCTATGTCTGTCTCTGCTGGCCCACATTCCCTTTTGCGCTTATTGAATCGATGTTTGTAGATGGATACACTCCTGCCCTCTTCAATACTCCCGCAAATCGGCGACGGATTGAGCGAGCGAGACTGGCACGAATAAAAGAGGAAGAAGACGCAAAGAAGAAGACGTACGCCTATTACATGGAAGCAAAGTATGGACCAACTGGGAGTTCCAAGGATGAAGAAGAGCGGGCGAGGGCGGAAAGGGAAGCGGCAGAAGCTGCGTACGCCGAGCAAGAATGGAAGGATGGTCGGCGCCGTGAATAAGGGTGTCTAGTGTTTCTTCTGTCGGTGCGTCTTTCTCTTGAGGGACTTGCGAGTCCTGTGCCGTGTTGTGCGCGGACGACGACGACCTCCGTCCAGTTTTCCAGGCAATGTTGCGCGCCCATATTTCGCAAACTCCTTGTATGGTTCTACAAAGCCCTCAAACGGAACGCGATTCTTGGGAGCCTGGCTCATGGCCTCCTCAAAGGGCACAAATCGCTTCTGGAAATTCGCTTCGATTGCGTTCAAAAAGTTTTTCTGGGTCGGATACGTTTTCTTCATGTCGCTCATCCAGTCAACATAACTTTTCGTATGAGATTTGAAAGACTTCGTAAGCTCTCTGTGCTCGTAATTGTTGTGTTCCAACAGCTTCGCAGGATAGTCTGGCTCTAAAAATTCCAAATCTTTCGCAGTTGTGTAGGATTTCATTTCCTTGTAATACCGCATATCAAAGAAGTACACCATGGGAAAATACGCAGGGAGAATTCCATACATCAACATACGCTCATCCTTTCCAAAAGCTAGCGGTTTTAATGCACTTATCTTTTCAAGGGATGTTATCCATCTGAGCTCTTGGATTAACTCATCTGTCAGAATTATTTTGCCTGTTTCAGGGTCGGTGGTTTTGTAATATCGCGAAACCAGATAGTCCACGCAAATTTTCCAAAACTCCTCAATCCCCTTTCTGTCTTTCAACACAGAAGTAAATCCTGCGAAGAGACCTGGTTCTCCAAACCAACTGGCACCCTTCAAATACATATACTTGTAGTCCTTTGTAAAGTGGTCGAAATACGGAATCAGTTGTCGCCTCTCTGGAGGAATGGTCGCTTTGTACTCTTGTTGCTTCTTTTTCTCTGTTTCCCATTTCCTCGTTAAATAGGCCGACCAATTCTCTCCCTCTTCTTGCGGTATAGGCTCATCTCGTAATCTTCTAAGTTCAGCTATATTGTCATTTGTATACATATTTGAGCGAATGTAGATATGTTTGTACGGATTGAGTCCTTTCTCACCGCTAAATGATTTCCGAAGAGGGAATGTGAATTCTACAGGATAAGGAATGTTTGAGTGATAGAACGCAGAATACCGCAGGGAGCCACCCAGTACTATCTGTTTTCCTTGCTTCTCCATTTCAGGAAGGAATATTGTCAAATAGGTCGTTTCCCACGCACACGTCAAATACTGGAATCTCGCCCAATCATATCCACCCGCGTACAAAAACGCAGTAAAGAGTGTATCCGCATCTCGCATGTGGACGTTTAGAGAAGGATAGAGCTCCACCGCGTGATACCGCATACAGCGTAAAATGTCCTTTGAGAGGAGTTCTTCTTCATTGCTGAAATATTCCCACTCTGGAACAGCATACACTAAATTCGGATAGTCCTCGATGGAAAATTCCTCCGCAAGCATCTTGAGTGTAGGCCAAGTGGTGTAAATTACAACACCGTTGTTGCCTGGCAACCTCGCAGTCTCTCGTTTTGCTGCGGTGGAATCATTCGCACCACCCCCATTCTCTTCACCACCGTCCTCGGGCAAAGGAGGATATGTGTATTCTCCACCATGGACCATGTCTATATAGGTTCGTAGACCACTGAAATAGACTGTATCTCTGAATGTACCAGTAGAAGTACTCGGAAAATAGTAAGTAAAGGAAAAGACATTGTCCCAGCCCCTGCCCTCAATATTCTGACCCATCACATGGATACTCCCATTTTTTCCAGAGGCGAGCCCTTTTACAATCGGAATATCTATTTCTTGAATTTTGGGTCCTCCTTTTGTATTGTTTCCTCCTGCGCCTGCGGCTGCTGCCATTCTCTACTTTGGTGTGCGTTTTTTCTGCGTCTTGGAGGACCGTTTCTTTCGTGGTCCACCGCCGTGCCGCACTGTCGCCTTTTTGCCCGCCGCAGTGTACCGTGCAAAGGCTGTTCTCCCTGCATTCCCTTTCCAGCCTTTCAACTCTTTTGCCAATTCCACATATCCAGCTTTTTCATATTTTTCCAGCAATTCTTCTGGCGCAAGGGCCTTGGAAACATCCTTATTCACATAGTTTAGAAACTCTTCCTCTGTTGGAAATGCTTCTTTCATAGAAGCCAACCATTTCTCATACTCGTCCACTTGTCTACGAAACATAGCAGGAAGTGTATAGGGTTTAGAGGGGTCAACATTCAGAGGAACTTCTTTAAAATAGGATGGACTTGCCATTTTAATTTTCTCGTGATGTTTCAATGCCTCAATATTCTCTCTGGTTTTTATCTTTTTATTCAAACTAGACGGAAGCTCCCCATAATAGACAATCTCCATAAAGAAGATTGTATCAAAGAATTTTGGAATGATTCCATAGAGCAACATTCGCTCATCCTTTCCTATCGCATAGTGCGAGTTCGAATGAAACCGGTTGGAGATTGAATTGCGTGTCATTTTGTAGCGCTGTACCATGTAGTCCACGCATATCGCCCAAAAATTCTCAATTCCTGTTCTGTTTCGTAAAACACTGCTGAATCCAGCAAAGACTCCATGACCCTCATGTTCTTTTCCAGTGCCATACACAAATTTTCGCTTGAAAATTTCTCTATATCGCTCATACGGAAATTTCCAGTTATAAGCAGAAAGGCTTGGTACAAATGGAAATAATTCGTAATTTCTATTCAGATTAAGCGGAAACGTAAAATCAACTGGGTAGATTAAATTACCATGATAAATTCCAAGAGTATATCCTTCATGTGAACCCAGTACGATTTGTTTTCCAAAGGCCTCTACTTTCGGTAAAAACTCACGCAAATATGTGTCTTCCCAGTCCCTCACAAGTTCATAAAACTCCTTAGAACTCAGATTCCCAAGAAGACTCACGAAAAGAGTATCTGCATCTCTCATGTGAAGATTTGCGTTAGGAAAGGCCTCCACCGCCTGATACCGCATTGTCGTTAAAACAGTATTCTCTAAATCTCCTTCCTTCGTTGTGTAAAGAGGCCACTCTGGAATTGCTAAAATAAGATTTGGATACCGCTCCAGTGGAAAGAATTTCTGGAATAGCGTGGCAGTCAGAGTATTCGTATAAACTATCATTCCAAAAGAAGGTGCGTGGGCGTCATCGTGGACCATTTCAATGTAGGCTTGAAGTCCTCGAAAATAATCTGTTTCTTCAATCTCTAAACCCATCTTTCCATTATAATAAAAGACAAATGAAAAGATATGCTCTTTGCCTTGTCCTTCTGGGTTTTGTCCTTGGCAATGAATCACGCCATTCAGAGTGGGAGGAAACCCTGCTGCCGATGTAATCGGAATATCTCTCTTTAGTATACTCTTTATGGATGCTGACATCCTCCTACTCTATCCTCACAGAAAAAAGGACAGGAATGTGGTCGCTCCACGGTGCGTCGTCAAAATACTCCGTGGATATATGGTGAATTTTGTTCGAGTCCTTGTGAAGCACCAAGAGGTGGTCCAGATGTTCTCCTGTCTCAGGAAACGTAATGTGATGATTGGGGTCTGGCCTGGAAAACCACTTGAATGTCTGCATATTCATGTCCCCCACGAGGACTACACTCTCGCACTTGGACGCCGCTCCGTACAACTGAAACTGCTGCGTATCGCGCACCTCGGGATAATTGATTCGGATACCAGGAATGTCCGTCATATCCGACTGGAGATGCGTGTTGATGAC
>JACCDW010828095.1_pt1 | contig 10764 bp, 7 predicted proteins | sample 7449781 | NCBI WGS metagenome assembly JACCDW01 (sample SAMN15323449, study PRJNA562643) | freshwater metagenome | isolation source: river surface water | place: USA:Blue River Watershed | collected 2017-08-18
AATATATCCACTGTGGAAGCCCGATTCATTAACGCAACAAATAATCAAGTTGCGATTGATTGGACAGCATTTACCACTAATATCAACGGAGGAATTTTTAATGGTTATATTTCGAATGTCCCAGGCGGATGGTACACAGTTGAGCTAAGAGGGAAATTAGGAACTGTAATTGTTGGAACAACGACTCTCAACAGAGTTGGGGTTGGCGAAGTATTTTTAATTGCAGGGCAATCTAACTCTCAAGGACGTGACGGAAACTATGGAGAAGTTGGAGCTAATGATGAACGTGTTTTAAGTCATAATGAAATATCATGGTACGATACAGGATTAAGTCAATGCGATAAAAAAGTACCAAATTATCCAGCATTTAATCAAATTTTTAGTAATGGAAGCACCAGAAGTTATCTTTCTAAAACAGGATTTAGCCCTTGGTGCTATGGTAAACTTGGCGATAACTTAGTAGCAAAGCTGGGTGTACCTGTTGTATTTTTTAATGCTGCGGCTATGGCTACTTCTTCTATTAATTGGCGAGAAAGTGCCGATGGCCTTACTACTTATAGCCACTATGACATGCAAGCCTATTGCAATGCATCTGGAGTTCCATATAGTGGTTTTGAGCGTATTTTGAACTATTACGCTTCTGTTTTTGGAGTGAGAGCTGTATTATGGCATCAAGGAGAAACTGATAATTATATTCAAGTTTCTGAGAGTACCTATGCTTCTAATATAAATTATATCATCAACAAAAGCCGTTCTGAGGTTGGTAATGTGCCGTGGGTGATTTCAAGGGCATCGGTATTTGATAAAAATGCAAATGGTGGTACAGGCAATTCAAATTCTTCAATCATTAATGCACAAAACTCTTTAATTAACAGTGGAAACCAAATATTTCCAGGCCCTTCAACTGATGATATTTTAGGAGAAAATCGAATTGATGAAGTACATTTTTATGGAGGCGGCTTAATTGAATTAGCCAACAGATGGGATGCTGCTTTAAGTTTTGATTTCTTTAATTATGCCACTCCAATATCTGCTCGCAGCCTCCCTCTGGTTAGTGTGAGCTGTCATTCATCAAACGAACTTCGATTGACTGCCCCTTCAGGATATAATACGTATAAATGGGTGCGTATAGATACTGGAAATGAAGATTACGAGGATGCAACCGAAGCAACTACCCAAAGTATCGAACGTGCATCTGGCACTTACCGATGCTATGTATCAGATGCTCAGGGAAATATAACATTTACCCAGCCCGTAATCGTACAAAATGTATCTTCACAATGCAGTTGCATTGGAATCACAAACTGCTCTGGTGTTACCTATTTATCGGATACTCAAGCATGTAGTATGTCAAATGGCTGGGGACCTGTTGAAATTAATAAGAGTAATGGTGAAAATGGTACTGGCGATGGTACGACAATTAAAATTCGTGGCATATCATATGCCAAGGGGCTTGGGACCCACGCTAACTCTACAATTATATATAATCTCAATAATAATTTCGGTCGTTTTATTTCATCTATCGGTATTGACGATGAAGTCATAACCTCACCAGATGGAGCAACAGTCCAATTCAAAGTGTACAGAGACAATAATTTATCGTACACAAGTGGAATACTTAATAAAGGCAGTAACGTTGTGAAAATAAACATTGACGTTAAGGGAGTAAACGAACTAAAGTTAGAAGTTAATGACGCAGGAGACAATAATTATGCTGACCATGCCGACTGGGCAAATGCCCGCCTTCACTGTATTGATACGCAAGCCCCCTCTGCTCCTACTTCGCTAACACAAAGCTTACTCGCACAAAACTGTGTCACTTTAACTTGGAATGCCTCAACTGATAATATGGAAGTTGAAAAATATAATATTTATCAAGATGGAGCTTTGATTGGTAGTGTTGATGCACCTACGACTACCTTTAAAGTTTCAGGACTGAATCAATTGAACTACTATACTTATGTAGTAAAAGCGATTGATTATTCAGGCAATATGTCAAATCAGAGTAATTTATTAGAAATTGTCACCCTCCAAAACTTAATAATTTCAAATTCAAATAAGCTAATCAATAAAGGACAATCAAGTTCGTTATTTGCTTTTGGATGTTTTGGCGGAACCGTTACTTGGTCAACTGGTTCAACGGCCAATCCACTTGTAGTAAGTCCAACCGATACAACTATTTACAGTGTAACCTGTAAAGTAGGCGATTGTACAAGTATTGCCACCAAAGACACTGTCAAAGTAATCCCTGACTGTAAAACACTTTATGCATTAAGTAAAAACAAAGATAATTTCAGTGGTACAAATACTTCTCTGACATTTAATGCTTCACAAACTATAAGTGCCACAAACATCATTTCTTCAAGTGCAAAGATTAACTACAACGCCGCCAAATCCATCACATTATTACCAGGATTTAGTGCAAATGGTGGTACCGTTTTCAATGCCAAAATAGCTGGATGCCCCAATACTCAGGCTCTAACTCTAACTCCATCTGACACTTTTGAGGGCATACCCAAAAAGGAGACAAAAATTAGTTCATTTGACTCTCTAAAACAATAATACTCTGACAATCTGTCAGTGTTTTCTGCCAAATTTATGCTTGGCATTTCAATTGATGATATGTAAATCAAAATAAATTGATTAAAAATACTGACACAAAAAACATGGGAAAAATTATTGGAATTGACTTAGGAACAACAAACTCGTGCGTTGCTGTGATGGAAGGAAACGAGCCAGTTGTTATCGCTAACAGCGAAGGTGCTCGCACAACCCCTTCGATTGTAGCATTTTTAGAGAATGGAGAAAAGAAAATTGGAGCACCTGCCAAACGTCAAGCTATCACTAACCCTAAAAATACTATTTCTTCTATTAAGCGTTTCATGGGAAAACGTTATACAGAAGTTGGAAGTGAATTGAAAACAGTCGCTTATGATGTCGAGCAAGGAGCAAACAATACTCCACGTGTACGCATTGGCGATAGATTATATACTCCGCAAGAAATTTCGGCATCAATTCTTCAAAAAATGAAGCAAACTGCTGAAGACTACCTTGGTACAACAATTACCGAAGCGGTTATCACAGTGCCAGCATACTTCAATGATGCTGAGCGTCAAGCTACGAAAGAGGCAGGAACAATTGCAGGTTTAGATGTAAAACGTATTATCAACGAACCAACTGCAGCAGCTTTGGCTTATGGTCTTGACAAACAAGGAAAAGACATCACAGTTGCAGTATTTGACTTAGGTGGTGGTACATTCGACGTTTCCATTCTCGAATTGGGCGATGGTGTATTTGAAGTAAAATCAACAGATGGTGATACACACCTTGGTGGAGATGACTTCGACCAAGTGATTATCGAGTGGTTGGCAGAAGAGTTTAAAAAAGATGAAGGTATCGACCTCCGTCAAGATGCCATGGCTCTACAACGCTTAAAAGAAGCAGCCGAAAGAGCCAAAATTGAACTTTCGAGTTCGGCACAAACGGAAATCAACTTACCTTATATTTTCCCAGTGAATGGAATTCCGAAACACTTGGTAAGAAACTTGTCGAGAGCCAAATTTGAGCAATTAGCTGATAGCTTGGTTCAACGTGCCATGGAACCGTGTAAGCGTGCCATGCAAAATGCAGGTTTGAAAATCAGCGATATTGATGAAGTCATCTTGGTAGGGGGCTCGACTCGTATCCCGAAAGTACAAGAAGAAGTTGAGAAATTCTTCGGCAAAAAACCTTCGAAAAACGTAAACCCTGACGAAGCGGTAGCTATCGGTGCGGCTGTTCAAGGTGGTGTATTGACAGGTGAAGTAAAAGATATTTTATTGCTTGATGTTATTCCGTTGTCGCTTGGTATCGAAACATTGGGTGGAGTATTCACAAAAATGATTGAGTCGAATACAACAATCCCAACTAAGAAAACAGAGGTATTCTCAACAGCGGCTGATAACCAACCATCAGTTGAATTACATATCTTACAAGGTGAACGCCCAATGGCCACACAAAACCGTACATTAGGACGTTTCCACTTAGATGGTATTCCACCAGCCCCACGTGGCGTTCCGCAAGTAGAAGTGATGTTTGATGTGGATGCCAACGGTATCTTGAACGTTACTGCTAAAGACAAAGGAACTGGTAAAGAGCAAAAAATCAGAATTGAAGCCTCTTCTGGCTTATCTGATGCTGAAATCCAAAAAATGCGTGATGAAGCGAAAGCTAACGAAGAAGCAGATAAGGCTGAAAGAGAAAAAGTTGAGAAAGTAAATGCAGCTGATACCATGATTTTCCAAACTGAAAAACAGTTAAAAGAATATGGTGATAAACTTTCAGAAGGCAACAAATCTGCTATCGAAGGTGCATTGGCAGAATTAAGAGCGGCTCACGGTACAAAAGACTTAACTGCAATTGATGCTGCAATGGAGAAAATCAATGCTGCATGGCAAGCTGCTTCGCAAGAAATGTATGCTGCGGGTGCAACCCCAGGTGCAGATGGAGGCCAACAAGCTGGAAGCACAGCAACTGCTGATGAAGGTGTAACTGATGTAAACTTTGAAGAAGTGAAATAATTTCTTCTGACAATAAAAAAGCCCCCTTTTCAAGAGAATTGGGGGCTTTTTACTTTTTATGGTTGTTGGTAATATTTTCTATAAAAAACAAGGTAGATAATTAAAAAATAAGCGAAACCTAAAAACCGACTGGCTCCAAACTGAATAAAAAGTACACTCAGAAAGAGCAGCATAAAAATCGAATAAAGGAACGACTTCATATTTGCTGCAACTACCAACAAAATAGATTTTAAGAAAAGACTTAGGCTAATGAGAATAAGTAAAGCATAACCAAAAGATTCCCAATCAAAAAAGTATTTTAGAGTAATGATTTCTGGCAATAGTAAAACAGTAATAGTCAAAAGCCATTGTAAAAACGAGAGTGCTATTTTAGTGGGAAAGTTTAAGGCAAAACATAAATATTTTCGTTCAAAACGGTGGATTTCAAAAATTAAAACTGTATTTGAAACTGCCATTATTACTGCCACAAAAGCCGATAAAGCAACTTCATTCATATCTGATAGAATTTTAACCAATCCAATAGGCAATACTATCACAATTAATTTTGTAATAGACAACGTGATGAGTTGTGTTTCAAAAAGATTCAATAATGGAATTATTACAAGGTTTTTCTTCCATTTTCTTGTCAATTTCACCACAATACTACTTTTATAAGTCTTGATTGGGCGATTAACTAAATTTGTATAAAAAAAACTACAAAGCAAACTAACTCCTAAAACCAACCCAAGAAAAAGCAATGGTAGCAAGTAAAAACCATAGACCCACCCTACAATGATTGAAAACAAAACATAAATAATGATTGGAAACGAAATTAGTAACTGGCATACAAGCCAACTTTTCAAGTGCTGAGATTTACTCAACGAATTGGCACTATAAAACAAAAAGAAATTTGTTGGTTGGTAAATTTGAGCGGAGATATAATTATAGCTTTTAAGGCTAAAAATCAAGAATACGAACATCATTAAAACGCCCAAAATAGGCGAACTTATGATGGTCAGAACAAAGCTGAGGTTATACAAAATAGTTTCTTGCGTTGTGATGTGGTCATCGCTAAGTACTTGAATATAAAACAAATACGTCAGAATTGTTCCAAACAAAAACAAGAGTTGCCCTGCATGAACTTTATAGAAGCCTTTAACAAATATCTTGTAGAGAGTTTTTGTAAGTGCCATCAGCATTCATTCTTTTTAAGTGTACGATTCTCTACGAGTAGTGTTTTTCGAGTAATAGTTTCGGCTAAATCCAATGCTTGGTGCGAAGAAATTAAAAAACTCACGCCTTCTTCAATATATTTTTTCTCAATCCATTTATATAAAATTTGTAAAGATTCAATATCAAGCGTAATCAGTGGTTCATCAAGCAAAATCAACTGAGGCTTTCCGAGAAAAGCCAACACCAACGATAGTTTCTTGAGCATTCCGCTCGAATATGCTCCTATTGGCTCATGGATATACGCTTGCATATTCATAGTAATCAAATAAAACTCTATCTGAGCCGAAGTAGCATTTTTAGCCTCAGCAAATAACTCAACCATATCTTTGCCAGTCAAAAACTCAGGAAAAAGAGGTTCAGCTTCGGCGAAATTTACGAATTTTCTATAATCAACAGTCTTTTTATTCGAGTTGAAACCATTTAATTTTATTTCTCCCTCAAAATCAATAATTCCAGCTATTGACTTCAACAACGTACTTTTTCCCGAACCATTCTCGCCCTTTACCCAATAAATGCCTGACTCAAGTATTAAATCATTGATTTTCAGCACCTCGACTGAACCAAAAGCTTTCCGATAATTAGTAAATGATAGGTGCATACAATAAAAAAGCGAAGATTTATTTCGTCCAAAAATAAATCTTCGCTACAAGAGTTTTATACAAAATGTGTTAATCGGCTTTTGTAAACTTTGAAGTACGGCCAATTATCGATATACCGATAAATCCACGAACATCCAACTGTGTTGGGCTTACTAAGGTCATTTTACATGAGTATGTTTTACCATTTTTAGGGTCATAGACTTCGCCATCTTCCCAAGTTCCTTTACCACTACTCACAAAATTCTTCAAATTCATTAAACCCAACAAAGGGCGAGTCTTTAATTTGGCATCAGGATTTTCTTTGTCAAGTCTTGGTTTTCCGTTTTCATTTGGCTCCTTCAACCAAACAATTTTACCGTTGATTTTATCGCCTTGTTTAAAAAACTGGATTTTACCCGTTTTTTCTTCATTATACCACGTTCCTTGCGTAATATCCTGAGCAAACGATACGATTGAAACAAATAAGAACGAGATAATCAAAAAAACATTTTTCATAAAATTTGGAATTGATTAGGTTATTGATGTTTTAGGTTTAATTAAAGATATAATAGGGTAAATGGCAAACGGAATTAGAAAACCAATTAAACCACCCACTAAAATATCAGTTGGAAAATGTACTCCGACATAAATACGACTATACGAAACAATTATTGCCCAAAATAGCAAAAAAAGCGGCATTTTTGACTCGAGTTTATACTTTTTAAACAAAACCATAAGTGCTGCCACCAATGCAAAACTATTGGAAGCATGGCTCGACACAAAACCATATTGTCCACCACAATTGCCCACAACGTGTACTAAATGCTGAATTAGGGGGTCGTGACATGGTCTAAAACGCTGAAAATAAGGCTTCATCAATCCTGAGGTAATTCTGTCGGCCAAGCCAACCGAGATTAACACAAACACAAGACTTTGGATAAAATCAGCTCTTATGTCTTTAAACAACAAATAAATGATATACAGGTAGAGCGGTATCCAAGTAAATCGGTAGGTTACCCAAAACATTATCGTATCCCACACAGGAGAATGAAAACTATTGAGCCACAAAAACCACTCGTATTCAGCGTACCTTATTGTTTCAATCATTATTTATAAAACCTTGGTAAAAGTTTTCAAATTGTAAATCTGCATTAATTATAGATACCCTAAAACTCTTCTTGCATCGTTTATTGTCTTTTCTGCAATTTCTCGTGCTTTGGCTTCGCCGTGTTTAAGTTTCTCTTCTAAAGCCTCACTGTTTTCCATGTAATAGTTAAAAATTTCCCTTTCCTTTTCAAATTTTTTCCATAAGACATCAAATAATGCCTGTTTTGCATGACCGTACCCAAAACCACCTGCCAAATATTTCTGACGCATATCTTCAATATCGCTTGGTTCGGCCACTAATGAAAATAGTTTAAAAGTAATGTCAGTTTCAGGATTTTTCGGTTCTTCGAGTGGCGTACTATCTGAAATAATTGATTTGATTGATTTCAATAACGGCTTTTCGGCTAAGAAAATATTAATAAAATTATTATACGACTTACTCATTTTCGTACCATCCGTACCAGGAATCACCATTACTGATTCATCAATCAACGGTTCTGGTAAAGTCAAAACTTCGCCATAAGTACGGTTAAAGGCCGCAGCAATATCTTTCGACATTTCGAGGTGCTGACGTTGGTCTTTCCCAACAGGCACAAAATTAGCTCCGTACAAAACAATATCAGCTGCTTGCAAGACAGGGTAGGTAAAAAGTCCAGCATTTACATCTGAAAGACGGTCAGATTTATCTTTGAAAGAGTGTGCATTTGCCAACATCGGATAAGGTGTTTGACAATTCAAATACCACATTAATTCGGTATGATAGCCCGCCAAACGTGACTGTCGATAAAAGAAGTTTTTTTCGGCATCAAACCCACAAGCCAACCAAGCCGCCGCCACTGCACGGGTATTTTCTTGCATTACTTTTGCATCTTTGATAGTGGTCATTGAGTGCAAATCAGCTATAAATAGAAATGATTCGTTTGCTGGATTTTGAGATAATTTAATTGCAGGCAAAATCGCTCCTAAAATATTTCCGAGATGCGGAACACCGCTTGCTTGTATGCCTGTTAATATTCTTGCCATAATTTGAGATAAATAATAAAAATAATGTATTTTTCCACAAAAATAGATAAAATTACCAATGCTAACCCATCATTCACTTCAATTTTTAAGTAACTTAGAGCAAAATAATAATCGGGAATGGTTTCATGCGAATCGTAAAGATTACGAACAAACCAAAGAAGAGTTCGAGGATTTATGCCAAGAAATTCTCACAGGTATTGCACAATTCCAAGAAAATCTGCTTAATACTACCGTAAAGAGTTGTATTTTACGCATTAATCGTGATATTAGATTTTCGGCAGATAAATCTCCTTATAAAAAATATTTGGGTGCTGGTTTTGGTCCTGGAGGGAAAAGCTCTGGAAAAGTTGATTTTTATTTGCATATTCAACCCAATAATGAATCTTTTTTAGGTGGTGGTATGTGGGCTCCAACTGGAAGCCAGTTAGCAAGTTTCAGACAAGAAATTGATTATAGTCCACATATTATAAAAGGAATTATCGAAGAAGAGAATTTCAAAAGCTATTTTAATGAAATTCATGGTGAAAGAGTAAAAAAAATGCCTAAAGGCTATGCAATAGACCATCCTGAAATTGAACTATTGAAATACAAACAACTGTTTTTTGTTCATAAATTTACCGATAAAGAGATATTATTAGAAAACTTTTCGCTCGAAGTAATCAGAGGTTGCAAAATTTTAAAACCATACCTCGACTATGTGAATAATTTATTTTTCGGAGAAGAAAATTAAACTTTTTTCTTAAATGATTGTCAAAAGTACAAAACCTAATCTTAAACTATGACTCAACATTACTCTCCAACAGCCATTCAAGGTGGACTCGACGAGTACAAAGGCGAATGGAAAGTCGCTCAGATAAGTCATTTATTGAAACGCACCATGTTTGGTTCAAGTCCAGACGATATTGCATATTTTCAAAAAATGACAATTACCCAAGCCATTGACGAGCTCCTACTAACACCCGTAAACCCAGAGCCTCCTCTCAACTTCTACGATACAGTCGATTATAAAGACCCACAAGGTGTAAAATTTGGTGAAACATGGGTCAATGCTATTTATGGTGACGGTACTGTTAATTCAAAAAGAAGAGCATCCCATAAATATTGGTGGGTCATGCAAATGGCCAATCAAAAACGAAGTATACACGAAAAAATGGTTTTGTTTTGGCACAATCATTTTGCTACTGAAATAAACGATGTGGATGATGCACGATTTGTGTATATACATAATACTGTACTCAGAAAATACGCTTTAGGGAATTTTAAAGACTTCGTTCGGCAAATCACCCTCGACCCTGCCATGCTGCGATACCTCAACGGTAGATTAAACACAAAAAATGCCCCTGACGAAAACTATGGACGAGAACTACAAGAGTTATTTACGGTTGGAAAAGGAAGTGGCTCAAAATATACCGAAGATGATGTAAAAGCCGCAGCAAGGGTACTTACGGGCTTCAATATCAACAACGATAGAATGGTTTACAATTTTACAATTTCAAACCATGATACTACCGATAAGAAATTCTCTTCATTTTATAATAATACAATCATAAAAGGCGGAACAACTCAGGCTGGGGCAGAAAAAGAATTAGATGATATGCTAACGATGATTTTTTCGGTGGATGAAGTGAGTAAATTTATCTGTCGTAAATTCTATCAGTTTTTTGTTTATTATGATATAACTCCTGCTGTCGAAAAAGACATTATTGAGCCATTGGCTAAGATTTTTAGAGACAATAAATACGAAATAAAGCCTGTCATTGCCGCATTGCTCAAAAGTCAGCACTTTTTTGATGCAAATGTATATGGAGCAATGATAAAAAGTCCGCTTGACTTAGTAGTAGGCACTCTGCGTGAATTTAATGTTGCATTTCCATCTGCTAAGGATTTTGTACAAGAATATTATAATCTTTTTGGCGAATTGATGCGACAAGGGCAAATTATGCAGCAAGATATCGGTGACCCACCTAATGTTGCGGGGTGGCCAGCTTATTATCAATCGCCAATGTTTTATGAAATTTGGGTAAATTCTGATACTTACCCTAAGCGAAATCAATACACCGATACCTTTATAAACACGGGGTTTACCAAAAACACTAAAAAAATACAAATTGACGTAGTGGCGTTTGCTAAAAAAATGCCTACTCCAAACGACCCCAATAAATTGATTAGCGACTCGCTTGATATTTTGTATAAAATCCCTGTCAGTAGTGAGCTTGTTCAGCAAGTAAAAAAAGATATACTCTTGAGCGGCCAATCGACAGATTATTATTGGACCGAACTTTGGG
>JACCDW011349044.1_pt1 | contig 10764 bp, 11 predicted proteins | sample 7449781 | NCBI WGS metagenome assembly JACCDW01 (sample SAMN15323449, study PRJNA562643) | freshwater metagenome | isolation source: river surface water | place: USA:Blue River Watershed | collected 2017-08-18
AACTATAACACCTACAACAAATTCTGGTGTTATAAATGATTTAAGAAAAGGTAGAAAAGTATCTGTTCAATCTGCAACTTATAACTATGGTTATATTGTCGGAACAGGAAGTTCAGTAAATACTGTTGGTATAAACACGGGTGGATTCAATTATACTACAACAAATAACGTAGGAACTTTTGCAATAACAGGCAATGGAACTGGTTTAACATTGAATATTACTGCTACCGGAGGATCAATTACAGGAGTTACTGTTGCATATCCCGGAAGTGGATATGCAGTTGGTGATGTAGTTGGCATTAAAACATCTGATGTTTCTCCAATTGGAGGTAGTGATGCACAAATAACTATCACTGATATCAATGGTTTAGAAACTCTTTATCTATCAAATGTTCAAGGTAATTCATTTAACGTCGGCGTTTCAACTCTAGTTTATTATGATTCAAATAATAACGCTCAGGCAATTTCTTCAATAAGAGTTGATTCTTCAACTCCTATGGGCGGGTTTAATTCTGGAAACTTCTTTAGAGTAAATCATCCAAATCATGGAATGTATTCAACTTCCAATAAAGTTGAAATATCAAATGTTGCAACAAACATATCCCCAACAACTTTATCATTGCCAATACTTTCATCGAGCACATCAGTTAGTATTGCATCAACAACTAATTTTAATATTTTTGAAGGATTGCCTGTAGGTGCTTCCAATCCAGGATTTATAATAGTGGAAAATGAAATTATAAAATATACTTCAGTTGGAGAAGGAACACTAAATGGAATTACTAGAGGTATAGATTCGACTATTATTACAGATCATGTAAATGTCCCGGTGTATAAGTATGAATTAGGAGGAGTTTCTCTAAGAAGAATTAATAAAACTCATAATATTAGTTCTTCTGGTATAGATATTGACAGTTATTACATAGAATTTGATAGAAATAACTTCGATTCAAACGTTTCTAATAGAGAAACAGATAAGACTTCAGTTGGGGTTCCTGCTAATTCTCCACAATTATCGTTCAATGATCAATTATCTTGTGGTGGAGAAAATGTAAATTCTAGTGAAAATATTCAATTTAATACTATTATTCCACAAGTTTCAATATTAAATCCAAGTTCTCTAACTTCTGTTTTAGGGCAAATAAGAACTGTTAGTGGAACTAGTGTAAGTGGAACAGAAATTTCTTTTATTGATCAACAATATGAACCTGTTCAATTAGGCACTCAAAATTCATTAAATTCTACAAGAATTATTTGTTCTAAAGTAAATGAGCAAACATATTTAAGTTCAATGTTAATGAATAAATCATTTACGTTGAAGTTGGATCTATCTACTAATAATTCTAATATTTCTCCAATGATATTCTGGAAGGAATCTTCCGTTGAACTTTTAAGTAATCGTTTAAATAAACCAATTAATGATTACGTTAATGATAATAGAGTTAACAGCACTACAAACGATCCACATGCCGCTATTTACATCTCTAATACAGTTAGACTTGCTCAACCAGCAACGTCGCTAAAGGTCATTATAAGTGCCTATAGGCATTCAAGTGCGGACTTTAGAGTTCTGTATAGTTTAATCAGACCAGACTCAAGCGAAGTTCAACAATCATTTGAACTATTTCCTGGATATAATAATTTGACAATAGATAATAATCAGGATGGTTATTTTGATGTAGTAAATCCTGCAAAAAATAGTGGTTTACCAGATGTTTTAGTACCAGCAAGTTTAGATAATCAGTTCTTAGAATATGAATTTAGTGCAAATAATTTGGGAAGTTTTACTGGTTATACAATAAAAATTGTATCTTCTGGAACGAACCAAGCATATGCACCAAGATTTAAAGACTTAAGGAGCATTGCATTAGCATGATGATACCCGTAAAAGGACATCCAAATCTTTACAGAGATGAAAAATCTGGTGCTATAATAAATTGTGATGATAAATCATATAATCAATATATGATTACATCTAATAATAGGAAACAACAGCAAAATGAGATTGAAAAAATTAAAAAGGATATAGATGAAATTAAATCTTTACTTAAGGAGTTCATAAATGAATCCAGAGAAAATAGAATTGGAAACAATTGATAAATTATTTGAATATGAAAAACATGTTAGATTGATTGACAAATTAGATTTAGAAGAATTAAAAGATTTTGCAAAATTATACTGTAAGTTATATTTAAAGCAGCAAGAAGTAGTTTCTATGTTTGCCAATTCAAAGATATAAATAATTAGGCAATACTGTGTTAAATAAATGGCAGCAGTATATGTTAGTAATTTAATAATAAATATCGGATCAGATTTTAGTCAATCTTTTACATTAGAAGGAACTGACTCTAATTCCCCATTTGATCTGACAAATTTTACTGCTGAATCAAAAATGAGAAAATGGTCTGGAAGTGCGGCATTCACGTCATTTTCAGTTACGATTATTCAACCTGCATCTTTAGGCAGAATTGTATTGAATCTAAGTTCAGCAGTAACATCATCACTAAAACCCGGTAGATATATATATGATGTTGTCATAACTGATAATAATAGTAATGTAGCAACTAAAAATAGAGTGATTGAAGGTATGGTCATAGTAAGAGATGGAGCAACTTACTAATGGCAGACATAAAAGTTAGGGTAGGGCAACAAAACGCCGTAAAAATAATTAGCAGTGTTTCTGGTTCTGCTGGTGGAAGTGCTGTAGTTTCCCAAAACGTAATTGGTGGAATAGCTTCTGTAACCTCTCTTCAAGTAAGTGGAGTATCAACATTTGTTGGACTATCGACATTTCAAGGGGATGCTTATTTTAGAAATGTTTATGTACAAAGTTCTTCCATTACAAATTTAAATTTAACAGGAATTGCTACTTTTTCTGGAGATTTATATTATAGTTCTTTTTACACCAATGGATTGGCCTATTTTGATTCATCTGGTCTATTAAGATCTACAGATAGTCCTATAGATGCAATTGATAATACAAATTACATAATGACTACTGATGATTTTGGAGTTCCTATTTGGTCTAGTGTAATAGAAGGAGGATCATACTAATGGCAAAACCCTCAAGCAGACAAGAGCTGATAGATTATTGTTTAAGAAAACTTGGATATCCAATATTAGAAATAAATCTATCAGATGAACAAATTGATGATTTAGTTGATGATGCTTTACAATATTTTAATGAAAGGCATTTTGATGGTGTTGAAAGGATGTATTTAAAATATAAAGTAACTCAGGATGATATAGATAGAGGTAAAGCAAAAAATACAAATGAAGTCGGTATAGTAACTACTACCACTACAGCAAATATTTCTGGAATAGGTACGACTACATTTAATTTTTACGAAAATTCAAACTTTATTCAAGTTCCAGATACAATTATAGGTATAGAAAAAGTTTTTAAATTTGACACTAGTTCCATCTCCGGAGGAATGTGGAGTATAAAATATCAATTATTTTTAAATGATTTATATTATTTTAATTCTGTTGAGTTATTACAGTATGCTATGGTAAAAACATATCTTGAAGATATTGATTTTCTTCTTTCTCCAGATAAGCAAATTAGATTTAATAAAAGACAGAATAGATTATATCTAGATATTGATTGGGGTGCAAAATCAAAAGATACTTTTATTATTATCGATTGTTACAGAATTTTAGATCCAAATAATTTTACTAAAGTTTATAATGATAGTTTTATAAAGAGATATTTAACTGCTCTCATGAAAAGGCAGTGGGGACAAAATCTAATAAAATTTAGAGGAGTGAAACTTCCAGGTGGAATAGAATTAAATGGAAGAGAACTTTATGAAGATGGTGAAAGAGAATTAGAAAATATAAGAGAAAGAATGTCTATGGATTATGAACTTCCACCTTACGATTTTATTGGATAATGGCACTTAATCCGTTTTTCTTACAAGGTTCTCCTAATGAACAAAGACTCATTCAAGAATTAATTAATGAGCAATTGAAAATGTATGGGATTGAAGTAATTTATATTCCAAGAAAATTTGTCAGAAAAGAAACTATATTAAAGGAAATATCATCATCAAAGTTTAATGATAACTTTGCAATAGAAGCTTATTTAAATACATATGATGGATATGGTGGGCAGGGAGATCTATTAACAAAGTTTGGTGTGAGTCTAAAAGATGAAGTAACGTTAACTATTTCAAAGGAAAGATATGAAGATTTTATATCTCCATTTTTAGATGAGAATAGTCCAGAAATAGAATTAGCATCTAGGCCAAGAGAGGGAGATTTAGTATATTTTCCATTGGGTCAAAGATTATTTGAAGTTAAATTCGTAGAGCATGAACAACCATTTTATCAATTAGGAAAATTATATGTTTATGAAATTAAATGTGAATTGTTTGAATATGAAGATGAAGTATTAAATACTACAATTGAAGAAATTGATACTCAAATTGAAAATGAAGGATATATTGCTAATTTAAAACTAATAAGAGTTGGATTTGCAGCAACTGCTTCCGCAACTATTGGAACTGGACATATTACTCAGATTTATTTAAATAATGATGGGTATGGATATACCACAACACCATCTGTGGCAATATCTACTGCTCCTGAAGGTGGTACAAATGCTTCTGCAGTTGCAATTACATCATCATTTGGTGCATTTAAATCAATTAAAGAAATATTGTTAGTTAATCCTGGAAGTGGTTATACAGTAACACCTAGAATTGCAATTAGTGGTGGGGGTGGAGTAGGAGCCTCTGCTACATGTGCAATATCAACTGATAGCATGGGAATCATAAACATAACTGTTAATAATAGAGGTTCTGGATATGTGTCAAAACCATCTATACTATTTTCTGGACCAACTGCTGGAACTGGAACAACAGCAGTTGGTATAGCATCATTATCAAGTAATGGTCAGATTCAAAATATATTATTATCAAACTCTGGATATGGATACACAATTGCACCAACCATTACAATATCATCACCACCTATATCTGGAGTAAATACATCTAGTCAGAATTACAAATTTAATGAAACTATTACTGGATCAATATCAGGAACTACTGCAATAGTTAAATCTTGGGATTATGATACTAATATATTAAAGGTTTCTATTTTAAGTAGTTCAAGTTCAAAAGGATTTTATCCTGGAGAAATTCTTGTTGGATCTGCTTCAAGTGCGTCCTATATTGTGGAATCATTTGATTCATTTAATAATTATGATAAATATAGTGAGAACAAAACAATTGAAGCAGAAGCTGAGCAAATTATAGATTTTTCTGAGTCAAATCCATTTGGTACTTACTGATGTTAGGAACTTATTTTTATCACGAAATAATACGAAGGACTGTTGTTGCCTTTGGTACATTGTTTAATAATATTAACATACAACATAAAAATTCTTCAGATTTAACCATTAGTGAGATTAAAGTTCCTCTCGCATATGGTCCTGTACAAAAGTTTTTAGCGAGAATTGAACAGCAACCTGAACTAAACAAACCAATAGCAATGACTTTGCCAAGAATGGCATTTGAAATGACATCTATACAATATGATCCAACAAGAAAATCAAATATTACTCAATCTTTTAAAACACTTGACGGAAATCAATTAAAAAAAGTTTATCTCCCCGTTCCTTATAATATAGGGTTTCAGTTGAATTTAATGACAAAAATACAAGATGATGCATTACAAGTAGTTGAACAGATTTTACCATTTTTTCAACCGGCATTTAATTTGACAGTTGATCTTGTAGATTCTATTGGTGAAAAAAGGGACATACCAATTGTGTTAGATAGCGTATCATTTACTGATGATTATGAGGGTGATTTTTCTACAAGAAGGGTTTTGATTTATACTTTTAATTTTACAGCAAAGACATACCTTTTTGGTCCTATTGCAGATACTACAGACGGTTTAATACGCAAAGTTCAGGTAGATTATTATGCGGATACTAATACTACGATAGCAAAGAGAGAGATGAGATATACTCTTACTCCAGATCCAATTGATGCTGAACCAGATGATGATTTTGGGTTTAATGAGTCTCTAGAAATGTTCTTTGATGGAAGACAATATAGTCCTACACAACAAAAAGATTTGTGATGAAATATGTCAGATAATTTTAGCGAACTAGAAAAAACTTTTAATGTTGAAAGTAAAATTGTTGAGGTTGAAAAAGTAAAAGAAGAACTTACTGTTTCCCCAAATAATACTACTGATATAAAAAAAGATTATGAATATACTAGAGCAAATCTTTATTCCTTGATACAAAAAGGTCAAGAAGCGATCAATGGAATTATGGAACTTGCTGGAGAAGGAGGAAGTCCTAGAGCATATGAAGTTGCTGGACAATTAATAAAAAATGTTGGTGATGTAACAGATAAATTGATAGACTTGCAGAAGAAAATTAAAGAAGTTGAAGAAGATTCTATTAAGACAACTAATAATACGACCAATAATGCTATTTTTGTTGGTTCTACTTCTGAATTATCAAAATTACTCAAGCAAGGTTTTCTAAATAATAAAGAATAACTTAGTTTTCAATGAGTTGGTCTAACAAATATAAAAGATCAATAGATTGTAATAATCCTAGTGGGTTTTCCCAAAGATCCCATTGTGCTGCTCGTAAGAAAAGACAAAGCGGTGAAAAAACTAAGTCTAAATCACCATTTAATGAAATGCATGAAGTGAAATCTCATAAATCAATTGAAGGCATTGCTAGAAAACATCGACTTGAAATTTCTTTTATAAAAAAACAACTTGAAATTGGAATCAAAATAGAACATGAGCATACAAAAGACAAAGACCTTGCAACTGATATTGCATTACAACATCTTGATGAAATTCCAGACTATTATACTCGTTTGAAAAAAATGGAAACATCTGCAAAAAAAGAACATAAAAAGTTTAAAGATATAAAAGAACATTGTGGATGTGAGGATAAAGCAGTTGAAGAACTTGAAGAGAGATTAAAAAATCTAGAAAACACTTCTTATAAATCTATTGATAAGTTAATGCGACATATTATGAAAAAACATGATATGACTGCAAAACAATTACACAATGCTTTCGTGAATAAAAATAAAAAAACTCCAGATGATTGGATAAAAGAATTGGAAGAAGGCACTCTTCACCATTGGTTCAAAGGTTCAAAATCTAGAGATGGAAAACCAGGATGGGTTCAAGCAGATGGTTCCCCATGTGCTAATGAACCAGGAGAAACTAAAACACCAAAATGTTTTAGTAGTGCAAGGTTAAAAGCATTAAAGTCAAAGGGTAAGGAAGGTGAATCATTAATTAAATCTGCAGTTCGACGAAAAAGAGAGAAAGATAAAGAGCAGCAGGCAAAATCGGGTGGAGCAAAACCAACAATGGTTTCTACATTTGCCAAAGGTAAAAAAGATCCTAATTACGTAAAAGCAGAACCAGGAATTAAAGAAGCAATGGAAATCAACGAAGCACAAAAAGATAAACCAGGTAAAGGTAGTGGTAAAAAAGACGCCTGTTACCATAAAGTAAAATCAACATATGATGTTTGGCCAAGTGCATATGCATCTGGAGCGCTCGTCAAATGTCGTAAAGTTGGAGCTTCAAACTGGGGAACAAAATCTGAAGAATGCTTAATCGATGAGGCACAAAAATGTTGGAAAGGATATAAGAAAAAAGGAACTCAGACTCTTTTTGGAAAAACTTATAATCGTTGTGTTAAAGCAAATGAGGAAAAAGAAGTGGTAAGATATTGTCCAAAATGCCAAAAGGATGAAACTCGTTCAGAGTGTAAGTATGGCACAAAGTTTTGGGACATGTATTCTATGCCAATTACACTGAAAAAATATACTCCGAATACACCACATCCTGGTAATTTTCCAGAATCATACGACCATGAGTATTCGATGGCCCGCTCCGAACTTTCCACTATCATTTCTGCAGCAAAAAGACTTCGCAAAAAAATGAAGGGTGAAGGTAATATTGAAGCATGGGTACAATCTAAAATTACAAAGGCAGCAGACTATCTAGATTCCGCTGCAGATTATGTTGATAGTGGTGAAATGAAATCTGAAAATGTTAGTTTTGAAATAGGTAGTGGTCATAGAGACGCTCAAAGACAGGCAAAGATTAGAAATCTAGCTACAGGAACAACAAATCCTGGTGAAAAAGCAGCGGCTGAAAAAAAATTAAAGGGTCCAAGACTTCCTCTTGCGGATGAATACCAACTAAAGTCATTTGTTCAGTTTATGGAAGATTGGCAATCGGTAAATCGTAAAGATAAAACTGATGGTCTAAGTCAAGCAGCAGTGAATGCATATCGTCGTGAAAATCCTGGTTCAAAACTACAAACTGCTGTAACCGAAAAGAATCCAGAAGGTAAAAGAGCAAAACGTCGTGCTTCATTTTGCAGTCGTATGTCCGGAATGAAGTCTAAACTTACATCAGCAAAAACTGCAAGAGATCCAGATTCAAGAATTAACAAAGCACTCCGTCGTTGGAACTGTAACTAAAATGAAATCATTTCAACAGTTTATTTCAGAAAGTATTAATATTGCAGGAGATTTTAATGGAAATCTCTATATGAACTCACCACAACCAGAAACTACTAGAGAGTCTTTTCTTGCTGATGTAGTTTGGCAGGGTAGACTTTATCGTATGGAAGTTGAAGGCAATATTATGGATAAGAATGCACTTGCAGAGCAACTTCAGGGAGAATATCCTGGAGCAATTGTTCATAACATTTATCCAATAACTACAAATTCAGTAACTGTAAAAAACGCACAAAGATACAGACCAGAAAGATTATCGTGGAGTGAATGATTTATGGCTCAGTGGAATAGAAACACACAAGACTTTCTAAATCAAGAAAGAACTTTATTTGAAGTTTACAATATTGCAGATCACTGGGGAAACCAGACAGACTGGAGACCTCAATTTTCTAATAATAACAGACTAAAAACCGCACCTTTCCAAACAGTTTTCTTCAACACTTTCCAGTATGGTAAGGAGACTGATGTTTGGGATGAGAGAATAGTTGGAGTTGGAACTGCAACTTGGAATCAATATTCCAGTAATGTGATTATGCAAGTTGGGATTACTACTGGAAGTAAAGTTATTAGACAAACCAAGAATGTGATGAGATACATTCCTGGTAGACCCGCAACACTTGCATTCGCAATTCGATTAGAACAACCAAAGGTAGGTATTCGTAGGAGATTTGGTCTCTTTGATGATAATAATGGCGCTTACTTTGAGGATAATGGTGGAACATATTCTTATGTAATTCGTACCAGTACATCTGGTATCACTACAGAAATAAGAGTTGGCAGAGATGACTGGAATGGTGAAAAGTTTGATGGTAATGGTTGGACTGGTGTAACTGCAGACCCAACAAAACAGCAAATGATTTCCATTAGTTATGAGTGGTATGGTGCAGGAACAGTAGAGTTTAGTTGGTTAATGGAAGGTGAAACTATTAAAAGTCACACATTTTATAATTCAAACAATCTTGATAAAGTTTGGTGTTCTACCCCATTCCTTCCCATTCGTCTTGAGATTGAGAATGTAACTGGCGTTGCAGGAACTCACTACATGTATCAGGGTTCCAACTCCCTTATCCAAGATGGTAATGTAGATAAACTTGGAACTCTTTTGAGTCAATCTAATGGTATTACTGGAACTACAATGACTGTAGATAATGTGTTTTATCCCATTGTAAGTTTGCGTCTTAAATCAACTGCTTTAAATGCAGTGATGCTTTTACGATCTCTGCAAGCAGTAACTAATGATAACACAAATGTGTATTGGAAACTTTTGCAGAATGCAACATTAACCAATCCAAACTGGACAAATCATGCAGATGTAGATTCATTTGTCCAATACGATACTTCCGCAACTGCACTTTCTGGTGGTAGAGATATTCTTTCTGGATTCATAGTTTCTGGTGGTTCTACTTTGATTGAGATTGATAGACTTGCAGATTTGCAACTTGCAAGATCAGGTATTGGTACAGTCAGTGATACTTTTACACTTGCTTGTGCATCTCCCAATACCAATAAAAAGGCACTTGCAGTATTGAACTGGATTGAACAAAGGTAATTTTTATGCCAATTGAAGATATTCAACTCAAACAATCGGATGCTTATCTCTCTAACCCCAATTTAAAGAGAGCTAATACTCCTATTCAATGGACAGAAGAGCAAATTATTGAGTTCCTCAAGTGTAAAGAGGACCCAGTTTATTTTGCAAGAAATTATATTAAGATTGTTTCTCTGGATCATGGTCTTGTTCCTTTCAAGATGTATCCATTCCAAGAGAAATTAATCTCAAGATTCCATGAGCATCGTTTTAATATTTGCAAAATGCCCCGCCAGACGGGTAAATCAACGACTTGTGTTTCATATTTGTTACATTATGCAGTATTCAACGATAATGTCAATATAGCTATTCTGGCAAACAAAGCATCCACTGCCCGCGATCTTCTTCAGAGATTGCAACTTGCATATGAAAACCTTCCTAAGTGGATGCAACAGGGTATTTTATCCTGGAACAAAGGTTCACTGGAGTTAGAAAATGGCTCAAAAATTATTGCTGCTTCTACTAGCGCCTCTGCGGTACGCGGTGGCTCTTATAATATTATATTCTTGGACGAATTTGCGTTTATTCCTAACCATATTGCTGACGACTTCTTCGCTTCTGTTTATCCTACTATTTCTTCTGGAAAATCAACAAAGGTAATTATCGTATCAACGCCTCGCGGTATGAATCACTTCTACCGTATGTGGC
>JACCDW010116316.1_pt1 | contig 10763 bp, 9 predicted proteins | sample 7449781 | NCBI WGS metagenome assembly JACCDW01 (sample SAMN15323449, study PRJNA562643) | freshwater metagenome | isolation source: river surface water | place: USA:Blue River Watershed | collected 2017-08-18
TATTTATTGTGTTGTCCTTTCAAGCTTGCGAAAAACCAGAAGCGCTTTATCCAGCTCCCGTAGCCTCTAAAGGACTGCAAATCAAATCGTTTGCCATGGGAGAAAATTACGAAAATCAATTGTTTTTTAATTTCGGCAGTCAGCTGTTAAGCAGCAGTGCTCACGGCAGTTGGCATATTGGATTTTCCTCTTTCGGCGAAAAACCACATATTATCATCAATGGCGGCCTAAACGCATATGTTACCGTAGCCCATTTTTCAACTACCGATTTTGCGGCTATTAGCAACAAAGATCATATTAAATCGGCGAATTGGCGCTTTGACGATCCTTCAGGATCTCAGGATTCTTTGGCTTTCGGCCCTTGCTACTCCGAACAATTGCCCAGCGGAGAATACTCTGTTAAAAGCGGATTGTTTGTAATGGATTTGGGTTCAAACATCCCCGATAGCATCCGCTATGTAAAAATCGTACTAAAAAGTATTTTAGGGGGAGCGTACCATTTTCAATGGGGTTATTTATCCGATGCTGCCCCCCGCAAATTGGTTCAAGTGAAAATAAATCCCGATTACAATTATTCGTATTACAATTTTCATCAAGATGCCATTGTATTAAACGAACCTGTGCCGAGCAAGGATTGGGACATTGTGTTTACTACCTACAAAGATGCTGTTCCCGATAACCAAGGCGTGATTTACCCCTATGTAATCCGAGGGGTATTAATTAATCCAAGAAACGTAACCGTTGCTGAGGTAAATGGCGTGAATTTCAGCGATATTACCCTTGCTATGGCCGAACAAACTTCGTTCACTAAGGTTCTAGATGAAATTGGCTACGATTGGAAATCTTACGATCAAACTGCCGAACGCTATACCATCGTACCCAATAAAAATTACCTCATTAAAAATGCCGATGGAAACATATTCAAACTTCGTTTTCTGGATTTCTACAACGATCAAGGCATTAAAGGTTTCCCAAAACTGGCGTGGGAATTATTGAAGTAATTTTTTAAACCCATTGCCGATTTCCTTTATCGAATTATTACTTCTTAGGCTATTCCTTATTAATTTTTTACCGAATTATTCCTTGGATTTTTCAATTCTATCGGCTAATTTGCTGATAACACATCGACGTAATAGCAGGAACTATGTGCCTTTCCAGCCGTCGATGTATGTTATTACACGTTAATTCTTTTATGCCATGAGTAACAAAAAATCAGACAAAGGAAAACTCTACCACAAACTGCATCAACTACAAAAGCGGGTGACCCGTATGAAAGACAACGATGGTCATAGCGCCGAAAAATTTACCCTACGAATGTCCAGAATTAAAACGCTAATTGAAGGTATTCGAGGTAAGGGAAGAATGAAAACCATGACACAATTTTGACACTTATTGGCAATTGCCTGATAAATGTCGTAGTTTCTTTTGAGTAGAATAGGGTAATTTTGCAATACTCTATTCTACTTATGAAGAAAATTCTTGCAACCAACGTATTCGCTGCCTTATTGGTTTCCTACAGTTGGGCTCAATCCAATGGAAATACCCCAGCAGTTTCTGACCCGCATCAGGGCCATAACCACAGTCATAGTCATGGATTACAAACAGCCCCCGATGCAGCATCGTTGCAGGTTGATCCGCACGCAGGGCACAACCATGGGAATGCCAGTCATGGAAGCAATCCACACAGTACAACGAGCCCGCAAAATCCTGCTTCCAACGCAGTACCTGCAGCCGAGGTTCATTTAAAAAATGTTCGTCAGCTTACTTTCGGTGGGGATAACGCCGAGGCCTACTTTTCCCCCAACAGCAAGTACATTACCTTCCAAAGTAATTTCAAGCAATGGGGCGTTGAATGCGATCAAATTTTTACAGCTCCCCTCGATAAATTGGGAAAAGACTCCGCATTTAAGCCGGCCATGGTGAGCACCGCATGGGGCAGAACCACTTGTTCGTATTACATGCCCAACAACAAGCATATTTTATACGCTACCACCCATTTCGCAAATAAAACGTGTCCACCCGTTCCCCCATCCAACGGTGCATACGTATGGGCAATCTATCCAGATTTTGATATCGTAGTTGCGGATAAAAAAGGAAAAATTGTACAACGTCTAACCGAAGCCCCTGGATACGATGCGGAGGCAACGGTTTCACCAGACGGTAAAAAAATCGTCTATACCTCCACCAAAAGTGGCGATTTGGAGTTATGGGTAATGGATATAGACGGGAAGAACGACAAACAAGTAACCTTTGGTTTAGGGTATGATGGCGGTGCTTTCTTTTCCCCTGATTCGAAGAAATTAGTATTTCGGGCTTCTAGACCCAAAACTGCGGCCGATTCTTCTAAATATCTCGATTTATTATCAAAAAATCTGGTAGAACCTACCAACATGGAGATTTATACGGTGAACGTAGATGGCAGCAACTTAAAACAAGTTACCAATCTTGGAAAAGCAAACTGGGCACCCTTTTATCATCCTTCCGGCAAAAAAATCGTTTTCTCCAGCAACCACCACAGCAAACGCGGATACAATTTCGATTTGTTTATGATTAACGAGGACGGTACCGGTTTAGAACAAATCACCAATCAGAGTATATTTAATGCATTCCCTATGTTTTCCCCCGATGGAAAGCACTTAATATTTAGCTCCAACCGAAACAACGGAGGCGGTAGAGATACCAATTTATTCCTTGCCGATTGGGTAGACTAATTGGGGAACATGATTACCAAAACCCGCGCCATCGTGGTGAGAAAAACCCCTTACACCGACAACTCGGCGGTGGTTCAATTGTTCACCGAAGACGCCGGGTTACTTTCTTTTTTAGTGCAAGGGATTCACGGCAAATCCGCGGGTTCACGCAACAATAGCACACGCAACGCAGGAAACAATACTGGTACAAGTAGATCCAACAGTCCTTCCAATGTAAGCAAATCCGCCCTCTATCAATTAAGCAATGTGGTTGAATTGGTTTACCACCATAAACCCGGAGGGATGCAACGCATCAAAGAAATATCGTTGATCTCTGGCTGGGGATTGGCATCCACTCCCACCCACGATCAAGTACGATGGTTTGTGTTGGAAATTCTTCAGTTAGCCCTGCAACAAGAGCAACCCGAACAAGAGTTATTTTCCGTAGCAACGCATTTGTTTGAAAAACTTAATCTCGGCGAAAAAAATATTAGTAATCTTGTTATTTCCGCCGTTGTAGACCTAACTCATGCCATGGGATTCTCCATAGAACTATCGGATGAATCCTGTTTAAACGGTTTGGATATTCTAACCGGTTCCGTGGCTGGGAGAACCTCTACCCCTTCCCATACCATAACCGCACAGGAAATCCAATTACTGCAAACTATTTTAATGGACAACGAAACAAAGATTGGAAATCCGATGCTTAGGAAATCCCTATTCCAAAAACTCTCATTGTATTTGTGCACCCACGGATTGCATGGAAAAACTTTACAATCCTTGGAAATTTTGAAAGAGATTTAATACCTCTTCCGTTTATTTTTTTACAAATCTCCCATTTCAATCTTGGATTATCCTTGCAAATTGAAACTCTCACTTGCAATTTACAAGGATAATTGGTTAATCTCATGTAAAATTATCGGCTGATTACTCGTCACTATCAACAACATTATGGAAAGTACTGACCTGGGAGCTACACAGCGGTGGATCATCAATGCTTCGGTGGATCGATACCCATTATCAGAGGATATTGAAGTAATCGGCCTTCAAGAATTTTTGGAACTTGTAGAATCAAAGAACCTCTAAATTCCCCAGCCTGCGGAATATTTTAAATGCAGAAAAAACAATAATGCTGCAACGGATAAATTTAGTACCAAGAGAACCATTCTTATAGGATATCCCCAACTCCAACCCATTTGATAGCCTTTTATTATTGCACCGAAAGCAAAAAAAGCTGCTCCCGTAAAGAAATCAAACCACAATCCCCATACACCCAATACCCAAGTAAGTCCATACAACACATTGGGTCTCCACAGGGGTATTCCTTGTAAATAATACACTTTCCAACGGTATTGAAATCCAATCACTACCAGTGCAAGCAAAAAAGAAAATGCCCCTAACTTAAAATGGTCCTGCCATAATAAGACTGGTGATACCAAAAAGAATACCGGATAAATAAATCGATACACTATTAATCGATTGGGATTTAACGTTCGGCGTTGGCCTAAATCATTTGTCATAACAATTTCTTCGTCTCTAATTTATGAATCACTATCCCAATAACTATCGCCATTGGACTTCCTGAAATTTTTAATATGGTTAAAAAAAAACGATGAATCACCAATCCCAGGTCCTTGAAGAATTCTTTTTTTACCGCAATCACAGCGACAAAGTCAAGTGCGATACTGCCTATAATTACAAGCAAAAAAGCTTGCCAGAATCCAAACAGGGGATGCTTATTGGGAAAGAGCAAACCCAACAACCCACCGTGTAAAATGGCTAAGGCATATTTAGGTAATACCGTGAGGTTAATCGACATTCCAAACAAGGTTAATCCGTGAACTTCTATCATTCGCTGTCCAATAAACACCAATCCGTACCCCAACACGCTCGTGATAAATACCAAGATATACAGCCAAGGGGTTAGAATTTTCGGAAACCCAAACATTGATTTTAACAATTAATTATTCGCTGATTTTTCCAATTCAGAATGATATTCATGTACGATTTCTGCCGCTGTCGCTTTATTTACATCAGATTTAGCAGTATCCTCAACAACGGTTACTTTACTTCCAAACGGCTGCAGGTAGTAGTGCCATAAAACCAATAGCAATATATAAATACTCACCTGAAACAGGTATTTATGAATGAAATCGAAAAAGGCCGGCATGTGTTGCGCAACCATGAGCAACAGAAAAACTCGAATCACATTGAAGAGCCAAATCAATAGAAGACCTACGCCCAAATATCCCAGTTTCCGATGTACTGAACCCAGGGGAATGGACAAGAGAAAGCCGATATAGAGGAAGAAAATATCGCGTGCATTGCAACCGTGACCAACAAATACGTAACTGTTATCTTGGTAATGTAGCGTTGCGCCTCCGCTTTGCTTATCCAAGCTAATTTTACTGCCATCACCAATGGCCCATTTGGCAATTTTACCTGAACTTTCGGCGGTGAATCGCGTAAGCCATTTATCCAGGGCATTATCGCTCGTAAGTACAAAACTATTCAAGGCAAAAAACACCAAATACAAAACAATCGCCCGAATGGCCCACTGTTGAATTAAGCTTTTATTATTCAACATTGGGCAATTCAGAACAATTTAACTTTAACGCAAACACAAGCAATACAACAATTTATCCTCTTATTTATTCGTTTTGTTTGGATTTTGACGAATCTTCAATGCTAAATTTTTGTTTTTGAACTACTCATTCTTTCGACTTCAACTTTTTATAAGCATACCCAGCAGAACCGGCAATGGCGGCTAATAATCCTCCATCAATGGGAACACCCGTTCCACCGCTGCTTCCGCCCGATGACCCACCCAAATTTCCAGTAAAATTTCGCATACCCACTTGCGCCATCAAGGTACCTGCTGACAATATAATCACCAACACCAATACTGCCCGCAACGCAATTTTCATATCGTTTTTATTCATCTCTTTATCGTAATTATTTGTTTTTTATACTCTTCGTTCCTTTTCCTAATTTCCCTTAGTTCTTTCTAACCATTACTGATCCAACTGCAGTCCTCACTACGTACATTCCAGGTTGTAAATTGGCTATGGAGATTGGGTTCTCCTTACCCTGTGTTTCTACAAGAAGTATTCTTCCAGACAAATCGCAAATCTGCACTTCACCCTGATACCACAAACCATTGGATGCTTTTATCCGAATGAAATCAGTGGATGGATTGGGAACTATTACCACATTTCCGGTAGCCGAATTTTCCTGAACCACATCCTTAGTTGAAGCGGTTGATCTGCGTAAAACCAATTCGTACCGTTGGATGTAACTATCGTTTGAACTAAATATCAATCCTTGCTTACCGCTTGTTTGCAACAACGTTTCTTTTTGTGTTAGTTTGTCTCGCAATGAAATTTCTAAATCTGTATTATTAGCTGATAATTGCAGATATAATGATGGGTATTTTTTAGCATCATCTCGCTGTACCCCCAAGGAAATCGCCACTTCTGATTTTCCACTATTTATTTCTGCCGATATATCTTGCAGATTCAAGGCTACGGGTTTTTGATCCGCGGTCAACGCAAACACATTAGGGAAATCTGTATTTACAAACTTCTTCGCATCCGCGGTTGTGTACTGAGCACTTGCCCCTGTTTCATCGTAAATCAACACCCGGTCTGATTCTAAACTATCGTTCACCAACAATTTCAATTCAATGCTATTAGCACCTAAATCATTACCATTTACATCCACAAACATTTGACCTGTTCCGGATACCGATTTTGCGCCGCCAATGATGTAATTGAAATTACTGATTTGTTTAGCACTTTCGGGGATTGTGAAGGTGGTAGATCCAGAGTTCTTTAATCGAACTAAAATTACTCCAAAGGCGGGAATAGATATATTTGAATCCCGAAGCGCGGATCCCGTAAATATCTTTTCCGCTTGCCATTCTGCTGGAGCAAAATTATCGGTTACCGTATTTCTACGTTGCTTCCAATAGTAAAAATAAGGATCCACAGTGGTTGAATTCAAACCCTGTATTCTGCACAATTTAATCGGCGTAGTAAATGGGTTTGTGATGAAAAAATATTTACTGGTGGATGGTAATGTACCGGTTGAAATTGTTTGGGTTGTACCATCGTTCAAATACACTGCTGTGCTATCCAGCGTGTAACTCAATTGAATTTTTCCCGCTTGATACGTAGCGGAATTGGGATTATCGAACGCGCCCGATCCTTTTACTGCTCCTGGATTAAATAACAACAACGGTGTATGTTTCTTCCATTTATTGGCGTTGCCTGAAATGATGGATCCTTTGGCCGATGTAAATGCAGTCCACGCAGGATCAGAAGTCTGGGTAGTATCTGCTTTGCTGTAATCATACCACCAAGCTGCATTCAAACTTGTATTGGAATTACTATAAAATCCTTCCGCCGTACCTCCTGCACCGGGGATATCAATATCGTCCGCCACTTGCTGTAAATCAATGTCCGTGCGATACGGATGACTATACAATCTCCAGCCCCTCAATCCATAATGATCCCGTTCTACTACCACTTTACCTGTACCCGTGCAAACCAGGGATCGTTGCGAAGGCGCGCCTAAATACAATCCTGCGTTGAACGAATCCGATTCTAAAGTTAATGTAACGTCTGTGGGAACAACTACTTTCGATTTATAATTCACACGCAATAAACCAGGGCCGGTTCCTCCGTCTTCGCCCCCTTTAATTTTTACCGAACTTCCCAAAATAAACGTAGAAGCTACCGCACCATCCCCTAATTCCAATTTGGCCAACCGGTTGGCATCCGCATCAAAATAAAGCGTGGAACTTACTGCTGTTGTGGGATTAATGATCAATTCCGAACGAGGTTTCGGACTTGCAGAAGTTCCCGCTTGAATACGATAATTACTGGAATCTGTAGAGGATATTACAGAACCAGTAACTGTTAGTCGCTGGCCATTTAAATTTACTGTACCGTTTTGCAAATGAAGCCCGTTGGTAGTTAAATTCTTCGACAAAACCACTGTAGAAGAATTATTAAGGCGCAAAGAAGATATTGTTGCTTCCTGGTCTATCGTTAAAGTTCCGCTAACAACTTGGATCGAATCCTCCGCAATGGGTCTAATTGACTGCGCCCATTTACTTGAATCCGAATAGTTTCCGTTACCTGACCATTTCTTAGCATACTTGCGGGTTGCAAAAAAATGATCATTAAATCCCGCAAGGCAGAGCCAGTCGGTTGCGGTACCTATTTGGGATGGTGCCGTCGCAGTAGACGAAACTGTTTTTGTATAGTAGTTTCTACCCCAACCAAATAATTCGCCTTTGTGATTGATTGCAAAACATGCGATATTTAAATCAAAATTGGTTCCTCCCGGTATAAAACTCACCCATTTATTGGTACTATTGATTTTAGTAAATACTGAGGCGCTACTTAAACTACCAATTCCTAATTGTCCATAACTATTTCTTCCGACAGCCCAAAGCGAGCTGTCCGACTTTATCGCCCATGTTGACCCATCCCAGGTAAACACACTTACCCAATCCGAATCTGATCCTACCTGAGTGGGTTTCGAATACGTAGTAGAGGTCGGCAAACCAACTTGATAACCAGAATTATTACCCCAAGCAAACATTCTTCCGTTGGTTGTGATAGCTACAACACATCGTGCGTTTCCATCAGTTGAAATACATTTCCAACCCTTGTAGTTGGAATCAATATTGCTAACATCCACCTTTTGTAAACCATAATAACCTGCAGTTGTATTGCCAATTCCTAAAAGTCCAGAAGTATTGTTGCCCCATGACCATAATTCCCCGTCGGATTTCACCGCATAGCCACTTCTCAGCGAAACGGCAACCTCTGTCCACTGACTGGAGCCACCAATTTTTATTGGAACAGTGGAAGTATTAGTGTTGCCAGTTCCTAATTGACCGAAACCATTTTGACCCCAAACCCATAATGTGCCATCCTCTCTAATAATTGCTGTATTTACTTCGGATGTTGATACTTTCACCATACTCCAACTATCATGAAATTGTACCCAAGCACCAGTATTGGGTCTGGCAGCTATCTGTGCAGAACAAGGCGCTAAATCATTCGTACTATTCCGTCCAAAACAATACCATTTATTATTAGCTAATTTTACAATTCCAAAATATCTACCCGCATACAATTCAGAAACTGCTGTGTCTGAATAATAATTTTTTCCAAGATTACCAGTTGTCCCTGCGGCAGAACCAGAAAATAATGTACCGTATCTGCCTGAAGTATTTGTTGCTCCCCAAAAAACAAGATTCCCATAGCGATTAATTTGAGAATACCCAAGATTGTGACCAACAAAATAAATCACAAAAAATACTAGAAATTTAATCGCAGACTTGTTAATCTTTTGTAAACCAGAATAACAACTTACACCAATTTGTTTGAACAACGAAATCATTCACGCAAATTGCGTTCAACTTTTTAATCACTAAAGCATGATGACAAGTTACATGTTACAATCTTGAATAAATGAAACAAAAATGAAAAAAGTCACATAAAACAAAGTCATGAAATTCAATTGCTTAGCAATTTATACGAAACACAAATTCCTTGAATGTAGATCTATTTCTATTGTTTCAATTTTTAATTATTGAAACAACCCATAAGTCATTTTGCAACAAAGCCATCCGGCTAACCCAACAAAAAATGCGTAGCCGTGCCAGAATTCTGCTGTAAAAGTATGCGTTTTGATTGCTTAATACCCTCTGGCAACACCTCCCCAACGGCTCCCAACGAGTTCTGTGGATGATACACACTTAGCAACTCCAAATCCCCGGTAATATTTACCTGTAATCCCAATGACTCCAAATACCGCTCCAAAGGCTCGTGTCGATTTTCTTTGTTGTCAATCACACATCGAAACTGAATCGCCGAATTCTGCATCAAATTCACGCGAACTTTATTTTCAGCCAAGGCCGCAAAAATCTCTTTTAAATGATCCTCGGCAATAAATGTGAAATCCTGAGTACTGATTTCTACCAACAATTGATTGCTCTTGTGAATTTTGCAAGCACTATCCAACGACTTTCCTGCTGAAGAAACACAAGTACCCTCTTCCGATGGATTTATAAACGACTTTACAAACAAAGGAATTCCTCGCTGTTGTAAAGGTTGTATGGTTTTGGGGTGAATTACCGATGCTCCGTAATATGCCAACTCTATGGCATCGCTGTATCGCAACTCACTCAACAACACCGCATCATCAAACTTTCTGGGATCAGCGCTCATCACCCCCGCTACGTCCTTCCAAATAGTAATGGATTCCGCCCCCATCAAACTACCAAAAATTGCCGCCGAATAATCCGAACCTTCCCTTCCTAATGTGGTGGTCTCCCCCGTATTCCCTCTTCCAATAAATCCTTGAGTAATAATTAAATTTTTCTTAGCAATTGGCAACAATCGCCTAGAAATTAATCGCTCCGTTGCCTGCCAATCCACCCGTGCATCGCGGTACCTACTATCGGTTATGATAAAATTCCTCGCATCCAACCACTGATTTCCAAACTGCTGCGATAACAAGTAATTGCTGACGATTTTTGTTGACATCAATTCTCCATACCCAATGATTTGATCGTACAAATAGTCGTAATCGTCCAAAACATTCGGGCTATCTACAAAACATTCAAGCTCTAAGTAAAGATTTTTAATATCGTTTACACCATACAAATCATCGCTTGGGAACAGCTCGGCAAGGATAGAATTGTGGTAGTCAAACACTTTGGTTAAGGCTTCTTGGGCTTTCCCTGTTTGATGAAAACAATGATGCACAACTTCCTCTAACGCATTGGTAGTCTTACCCATAGCCGAAACAACAACCAATAAATCTCCCTGCCCGTACGCGCGTATTACCGACGCTACGTTTTTTACTCCTTCGGCATCTTTAACAGACGCTCCCCCAAATTTAAATATTCTCATTGTTCTGCTCTTATCAATAGTAATAATCGTTTATTTCACTATTTTGTTGTTGTTTTGCAAAATAAATACCTACGGGACGTAAAACTGCTATGCCGTATTCAAAACTTATTACCCTCGAACAATTTATCGTAGATCA
>JACCDW010533676.1_pt1 | contig 10762 bp, 13 predicted proteins | sample 7449781 | NCBI WGS metagenome assembly JACCDW01 (sample SAMN15323449, study PRJNA562643) | freshwater metagenome | isolation source: river surface water | place: USA:Blue River Watershed | collected 2017-08-18
TGACTTTCGGGTATATTATTTAGAGATTTTTGGGGAATAATTAAATGCTCACTTTTGACCTATGGGGTAGCGAATCCTTCAGTCAGCCCAGCAGCCGGGCACATAACCCTAACGGTCCTAGGGTATGTTAGTTACACCAGGAAGTCTTTGCTTCCCCGTAATATTCTCTTGCGTAACCATTCTGAATTAATAGTGTGCGTAAACTTTGACCATCTAATACGATATCACCTAGTACACGACCACCATACTTGTCCCAATCCATTAGAACAATCTTGTGACTCTTAGTTGCATTAATTGCATCTGTAGTGAACTTAGTAGCAGCCTTACCACGTGCATCTTCGCTAGGACATTTAGCACGAAAACCCTTCTCAGGAGTATCGACACCATATACACGCAATGATAATTCTTGCTTTAGTGGTGCAGGCAAAAATGTTGCTTTAAATGCTACAGTGTCACCGTCAACTACTCTAGTGAATTGCACATCATATGTTACACCATTTGCTGGCTTTTGTGCATGTGCGATACCTGAAATACCGAACATAAGTGCGGCAACTACATAAAACAACTTACGCATAATCACCACGTTGATATAAACTCTTCTCGGCAGCGGGGCCTGCTGGACCAGCAAGAACAGCCTTAAGACCATCAAGACTTTGGATAGCCTGAGTCTGCATTTGCTCACGCTCTAGTGGCTTTGATCTAGCATAACGTTGTACGAACTTTTCAATATCATCAAGAGATACCTTAGCCTTTTCGCCACTCTTGAAGGTGATAGGATAATTGCCACCTACGTCCATGGCTTTCTTGAACTGCATTAGAATATGCTGTACTTTATCAGAATCAGGATCGCTTGGCATTTCTTCACGCTCATCGTCCCAATCATCGTGCTTGCTTTCTACTAGAATCTCTTGAATTTTCATAATAAGTATACCTTTTTATTAGAGTATTTATCACATTCTCTTAAAGAGCGGACCGGGAATGAACGCAGTTTTCGATTGATTAATCAAACCCTGCTCTAATGCTTGTACTATATCTGGGGTCAAATGTCTAGCTCTTAATCCACCTGTTGGAAAAAAATGTACCTCAACAGGGTTGTCACCCTCTACTTGACGAATAGCCATCATGCGATTTCTACCTTCGTGTCCTACTACTTTAGCAGGCTTGTCGAAATCACCTTCTTCCCACTCTTGCGGAATATCAATTTGTAAGAAAGGTGATCCTAAACTGCCGCCTTTCTCAATATGTTGGGCAAGATGATCTACGCTAGTGGGTTTATCTAATGGTAATGCAAGTCTTAAAAATGTACTTGGCTTCATTAATACACGTAAACCAAAGTAGTCAACATCTTGATTATATGGAACCGCACCTAAACCTTCTCGGTTATCAACTTTGTATTCACTGATGAAATCTCTTGCTCTCATATCATCCTCATATAGTCTTTAAAATTTGAATCTCTATCCTCAAGACCTTTACCTGCAGGATTAATTTTTCTAGTAACTGCCCTAGTATCGGCAAAATCCTGTACATGAGGCTTAACTCTACTATTCCAATACCATACTGCAATTTTTGAAGCAACCTCTGGCTTAGCAGCCAAATCAGGATTATTCAATAGATCGATTCCTAATGCTTCACCTGCCATACGATAATTGTCACGACCAGTCAATTGAATGAATCCACGACCGTGATATCTTTCCCCATCACCTACTTTTTTGTTACCAAGAATTTTTGCTGTTTTAGGACTATATTTAGGATCATATTTTTTAGCAAAATACTTCTTTACACCGGGTTGTGGCTTTTCTTTTAATCTATTGAAGTCCCAACTCTCATGTTTAGTTTGAGCCATAAACTGTGCTAACTCTGCACCTTTTAATCCATTGGCTTTGGCAGTCTTTAATAATTGAACTTCAACTTGTGGGTTATTGCTGATTGGAGTAAATTGTTTCTGTTGTACTACTTGCTGTTGAGGTGCAGGCGTAGTTGGTTGAAATTTTGCATAGGCGCCACCTAATGCACCCAATGCTAAAGCAGAACCGACCGCAACATCTTTCCAGCCTTCATCTACTTCTTTATATTCAACAATGAACTCACTTGCTCTCATTTGTATCCAATCACCATTGATCTAATAAATTTACCTTCACTGTCTTTAGTGCGTAATGTACCTTCGTATAGATATTTACTCAAAGGATACTTGCCTTTCATCTCGTCTAAGTTTTTAGGACAACCCTGTCCTAATTCTACATTTTCTGTTTGAAACAAACATAGTTTACCTTTGGGAATGTTATCGTACCACTTAGTGCCCTCAATGTTATTAACACTAGGGTTGATAACACAATCTGCACCTGTGTATTTTAAATCGTTACAATCTTTAACAACATGTCTCATATCAGGGTTTAATTTCTCACTGACTTTGACACATCCGGGCTCGTTATCGATAGCAACAATATCATCGATGTTATTGTTTCTATTGAGGATATATGGTAAAATGCCGTACCAACTACCTAGTACAGCACATTTTTTAATAGGAATGTTGGTATCTTTTAGGCGTTTAGCCATCCATAGTCGGCTGATGATTTGATCATCAGACATACTACCTTCGAACGTATTGGGTCTGTCTTCATTAAGCACGTTGCTTCTTTAGGATGCTACGCAACATCCACCCATGTTTACCATGAGCATCAATGCGACCTGCAATAAAGTCTGCAATACCCTGCTCGTCTGCCTCTTCGGCGATATGGAATGCTGACTTCCACATTTCTAGAATTTTTTGATTATCTTGTGCCAATTCAGCAATCATTAGTTCAGCACGTGGAATCTTTGTCTGATCAGGAATCTGACTTAATTCAGCAAATCTTGTAATTGAACCGGGTGTGTAACTGTCTAACTGACGAATCAATTCTGCTGTTTGGTCAATGGCATTTCCATACACTTCTTCGTATAAGTTACCTAAGAACTCATGATACTGAGGAAAGTCTGGTCCCTCAACATTCCAATGGAAGTTCTGTGCTTTAATTACGAATGCGTAACTGGTCGCTAATAGTGTCTTTAATGCGTCTGCTAACATGTTGTGTTCCTATTTATAGTGTATTTATATCATTTTAGTAATATAATTAGTTTTGGTCATGTAGACTTGATAGTTATGTTCAATAATTGGTAAACAAAGGGCTCTAAATTCTGCTAATTGTTGCTCATTGAAACTGCAAATACGCTCAACTTCATTTAATATTCTGGTCATTCGTTTGATAGAATCCGATTCTAAATCGTAATTTTCATCAATAATTCCGTCGAATGTCTTATAACCCATTTTCCTCAAGTGATGTAGGAACCCCCTAGTTGAAGCAACAATAAATGGATGCTTATAGAATATGGCTTTAAATGTCTTTTCTGTACAATGAAACGTATAACCAGAATGCCACCAAGTTTCAGTTACTACACTTAAGAATGATTCCTGATAATATCTATATAGTGATCTAGTATTGAATGCAGGCCATCTTATATTAGTTTTGGGCTTTAAGTCCAATACCATAGGCAACTGATATTTTAATTCTGTTTCATTATGCCCTACATCGAAATATTCAATTACTCTTTCACGTTCTTTTTCCCACCATCCTTCGTTTTCATATCCACGTAAACTCACATATCCTTGATCTAGTAAATTTCTTTCTTTTAATCCTATTACTATCGCTGTTCTGTGGTCTCTGGGCGTAAAGTTTAAATTGATGAATTTTTTAGCATGATTAGATTTTAGTAAAGGACTTTTAATATCTGGAATAGTTCCCTCAGGTAATCCATACTCTTGCAAGAATTGTAGTTTTGATAATTTCTCTACAGAATTAAAACTCTCGTATTTAATAGGCTCTCTACCTACTTCACTAGCCTTTTCTAAGATGTATCGTTTACAATCTTCATCGCCGGGCTGAACCACTAGAATTTGACTTTCAGGCCAATTGTGTTTAATAATAGTAGAATATATCGTATCAATCAATGCATTATGTGATTCTAAGAAAAATTCAAAGGCTATCATTAGTTCTTTCTTAACCATTTTTTCTATGACTTCATTTGGGATTAAAATCGACAAATCATATGGTTCAGGCAAATAAGATCCAATAGAAATAAAATACACATCGAAATTTTTGCAATAATAAGACTGCTCTAATGAGTCATTAATGTACATAGTTTTTTCACGAGGTAAGGCCATTACTCCTCGTCCAATTGGTCTATACTCACTATGGTTATTAATAATCATATCATTCTCTTAATAAATTGCTTTTTATTTACTAAAACTTCAAAGTTGTATTCTACAATCTCTAATGCTTTTGTTAGGTAATTTTCTAATTCACTGTCAGTTAAATTACATAATCGTTCAATCTCATTTGCTATTTTTAGCATACGTATACTAGGATCAGTTTCAGTATCATAACTTTCATCTATTATTCCATCAAAGGTTTTGTATCCACGTTCTCTTAATCTAGCAAGATAGTTAGGCACCCCTACAACAATAAAAGGATGCTTATGGAATATAGCCTTAAATATTTTTTCAGTAGTAGTTACTGGATATTTTTCACCATGATAATGAGTTTCATTTACTACACTAAAATAAGTTTCATTATAATACGGCATAAGTGATCGTTTAAAATAAGTCAAGTCATATGCTTCAAATCTATTAGTATCTAATACTAAAGGTAATTTGTTTGTCAAATCATAATTGTTTTTTGCAACTTCTTGTATTGAATTATGAGTAAATCTTTCTAAAACTCTATTGTAATACGTATCCCAATAATCCATTTTAGAAAAACTAATATTTCCCTTATCTAATAAGTTTTTATCTGCCAATAGCATTAACAATGCAAGTTTATGTTCTCTCCATAAACGATTTAAGTTTAAGAATTTTTTAGGGAATGAATTGTTTAATAGTGGGCTTTTAATTTTTGGTTTAATTAACTCATTATATCCGGTGCATACTCCTAATTCCAGCATAACGCTTCGCTGTATAGTATGTTCCATAGAACAATATTGTTCATACTTAAATGGCTGTAAACTTAATTCTTTACTTTTCTTGATAATATAATCTGCTAAATCTTCAGAGGAACTAATTAATAATATCTGAGATTCTGGTAGTTCATATTTCAGAATACACTCATATAGTTCATCTACAATATTGTAAAATGAATCAAATGATAGTTCTATAGCCAACATGGTTTTACATTGGCGAATGTCATTTAGCACTTGAGTGGAGATTGTTTCTTCTAAATTGTTACATTTAAAGAAATTGGGATGCTGTATATACAGTAGATATACGCTAAAATTAGAACAATAATAGGATTGATTTTCTAAACTGATGTAATAATGTTTGCTAACATTATTAGTCAAATCCCAGTATTCAATTGAATGTTCGGTATCAGATATACGTATAGCATGAGGTATTGAATTTTTATTAATGATCATCGCAAAGTAATTCTGATGCCTTTGTTTTCCAAATATTAGGAAATATACCGTGTACTATAAGAACTATTGAAATTGTAAATGCCCTGCATAAGTGTTGAAAGTAACTCATTTGCACATCTTTTAAATGGCTCATTGATTTATACTCTTACTTCTTACGTCCTTGACAGTGGGCACGTTGACTAAATCCTTTTGGATTATTGCAGTTGATACTACGCTTGTACTTCTCACTCCATTTTTCAGTTACTAAGTCTTTGCGTTTTAATTGAATAGTAATATACTGATTGCCATCATGACCTGTTACAGTTTGTTCACCGGCTTCTACATAGTCGGGCATTAGTTTAGTAGCCCTACGTGCTAATGTTTTGTAGAGTCTAACCCTACCTTCATCATCTGCTTTACTAGCAATGACAATACCTGTAGGTTTTTGCTCTGCAACTTCTTTCTGTAAGATGTTAGCAACTGTACTGAAAACACGAATGCTGTCACCGGTATTAGTTCTACCTGTATTAGGTTTGCCGGTCTTCATATCGGTCAAGTCAAAATGAATTTCTAAGTTCTTATTGATTCCAAAGTTTTTAATATCTGGTGTTTCTCTATTCAACACTTGAACACGATATAACTGTCCGTTATCTGTTTGAAAACGATATGCACGTTTAGCAGGTGTCTTTACGTTCTGAATGTAATCATATGGACTATCCGCGACTTCATTGATAGGATCATCTTCACCACTGAAGTTGATTTTGTCACCCTTACGCTTTACCATAAACGCAACGCCACTACCTAAATCATTTGGACCTGCATCAACATAATTAGGTAATGCTCTGTCAACTTGTGATGCTAGTCTTTTATATAAACTGACACGGCCTCGTTCGTCTTTATCTGCGGTAAAGTATAATGCTTTGGGTTGTTGTACTGCAACATATTCTTGTATGATTTTAATTACTGTACCGAATACTTTATTAGCATTACCAGTACCAATCATTGTGGTCTTCCAAGTATCGCCACCGTCAGTACTTGCATTAAATGCAACTTCTACTAAATTGTTGCCACTGAAATAAACTTTGTACTCTACGCCATCTTCAGTTTCAAAAAAGTAACGTCCACCAATAACATTGCCTTCATAATCATATGAACTGTCAAGGGCTTCGTTTAATTCATCCAAGAATGCAACATTATTTGGAATACCTAATTTCTTGATACTCCACAATATTTGCTGGTATTTTTGATCACTTAATTTATTAAAGAATTCTTGATTAGCCTTATTATATGATTCAGGACGAATATACTTCTTATATTCAACTGACCAATTAGGAGATTTTTCTAACACATTCTGTAACGTAATTAATGAGAAGTCCCAGTTTGGTCTATCAGTCTCCCAACCATTAGGACCGTGAGGATGAGTAATAAAGATGGCGCCGCGCTTAATTAGTTCTGGAATATTAAGTGATCTACGCTCTTGTTTAAATGTGAATTCTTCTTCATTAGTCATGGCAGTGATTCTACGTGAACCCTTACGTTTGAACATATTATATTCTTGTTCGTAACTGCCAGGAAAAGGTAATCCTAAGGCTCCACCTGTGTGAAACTCTTTATCGTTACCCTCTATAATGAATTCACTTGCTCTCATTTGTCAGTCTTTACGTATACCGGTGTTTTACCTTTGCCCCCGGATCTTTTGCCGGGTCTACCGGCTTTGCGTTGTGCTGAACGCTTCCTATTGATTGCTGATTTTTCTTCTTTGTCGGACATTCTGCCAGCCTTGGCTGCTGGCACGCACTTAGCATATCCCTTAGAGTCGCCTGAACTACCACATTGTTCATATCCACCGCCTTCTTTCTTTTTAGCGAGGTTTACCCACTTCTCTTTAAACCACTTACGTAGTCCGCCTTGATAAGAACCTTCAGTGATGAACTCACTTGCTCTCACGACTGATGCCCTTCATAATAGCACTTTCTTTTGGTACGCAGTTAGGTACCATTTTGCTACCCTTCTTTTTCATACCAACTTGCTTATGAGTGTCCCAGCATTTTTCATCTAACTGACCTGCTGACTTTGGGGTAAACTTACGATAACTTTGTCCAGCACCACCCCCTGTTGAATAGATTTGACCTTCTTCGATTTCGCCGGCAGGCTTTGCACGATAAGTTCTCCAGCCCCCTTCACCACTTGCACCTGTTGGGTTGTCAGTTGGTGTCTCACTGATAGCACCTCTGAATTGACGATCCTTTGAACCACCGTATGGATTAGTTTCAGGAGTCTTTTCTGCGGCAAACATGCCAGTATAATCTTCGTCTAAATCTTCTTCATCACGCTTATACTGTGCGTTACGTGCGGCATCTTCAAATGCTTCTTCTAAACCATATACTGCTGATTCTAATGCATTTTTTGCAGACAATACGCCATCAATACTATATTCTAATGTTTTACTGTCAATACCTTCTGTACGTTCTGCAAGCATTTGAATTTGAGTAATGATTTCACCTACTGTATCATCATACTTGATTGCTTTAGTAATTCTACGTGCTTCGGGTAATGAGTATTCAGGATCGTGTAGTGTATCACCCTGTGCTTCTGACATACCTTGTGCATCTTCAGGCTTATTAGTTAAGATAAAATCCTTTCCCTTATTGAAGGGTTTTTGCATCATCTTAACTGCCACTGCATTGGCATGTTTTTTACCATTGAAAATTACAGGATCGCCGTTGCGGTCTTTGAAGATTTTTCCATTGATACGAATGTACCATGCGCCACCTTCTCTTTGTTGACGTTCACGCTCTAGTCTTTGTTCAATTTCCCATTCGGCATCAAGTTCACGGCGCTTGAAATCACGCTTTGACTGATCCATGTATTCTTGTTCTCTACGCTCTTGGTCTAATGGATTATAATAGCCGGATTCGTCTAAATCAAACATGTCGGCATACGTGGATAGCATGTTTTCGTCTAAGTCTACAATGCTCTCTCCCATGCGCCAGCCACCGCCCATCTTTTTATATTCTTTAGCAGCCCAAGCATTAGCATATGCACTTGGATATACATCAAACTTGCTACGTGCTTTTGCTTTTGCACTGGCCCACTTCTCAGGACTAGTTGGCTTTGGTTTCTTTTTCTTTTCGGTCACAAGACCTTTCATGATACTGCTCATTGTTAGTCCTTCTTAGATACGTGTTGTGGTAACCCTTTGTGCTTTGTTTTAGCAAAGTCTTTAACGTCACCTTTACTCATAGACTTAGCAACATCTTTTAAATCTTTGCTTGCGCCTTTAATCTTATCACCTTTTTGCATAGCATGTGCCATGCCAAAAAACTTTTGCTGTGCTTTGCTAACAGCCTTTTCGCTGACTACTGATTCTGCGGCGACTCCACCTGCAATTGTTCCAGCAGTCATTTCGTGTACTTTCTTGCCTTCAAGGTATTCACGCACTGTGTTGAGATAATCATTTGCTTTAATGATTTTCTCTTGTACCCAACCTTCAAGACCATCTTCTTCGTTACGGTCTTTGATTAGTTCGTGAATTGCTCTAGCATTCTTTACTGACTGAAATAAATCACTACGTGCCATTTCGACTTCATGGTCAATTCTGCTAGCACCATGTGGTACAAAGCCGGATTTACGTGATGTTCCTTGTCCTGGAATAACAATTAAGTCTTGTTCACTTAATTCTGCTTCGCTTACGGTAGCACTTTCTTTAATTGAGTTAGCATACTTCTTATTGGTCTTTTTACCAGTCAATAAGTTTCCTCCCTTTTGATTAGGATAGATGCCCTTGCCTCTAGTCTGTGTACCTCCCATTGGGGTTGCAACAGTTGCTACTGAGCCTGCTGTAGTTGATTCAAAAATGTCAGAGATTTTCATAGTTCAATAATCCGTTTTATAGTGTATTTATCACGTTCTATAGATTTGGAACTAATAAAAAAGGCCCCTTAATTGGGGCCTTTTCATTAACATATAAGATAGTCTTATGTGTTTAGTGTGATATTACCATCACCGTCGGGTGTTGGTGCAGCCTGAGCAGCCGCTGCCTTAGCAGCCTGTTCCTGAGCATACATCGGACCGATGGTGTTCATTAGATGTTGCTGATTTTCCATACAGAAAACATAACTACCTGAATGTCGTAGCAAGACACGCTTATCGACCCAAATTCTTCCGCCTAAGTCACGCCAGTTTTCACAGAATGTCCAGTCTTCACTGTAGTAACGATTCTGACGAACTGCGGTATCAAAGTAAGTCTTTAGATACTGATCGTACTTAGGATCAAGTCCGATATCGTTCTTATACTGCTTCACAGCAGGGTGACTATTCATCTTTTCAAATACATGCTTCTTCATTAGTAAGAAGCCAGTGCCTGCTTTTGAAACTTCCTGTAGACCATCTGGTCCTTCTTCAGCACCTTCGAATCCGTTGACAACCCACTTAATTGGCATAGTCTTCATTGGATAAAGACCACCGATAACGTCAACGTCCCTGTTCAAGAGGACTAGCAAATGCCAGGGCTCCCAACCAATATCGGCGTCCACAAAGAATAAGTGTGTTGCATCGGGCATATCTAAAAACTTAGCAGTAAGTGTATTACGTGCGCGGCTAATGAGTGATTCGTTAACCATAGTTTCTAGTGTCCAGTCAATGCCTAACTGTCGGGCTGTATTAGCCCACTTGATGAAACTCATAAATGTTGATTCTGTTAGCATGCCGCCATAGCATGGCATAGCAATGTGTACTCTAGTTGTACGTAAGAAATCAACGTTGACTTGCACTTGACCCTGCTGGGCTTGTGCGTTTTGTTGCTCGGCTGCAGCCTGCTCTGCAATCTCATGTACCTTTTCTACTGGTACTGTCTTTGGTTCTGCGCCAGTCTGTGCTGCCGCGGCTGCCTTTGGTGAATTTGGTTTCTTTGCCATGAAGTCCTCTCTTGTTGAAACGTACTATTATTTACGTCCTGAGAGGGGTGTGGAATTATTTTTCGTCTAGATAATCTAGGCTTTCGGACAAACTAGATTCGAATTGATTAATGTCTTTAGCAACTTTACGCTCACTTCCCTGAGATGGAAAGTTTTTCTGTTTTGATTGTGTTTTTTGTGCGGCAGCATCGTGTGCTTTAGTCTTTAACAGATTCAATGTTCTAGTATCTAATGGAATACCATCTTCTTTTGCTCGTTGAACTAGAACATTATAATACTTGTTTGCCAATTCAAGTTGTTGAGTATTCATATTAGGCATGGATTGTGCATTAGCACCTAATGCACCTAGTGCCATTGCACTACCTGCGATTGCACTTTTCCAGCCTTCTGTTAATTCTAAATCTTCTGCTGGCCAACTAATATAA
>JACCDW011298842.1_pt1 | contig 10762 bp, 9 predicted proteins | sample 7449781 | NCBI WGS metagenome assembly JACCDW01 (sample SAMN15323449, study PRJNA562643) | freshwater metagenome | isolation source: river surface water | place: USA:Blue River Watershed | collected 2017-08-18
CCGCCAGTCGCAAAGGGAATCACGATGCGCACGGGCTTGCTGGGAAACCCCTGGGCCCAGGTACTGGCAGCTCCGAGCAAGAGCGCCAGCGGCAAGAGTCTTCGAATCAAGTGACCTGGATGGAATGCATGGAACATGAAGCATCTCCTGGAGAAGTGAACGGCGGGGCAAGGATTGCCCGTGCAGAGGCGCATTTGTCCCCAAATGCGCCTCAGACACAAGTCGTTTAAGTACTAACCCAGTGGGATTTCAGTCGCGTACTCGACAAAGACATCCGCGCCAGCCGCGCTGTGTGGCAAGCGCTGGAGTTGCAAACGTTCAGTCCACTTTGCCAATGCGCAGCAGCGTCGCCTTGATCCGCTCGGCATCCTTGTTGAGAAACTCGTCAAACGCGGCAGCGGTGCGGTAGTCGGGGACAGCTCCCAGCTTGGTCATGCTTTGGACAAACCCGTTGTCCATGGTGACCGCCTTTTGGATATCCGAACGCAGGGTTTGCACCACGGCCGGTGGGGTGTTGGCCGGTGCGAAGAGCCCGATCCAGATATAAAACTCCGCGTCCTTGTAGCCCAGTTCCACGGCAGTGGGGACATCAGGCAAGGACGCGATGCGTTTGGCGCCAGTGCCTACCAAGGGCCTGAGCGCACCGGACTTGATCAGTGCCGACACGGCGGACGGGGAACTGGCCGTGGCACCAATGTGACCGCCCAGCACGGCCTGAATGGCAGGGCCGCCCCCGGAATACGAAATATGTCGCAGTTTCACGCCTGCCGCGTTGGCCAGCATTTCAATCGGCAAATGCGAGGCGCTGTAGGAGCCTGAGGACCCATAGGTGATCTTGTCGGGGTTGGCTTGTGCGTCCGCGATGAATTCCTGGTAAGTTTTCCAGGGGGCGTCGGACTTCACGACCAGCACCAACGGATCTGCCACCAGCAAGCCCAGCGGCACAAAGCTGGAACGGTCAAAGGTGGGGGTTCGACCAAACAGGCGATCTGCTTCAGGGAGGATCAGCAAGGAGGGGTTGGTGACCAACAGGGTGTAACCATCAGCCGCCGCATTGGCAACGGCGACCGTGCCGATGGCACCGCCTGCACCCGGACGTGTGTTCACCACCGCGGGATGCTTCCACACGTTGTTCATCGCCTGGCCAAAGAGTCGCGCGGGTTGATCCGCAGCCCCTCCAGGAGGAAAGGGGACGACGATGTTCACAGGCCTGTTGGGGAATGCGGGTTGAGCCAACGCGGCGGCACAAACCAAGGTTCCGACGCAGCCCAGCAGCCATTTGAAAATTTTCATGGTGTTTCCTCGAGTAAGCTCGGGGCCATATTACCGTTCAACCCTCGGGAGCACAACACGATGCCAGTTTTCAGTCAGCGTGAGTTGGAAAACATCACCGCGTCCATTTTTCGCGCGGCGGGTGCGCCGCAAGAGTTGGCGCAGCAAGTGGCCGATGTGCTCGTGGACAACCACATGGCGGGTCACGATTCGCATGGCATTCTCCGTATTCCCGAGTACCTGAAAAGCATCCAGGATGGAGAAATCGTCCCCGCTGCACGACCGGAAGTGTTGCAGGAGACGCCCAACTCGGCGCTCATCTCGGGTCATTGGGCGCTGGGGCAGGTCACGGGTCTTTATGCGGCGGATCTCGCCATCGCCAAAGCCAAGGCCCATGGTGTCGCGGTGGTGTCAGTGGTTCAGGCCGCGCACACGGGGCGCTTGGCCGCCTTCACTGACCGGGCCGCCCGGCAAGACGTGGTGATGTTCATGATCATCGGGACCGTGGATCGCCCCATGACGGCGCCCTATGGGGGAGCCGCGGCGGTGCTGGGCACCAACCCGATCGCCGTCTCCATGCCGAACCCCGCAGGCGCTCCCGTGACGCTGGATATTGCGACGTCGGCCATCGCGGCTGGCAAGGTCAAGGTGGCCAAGGCGCGACATGAACAACTGCCGCCCGATGTCATCCTGGACAAACACGGTCATCCGTCTGTGAACCCGCAAGACTTTTTAGATGGCGGGTTTTTGCTGCCCTTTGGTGGACACAAGGGGTATGCCCTGGCTGTGATGGCAGAACTCTTGAGCGGTCCCTTGATTGGGGCTGAAGCCTATCCGGGCGTGACGGCGCGCAGTGGCATTTTCATCTTCGCGATGGATGCAAAACTCTTTCGACCCAAGTCCGACTATGCCTCGGCCTTGGCCCACCGATTGGGGCAAATCAAAGGGGTACCACCAGCGGCCGGATTTGATGAGGTGCTGGTGCCGGGCGAGCCTGAAGCTCGGGTGCGTGCGCAGCGTGAGCGCGAAGGTATTCCGATCCCAGACGATACTTGGAGCGCAGTCTGCCAGGCGGCGAACAGCGTTGGACTGAAACTGGAGGACTAGTATGGTTCAAGATCCCTTGCGTCATGGACGCAGCCAGCGTGGTGACCTCGATGAACTGGATGAGCTCGTTCGCGGTCATGGCCGCTACACCAGCGATATTCATCTTGAGGGCGAACTGCATGCTGTGTTTGTTCGCAGCCCAGTGGCTCATGCGCGAATCCGCCATCTGGATACCGCGATGGCGCGTACCATGCCCGGTGTACAGGCTGTTTTCACGGGACAGGACGTGGTGCAGGCTGGACTTGGCACGATTCGCCCGATGGCTGTTTTCAATGGCCGTGATGGACTGCCCATGAAGCAAGCTGGCATTCCGGTTTTGGCTGATGATGTGGTTCGTCATGTGGGAGAGGCTGTCGCATTGGTGGTGGCTGACACAGAATCAGCGGCTCAACTGGCTGCCGAGCAAGTGCAAGTGGAATGGGATACGTTACCCGCTGTCATCGATCCGCAGGCTGCTTTGCAACCCAATGCCGTGCAAGTGCACGAACAAGCACCGGGCAACCTGGTGCTGGACTGGGCCGACGGCGATGCGGCTGCGTTGGAGGCAGCCTTTGCTCAGGCGTACCACATCGAATCGGTGACCCTGGAAGATCCGCCCATGACGGCGTGCGCCTTGGAACCCCGGGCGGCCATTGCCCAATGGGATCCGGCCAGCCAGCGGTTCACGCTGGTTGCTGGGACGCAGGGCGTGATGTTGGTTCGAAAGCTGCTGGCCGAGCACGTCTTTCAAGTACCACTCGAGTCCATCCGTGTGGTCACGCCGCACGTCGGAGGTGGGTTTGGTGCCAAGGTACAAACCTATCCGGAATATGCGGCGCTGCTGTTGGCCAGCCGGGTGCTGTGCCGTCCCGTGCGCTGGACCGCGACTCGACTGGAGTGTTTTTTAGGCGACACACACAGCCGCAACTCGCATTTGCAAGCGCGCATGGCCTTTGATCGGGAGGGGCGCATTCTGGGCCTTCATGTGCAACTGGTGGTGGGCATTGGTGCCTATACCTCGACCTACATCGCGATTGTGGGCACCAACAACACCAAGAATTGTTTGTCCAGTGTTTACCGAATTCCTTGCATTCGCACGGAATCCCGGTTGGCCTTCACACACGCCATGCCTCACGGGCCCTATCGTGGAGCAGGCCGTCCTGAGGCCATCTACATGATCGAGCGATTGCTGGATCAGGCCGCACCGCAATTGGGCATGGACCGGGTGCAGTTGCGACGACGCAACCTGGTACCCGCGTCGGCAATGCCATATACGGCAGCGAACGCCATGGTCTACGACAGTGGTGAATTTGAAGCTGTACTCGACCAGGCCCTGGCGTTGTCAGACTGGTCGGGATTTGAGCAACGTCGCCAGCAGTCAGCGGCGCTGGGTCGCTTGCGTGGTATCGGCTTGTGCAGCTTTCTGGAAGTGGCCGGTGGCATTCTGGAGGAACCTGTAGATCTGCGCTTTCATGCAGACGGGACGGTGAGCTTGCACATGGGCGCGCAAGCGATTGGCCAGGGGCATCAATCGACCTATCCGCCCTTGATCGCCCAGCGACTGGGCATTGAGCCCGCACAGGTCCGTCTGGTGGCCGGTGACAGCGATCAGACACCAGGCCTGGTGGCCACTGTTGCATCCCGATCCACCATGATGGTGGGCAGTGCGGCGGTCATGGCGTGTGATGAGGCGATCCGCCGCGGGTATCAACTGGCAGCCCTGGTGATGGAAGCTGCGCCTGAGGATGTGGAATTTGACCAAGGGTGCTACCGCGTCGTCGGGACGGATCAGGTGGTGCCTTTGTTGGACCTGACAGCACGTCTGGCATCGCGAGGATCCGTGCCCGAAGACCTGCCTGCCTCACTTGATAACGTGGCCAAGTTTGTGTCGTCTGGCATGACGTTTCCCAACGGATGCCATATTTGTGAGGTCGAAATCGATCCCGACACGGGCTTGGTCGAGGTGGTGCGATACACCGCGGTGGATGATGTGGGCGTGATGCTCAACCCCGGCGTGATCGAAGGACAGATCATGGGTGGCGTGGCGCAGGGACTGGGCCAAGTGCTGGGCGAGCGGCTGCACTATGACGATCAGGGGCAGTTGCTCACGGCGTCATTCATGGACTACCCCATGCCTCGCGCAGACACGGTTCCGCACATGACCATTGCGCATCACAGCGTGCCTTGCCGCACCAATCCCTTGGGCGTCAAGGGTGCGGGAGAGTCTGGTGTGGCAGGCGCCTTGCCCAGCGCCATCAACGCCATCATGCATGCGCTGAGCTATGCTGGGGTGGCACAACTCGATCTGCCCTTCACGTCGCAGCGAGTCTGGAAGGCGTTAAGACAAGCCCAGCAGCTCGCGTGACACCATGGCGTGGATACCTTTGTTGCCATCCACCAATTGCGTGACGTGTAGGTCGCACGCCAGGCTGCAAAACACGTAAGCCTCTTCGGGCTGCCAACCCTTGAGCTCTACCAGCCAGGCAATCATGTCACGCAGGGCCTGCTGTGCCGCATCGTCCAAATCGGTGTTCATGCCCATCGAGATCAAATGCGTGGGCGTGATGGCTCTGGGGAATTTCAAAGGACGCTTGTGCAGCACAAAGCGAAAACGACCCTTCAGACAAGTCTCCAGCGCGGTCAGACATACCTCGCCATCACCTTGCACGGCATGACCATCCCCCACGGACACGTGGGCCCCAGGTACAAAAACGGGCAGAAACAAGGAGGTGCCTGGCACAAACTCTTTGTTGTCGATGTTGCCGCCATACTCACGCGGCTCGATAGAGGACACGCGACCATAGGCGGGCGGGGGCGCCACCCCAATGATGCCGAAAAACGGGCGCACCGGTATCGATACACCCCAGGGTAGATGGGCGAATCCGGTCTGCCGGTCGATCGGAATGATGCGTCGACTCAGGTAGGGGAAATCCTCCGGTAGTGCCCCCTTCAGCGGACGGATGATATTCCAACCCCAATCCTCGGTGAGCTCAATCGATTCGATACAGATTTCTAACGTGTCACCCGGCTGTGCGCCCCGGATGGCCACAGGACCGGTCAGGATATGAGGCCCCAGGGCTTGCGGCACCGTGTCCACAATTAGCCGGTGATCCGCTCTGAACAGCGCGTCATCGGTAACTTCTTGCCGGCCTCCTGACACTGTGTCGATGACGACGGTATCGCCAGAATCAATTTCTAAAACGGCAGGCAGGGCGGCATCGAAATGCCCCCAGTGAACCGTTTGGGGTGTGGGATTCAAGTGGTGTAGGCGACTCATGTGGGATGGACTCTCGAAAATATCGATCAACCCGCCGACACACCCAAGTGCTCATGCAGGACATGGGGTTGCGCTTGCAAAGCCTCGGGGGTGCCATTGAAAACCAGGCGGCCGGACGCGATGATCAGCACTTGGTCAGCCACCGACAATGCCATCGACAAATTTTGTTCGACCAACAAGACAGCATGACCCAGGCCGCGCATGCGTCGCAGGATGTCAGCCACATGCAAGACGTAGCGGGGTGATAGACCCTCAGAGGGTTCATCCATCAACACCAATGCTGGGTTGCTCATGAGGGCGCGGCCAATCGCGAGCATCTGTTGCTCTCCGCCACTGAGTTCGCTGCCGCCGTTGGATAGGCGATCACGCAGTTGTGGGAACTCGTCCAATACGCTGTCAAACGTCCAGGTATGTTGCCCTTGATTGGATAAATCCTGACGTCCCCTGGCCAACCCACTCACGGGCAACAAGAGATTTTCACGAACCGTTAGATGTCTGAAGATCCGACGTCCCTGTGGAACCAGGGAAATGCCGCGTGCAGCCACTTCGTAGGGGGCCAATCCTGTCAAGGGCGCTCCCATGAAACTGATCGAGCCTTGCCGAGGTGGTGTGAGGCCAAACAACGAACGGATCAAGGTGGTCTTGCCCATGCCGTTACGCCCCAGCACTGCTACCACTTGTCCACGTGGCACTTGCAGGCTCACGCCCTGCAGCACGTAACTGTCACCGTAATAGGTGTGCAGGTCCTGTACCGACAACAACACGTCAGCCCTGTCCAAAGTACACCTCCTGCACATGCGGATCATTCTGAACCTCGTCCGCGGCCCCTTCGACAATCACTTGACCCTGATGCAGCACCGTGACGCGATCAGCCAGTCTCAACGCCACATCCATGTCGTGTTCGATCATCAGCATGGTGATCCTGCGAGGCAAGTTCTGGATGATGTCAGACAAGCGCTGCCTCTCGGCGGGGGACAAGCCGGCACAGGGCTCGTCCAGTAACAACAGCCTCGGCTGATTGACCAGTGCCAGCACCAACTCCAATTGCCGACGTTCTCCATAGGACATGGATTTCACCGTCCAGGATTCGCGTCCTGGCAGACCCACACGCTCAAGCTCTTCGGCCGCCTGCCTGCGCAATCCGGGTTGTGCCAGAGCTTTGCGCCACAAAGACCATTTGTTGGAGGTGATACCGAGTCGCGCCAATGCGATGTTTTCCATCACAGTCAGATCCGGGAAGACGCTCGAAATCTGAAAGGTGCGTCCGATGCCAAGCAAGGTGCGCTGGTGCTCGGGTAGGTGCGTCATGTCGTGGCCTAGACATTCGATCCGTCCGGACGTGACCTGCAACGTCCCGCTGATGCAGTGAAATAACGAGGTTTTTCCAGCGCCATTGGGGCCAATGATGACGCGTCTTTCACCCGGGGCCACCTCCATCGATACCTCTCGAACCGCTTGCAGGCCGCCGAATCGTTTGACCACGTGGTCCAACACAAGGGCTGCGCTCATGAGTCTCCCCGCTTATTGGTCAACAGCCGACGCATCAGTCCCATCACCCCACCGGGTACCCACAGCACCACAGCAATGAACACCAAACCCATCACGGCCAGGTGAAGTTCAAAAAACGTGCTGACCCAATTGCGCAAGCCCAGTATCAAACCTGCACCCAGGAAGGGGCCGAGCAATGTTCCCGAGCCTCCCACGATAGCCATCAGCACAGCCTCCACGTTCACATGCAACGAAGCCGACACTGGGTTCACAAACTTGTTGAAGCACACATACAAAACGCCCGCCAGACTGGCCAACAGGGACGACAGCACAAAGGCCGCATAGAGATGTTGAGCCGGCGAAAAGCCCAGGCTGCGCATGCGTGGTTCGCCGGATTTGATGCCCCTGAGCGCCAGCCCGAAGGGTGAAGCCACCACGCGGGCGTACAAGGCCAGCACCAGCACCACGATCAACAAGATGACGTAGTACATCTCGATCCCGTTTTGAACGCTGAGGCCACCCACGGACGGCGCGGGCACATTGGTGATACCACTGTCGCCCCCGGTGAGGGCGCTCCAGCGATAACCCACTCCCCAAATCACATAGCCCATGGCCAGGGTCACCAAGATGAAATACACACCACGGGTTCGCACCGCCAGCCCAAACAACAGGCCCAGGGATGTGCCCAACGCTACGCCGGCGGCCATACCGCTGAGGGTGCTGAAGCCATAGCGCACTTGCAAAATGGCGCTGGCGTAGGCTGCCACCGAGAAAAAAGCCGCATGACACAGCGAGAACAGCCCCGCATGGCCCAGCAATAGATCGGTGGCCAAGGCCAGCAACCCAAAGATGAACATCTGGGTCAGGAGGCTCACCCAGTATTCGCCCGCCACCCAAGGCAGGATCATCAAGAGCAGGCCTAGCAACATCCACCAACGTGTTTGCACGCGTATCCCCTGCTAGCTCAATGCATCAACGCGGTGCCAAACAGGCCTCGCGGACGAAATAACAACAGAACCGCCATAGGGCCAAAGAGAACAAAGTACGACATCTCGGGCACCAGCCATCGACCGTACGCGTCCAACAATCCCACCACCAAGGCGCCGATCATGGCGCCTTCCAGACTGCCTAGGCCACCCACAATGACCACCACCAAGGCGAACACCAGTATTTCCCATTCGGCTCCCGGGTAGACCGTCAGGAATGCTCCTCCCAGGACGCCCGAGAACCCCGCCAGAAATGACGCCAGGCCGGACACCAGCACGAACAGGCGGTCGACATGAATGCCCACAGCAGAAACCATTTCTCGGTCATCAACGCCGGCGCGGATGGCGGCACCAATCTGTGTGCGTCGGTAGATGAACCACAACAACAAGGCCACGCCCACACCCACGCTCACCAGCACGAGTCGAAACAGGGGGTAGGTGATGCCACCGGGCAATTCGACCACGCCGCGCAGCATCGGCGGTAGCGGTAACTTCAGGGCATCACCGCCCCATATCTTGATCGTGATATCGCCCACCAGGTAGGCCACACCCACAGTGATCAGCACCTGGGCCAGATGATCTTCACCGGTACGACGAATTAGAAATCGGTCATTGAACCAACCCAGAATCACCGCTGAAGCACCCCCCGCCAGCAGGGCCAAGGTGAAGCTGCCGGTGGTTTTGGCCACCGTCAAACCCACATAGCCGCCCAGCAGGTAGTAGGCTCCATGCGCCATATTCACAATGCGCATCAGACCAAAGGTCAGCGTGAATCCACTGGCGAGCAGGAATAACAAAGCGGCATAGGTAATGCCGTTGAAGGTTTGCAGGATGAAACTGTTCATGAAGCCGAATCCAGGCCCATCGGGAGAGTGCTTATCCCGATTGAGCCAGGGCGCATGCCGTCCCTATCAAGGCTTGTAGGGGCCGCGCTTGAGGAAGTCCTCGGGCTTGTCGGTCCAGAACTGCGACACATTGGTGTAAGTCTTGACCGGAATGTTCATGAGTTGGTCGCCCAGAATCGGATGTTTGACTTTTTGCAATCGCGTGATGTAGACGTTTTGAACGGGGTTGTCATACGCATCCAGTTTGAGCGGTCCACGCGGAGCCTTCACCTGTACCGTGCGCATGGCTTTCAGGAAGGCTGCACGGTCTTCAACATTGCCGTTGATGGATTCGATCGCCGCCTTGGTCCACAGCCCGGCGGTCCAGGCGGACTCGGCAAACCAGGATGGCAGTCGCTTGTAGCGACGCGCAAACTCGTCCACGAAAGCCTTGTTTTCAGGCGTGTCGATGCCCGCCACATAGTGAACGGAGTTGGATATCAGGCCCACGGCACGGTCATCGATTTGAGGAATGGCGTCCTCGTGCAACCAATAGCCACCATGCAATTTGAACTTCTTGTCGTAACCGAAGTTGTACCAGGCTTCAAAAAACCGGATACGCGCGACCCCGGCCAATGCGACGACAACCGCATCGCTGTCGGCGGGAATGGCCGCCAGTGATGCGCCATAGTCGGCGGTGGCCAAAGGCGCCCAGATCACCTTGTTGACCTTGCCACCCAACTCTTTGTAGGTGCGGATCATGCCGCCGGCCACCTCATGGCCCCAGGTGTAGTCGGAGGCGATGAAGGTGGCGTTTCGAGCGCCCAAGTCCTTGTAGAGGTAGTCACCAAAGGGGTGGCTGATTTGACTGGCTGAGACGGCTGTTCGAATCACCGTCGGTGTGCGATCCCACTTGGTGTTGGTGTCAGCGCCGGCTGGATCGAGGATGAGCGGCACGCCGGTTTCTTTGCTGACCTGGGCCACGGCGGGACCTTCATGGCCGCACAACGGCCCGAGCATGAAATTGACTTTTTCCTGCAGGGCCAAGCGACGTGCTTGCGTCAGCGCTTGATCAGGGTTGCAGGATGTGTCGGCCACTACCAATTCCACCTTGCGGCCACTGGCGGTGTTGTTATTCTTGTCCCAGAACATCTTCAAGCTGTCGATCATTTCAGCGCCGGGCGTTGCCAAGGGTCCGGTGATGGGGGCCAGCACCCCGATGCGAATGGGCCCTTTGTTTTGCGCCAAACTCGACGACATCGAGAGCGCAGCCAAAGCCGACAGTGCCAAGCCTTTCCAGGTAGGCATGCGAGAAGAGATACGGTTCATGGAAATATCCTTTATCGACGATCGAGGGGCATGGGCCGCTGTTGCCTAGCAAGCAAAGGCTAAAAGCTAATCTATCCAAACCCTGTCACCTTTCGAACAGGGTAATCCCGAGGAGCTGTCCCGCAAGTGCGTATCCATGAATGAATTTCGGCGGCGCTGCAGTGGAGGGGGTAATGTCAGGCGAAGGATGGCGGCTCAAACCAGTTGGTCAGCGCCAGTCCCCCGTCCACCACAAAGGCCGCGCCAGTCACGTAGCCCGACAGTTGGTTGGACAACACGGTGAGCGCCATGGGAGCCAGATCCTCGCTCTTGCCCAGACGGCCCAAGGGGATGTGCCGTGCCAGGGCCGGATCGGCCACAAAGCCACCGGCCGCAATGGCACCGGGGACCAGGGCATTCACGCGAATATCGTAGCGCCCCAGCGACTTGGCCAGTTCCTTGACCATCATGGCCAACGCGGCTTTGGAGGTGCTGTAGTGGGGCAAATTGCGGGGCGTCTC
>JACCDW010407080.1_pt1 | contig 10761 bp, 13 predicted proteins | sample 7449781 | NCBI WGS metagenome assembly JACCDW01 (sample SAMN15323449, study PRJNA562643) | freshwater metagenome | isolation source: river surface water | place: USA:Blue River Watershed | collected 2017-08-18
CTTGTGTAGGTGGTACAGGTACAGATTATAGAAGTATTTTAGCTCTTGCATTAAATGATGTTTATACATTCGCTCCTTACGGGTCTGGAGAGCCAGATAGAGCTTGTTATGAAATAACATCAATTACCGCATCAGTAAACAGTAATGACCTACCAACCATTTACGGACCTGTGGCTTCAGGTTGCGCCAGCGAGTTTTGTATACAAGTGTAAAAATAATTAATAACTCATTTATTTGTTATAAAACATAAGTTAAGATTATTTATCAATAAACTAACTTTGATTGGCCTGTAACTGTACATACTACAATGTAATAATTGCTCAAGCAGACTTGGATGATGCTACGGGTAATTCATCATTTCCTAATAATACCGTTTATATATCGTACACTGATTGTAATGGAGTGACTTTTGATAAGTCATATACGGTGGCTGAAACATATCTTAATGATATTTGTGTTTCGGGTGGTACATCAGTCACACCCTACTATTACAAAGACAACGCTCAAGTTTTTGGTACTCTTTCTAGCGCTGTAAATACCACTACGGACTGTTGTCCAACCCCTACGCCAACCCCTACTACAACATTTGCAGGTTCAACACCTTGTGATGATTATATAAACAATCAAGGAACTCCACTTAATGGAATCAATTATACAGATTGTAATGGAAATTCATTCACTAATGCCACTGTGTCTGTGGGACAAAGTATTTGTGTTGTACAAGGGACATTAAATGGAGGAGATTCAGGGTTTTTAACACAAGTAGGTAGCTGTGGGTTTTATCCTCCATTAACATCAACACCAACACCGACAATTACACCAACTACAACACTTTGTAGTTGTTATTTCTGGGATGTTGTTATTACAAGTAATGATATCGATAGTTCAACAGGTAATACATTAAACCCTGAAAGAAACAATAAAGTTTATGTTTCTTATAGACGTTGTGATGATACTGGTTTTGATACAATAGAATATACCGCACCTGACATATATCAGAATGCGTTTTGTATGAATAATGGAGTCGGATACGCACCGACCATTGATGTATGGAGGAATAACGTGCAAGTATCATATACATCAACGGCAACCAACACACTTGTTTGTTGTTCGATTAGTTTAACTGAAACTCCAACACCCACACCAACACAAACACCGACGTTAACTCCAACCTCTACCTCCACGCAAACACCAACATTAACCCAAACTTCATCACCAACACTAACATCGACATCCACCCCAACTAGTACCGCTGGACTAACACCGACACCTACACCGACTCAAACTCAGACACAGACACTGACCCAAACTCCAACATCTACACCGACTCAAACTCAGACACAGACACTGACCCAAACTCCAACATCGACCTCAACCCCAACTTCTACACCAACTTTCCAACCAACTCAGACTCCAACACAATCACCTACTTTAACACCGACTAAAACTCCACCACCAACACAAATTTATGAATTCAAAAACAATTGTGATGTATTCACTTTATTTCCCTTGGGTGTGGAGTGTGTTACAGTTTCCAACGTTAGTTCACTTACTAGTTCGGATGGTGTTTTATCTTTGAATATAACTGGTGGAACAACTCCATATTCAATTGTTTGGAGTAATGGTCAAAAAACAAGGACAATATCAGGTTTGGGTATCGGAAACTACGAAGCACAAGTAATAGATTTCTATGGAGATTATACGGCTACAACAATTTGTTCTTTGTCAGGACCAACACCAACCCCAACACAAAGTCCAACTCCTACACCTACTCCAACAACAACACCTGTTTATCCGAATTTGTGTTTATCAATTTCAAGTTGTCCTCCTATTCTACCAATACAACTTATATTGAATGGAAGTTCAAGCGGAAGACCTAGATGGACATCAGGAGGATATTCATTAGTATGGAATGTTACTCTCCAACAATGGGAGATACAAAACTATACAATATTTGGTGGTAGATTAGTCAGTAGAACAACAGCAACACCACCTTTATCAGGATGGTTTGTTCAGGGAGGAACATCTAGTCCTACTGTTGCAATGACAACTGGAACTTGTCCTTCATTTGCTCCACTTAACACAACTATACAAAAAACTGATTCCGATTGTTCGAACAATGGAAGTATAGTAATATCAGTTTGTGGAGGTCAAACACCTTATCAATATTCTAACGATGGAGGAACTACCTTCAGAACATCAAATATATTCAATAATCTGGCACCACAAACATATAATGTGGTTGTAAGAGATGCTTTAAATAATAGGTCGTCAGCAACTGTCAATGTTTTGGGTAGTTCGGCACCGGCAACAACTTATACTGTTTCAGTATCAAATTATGATACAACGACTTTAAATAATGGTTATGTTGTAAGTAAATGGTCGGTGAACGTTGTACCTCCGATACCACAAGGAACAAGAATATCATTTAGATTGAATATCAATTCGAAACAAGTGATTAACGGTCCTGGTACGGGAACTATTTCAAGTTTGACGGACGTTTATAGTGGAGTTACTTTAATAAATGCAACAAGTTCAACTAATAATACTAGTACAAATACAAGACCGAATTGTTCTCCTGAGACTAGTATTACTACGAACATCAATGATGTTTATAATGTCACAATGAGTTATGGGCTTGGTATAAGTGGAGTTACCTATTCGACGTTAAACATCACAAACATGGAAGTCTCAACTAACGGATGTGCAACAAATCTAACTCAAGATATTTCTGTATTTGCATCTTCAGGTTTGATTTCTGGTTGTAACTGTTGTTTAGTTAACACGAATAGTTTATCGAACGGTGGAGTACAAAATCATTCAATAAATAGTTAAAGACGAAACCCCTCGTTAAAAATAAAAAAATGATATTTATTTGAAATGGCATATATAATCAAAAATACTGCAGGATTAATCAACACAAGGTTGACAGATGTCGGCAGAAGAAAGTTATCACAAGGAAATTTTAATATTTCTTATTTCCAAGTTGGAGATAGTGAAGTTAGTTATAACGCTGTGCCTAATTATAATCAAACGAACAACAACATTTTGATGCCAGCCTTCAATGCTCAAAATGATACAGGTTCACCACAATCCAATAAACAAAATATAAAATATCCATATTTCGTTGAAGGCTCAGAAGGAGGAACATATGGTATTCCTTTCGAAAATAGTCAAGTACAACCTGTTTATAACTCAGCGGGTGTTAAAGGATTTTTCACGGGAACTACAGGTGCTTGGCTTGTACAGAACTCTTCAGCATATACAATTACATCCAATTATTGGGTGGAGTTAGTGACCCTTGATGGGACAGATGTTATTACATTACAATCCGATTCATGTGCTGCAACTACTGGCACACCAAGTGTAGGAAATTATTTAACAATATATATGGACGGACTTGGTACCTGTCAAAACGTGTCAACCGTACCTATCCTAACGTATAAGATTCAAGGAGTAACTGGAACGACATTAACTTTAGATAGACCAACTCCAAACTATACCTCTATTGCGGCAGGTGCTCAATATGGTAGAGTACACATTTACCCTTCTGGTATGACGGCACTTTATGATACAATAACACCAGCACCTTATTGGCAGACAGATACTTTTAACTTTGAAAGTCCTTGTGATGTATCAAATAGGGAAAATACTGTGGTGTGGAACATGAATATACCATGGTCAGAAAGCCCTGCGGGTTTATTCACAAATGCATGGGAAGGATATAGTAACTTTGGTTCTGTATCATATATTGGTACAAAAGAATATCTTGGGTATCAAGAAAATAGTGGACAAACTGACACAGGACAGGTTTATTATTATAATTCTTTTGATGAAAAGATAGTGTTATCTCCTAGTGACCAAAAGACAATAGCAATCATACACTATACAAATCAAGATATCGATTTTGTATATGGGGAAAAATTCTCCACAGTACCATTCGACCCACAAAATCCGACCGACGATATAGGTTTGGCAAGAAATATGAAAGTCACATTACCAACTTTGATGTGGCATAAGACGACGGGTACAACTATCGGAGAAGTATTCATGATAGACCCACCGGGATATGATTTATGTGTGCCGTATTATATTAGGTCGAGTGTTAATACTGACATGAATGACCCGGGAATTAGGTATTACCAATTGTGGGATTTAAATCCTGATGATAACGGAAATTTAAACAGAGTAGGTAAAGTTTTTCCTGACCAACAAATTATCATTATAGATGATGAAGAAATAGTTGCAGCACTTTCTTACAAGTCAAACAGAAACTGGACTTTACCGGCACCTCAGTTATCATTAATAACTCCTAATGTTTGTTTTACAAACAACTTGAATTCTGAAGGTCTAATGACTAATGATGTTCAAAGATTATGGGTTTCTTACCTTTTAGAAAATACTACAGGTTTTACAGATTCACTACATTGTAACTATTATTCAGTGGTAAGGGGACCATCCACAGCATGTAATGATACGACAAAAAATGTTGCAGTCAGATTCGGACCTGAGTTTCCTTTCTTAAATCCTAACTTCTCAAGTGGTAACCTGACAGGTTTCCCGGCAAACGCAATGAAATTGATTTGTCAGGTAGTTTCAGGAGACACAAGACCAAACCCAACATCATGGAGGGTGATAGATGTTACAAGTCAACTTACTGCTTCTACTGTTAACGGAAACATCACAGCTGCGGGAATTACTGGCACTACATTCCAAATAGATATTGATAGTTATAGTGCGGCGTCAACTTATAATCTTTCGAATTACATAAGTTTGGTTCCTAATGGTAGTCCTGAAATTATGAACTTTGGCGACGAGTATTACTTCTACGGTAATTTCGAAACTGATATCACAGCCACAATATACGAGATGAATTATCTTGTGAATTTAGGTAGAAATCAATTTACAAATACATCTAATCCAACTTGGACATCAGGTACAACTGCATATGTTACTGAAATTGGTCTTTACGATTCTGACTTGGAACTTATTGTTATATCTAAACTACAATCTCCACAAAAAAGACAGGGAATCCAACAATTTGTAGTTAAATTAGATTTCTAATTATGAAGAAAAACATATCAAAGGACTCACCTAAAATACTTGGGTTAGACATCTCGACTAAAACAATAGGGATTGCATTATTCGACATAGAAAGTAAACAATTGTTAGAACTGACTCACGTATCTCCGAAACCTAAAGTTACAGAAGAAGAAAGTAAGATTAAAGAACTACTTCTAAAAAGCGAAGTCTTCAAGGAAAAGCTGCAAACTTACGTTGGTTTAGGTATTCAGAGTGTGGTAATCGAGGAACCACTATTGAACTCAAACAACGTATATACAGTAGGAGTACTTATGAGATATAATACTTTGATTTGTAAAGAAGTTTATGATGTACTTGGTTTAGTCCCCGAGTTCATAACAACATATAATTCTAGAAAATTTGCTTTTCCATATTTGGTTGAAAAGAATGACAAGGGTAAATTTGTATTGTTTGGTGGCTACAACAAAGATATTGACAAAAAGGTTATTGTTTGGGAACAGGTCGCTAAAAGGGAACCACAAATCACTTGGTTGTATACCAAAAACAACACAATGAAAAAAGAAAATTTCGACATGAGTGATGCTTATACTTGTGTTGTCGGATACATGAAATCAAAAAATCTTTGGTAGATTAGAAAAAGTCCCTTATATTTGCAATATGAAATGTATAAGGGATAAAGAAACCAAAATATTGTTCGATTATATCAAAAAGAAACACTCTGTTGTTAAGATTGATGAACCCGAAAGTATTGTAGGGGAGTTCGTCATCAAATCCATTCGTAAATACAAGTACAATTACGAAGTTGACCTTGAGTTCAAAGGGTCAATATGGGGTAGAGGTTCCTACCGACCCAATCTGAATAGATATGAACACACACAACTATCAAGTCTTTCGAGAGTCAAACTTTATAGGGTTATGAGAAAGAAAGGTTTGACAAATTTAAAATCAAAGTTATCTCTTTTTGGTATTGAAATAAAAACAACTAGAGACATATCAAAAATAAAGTGGGTAGGATAAAATTAACAGAAGAGGTTGAGGTGTTGGTTGAGCTCCTACGAGACGTATTAGGGGACGAAAAACAACATTATGAGTCGAAGGGTCAAATATCCTTCAACTGTCCTGTGTGTGCCCGTGAGAAGGGATTAGACACTGGTGATGGTAAAGGTAACCTCGAGGTTAACTATTATCGACACGTCTACAAGTGTTGGGCTTGTTCTGACACTAATGGAACTCAAGGTCCTTTGGGTAAATTATTCGACCAGTTCGCAACAAAGAAACAGAAGAAGGTATACAATTTAATTAAACCTGAAGAACAGAAGGTTGAAATAAAAAAGGCTAATAGATTAAGGTTTCCCGAAGGGTATACAACGTTCGAAGATTCGAGTCCAAGATTCATACCTCACATAGAAGCAATCAGATATCTTAACTCTCGTGGTATTACAGATGAAATCATCACTAAATATAAGATTGGTTATACCGTATCAGGTGATTTTGCATATAGAATTATTGTTCCATCATTTGACTCTGAAGGACAACTTAACTATTTCATTGCTCGTTCATGGGTACCGAGAAAGATGAAATATAAAAACCCAACAGCTGAAAAAGATAAGATTATATTCAATGAGAGTCTTATTGATTGGGAAAAAGACATCTACCTTGTTGAAGGTGTGTTCGATGGATTCTTCTTGGAAAATTCAATACCTATGTTAGGTAAGAAAATAAGTGCTTTGTTATTTGAAACACTATATACCAAAGCAAAAGGAAATATTATTATATGTACTGATGGTGATGCTTGGAACGATGGATTGAAAATTTATCATGAGTTGAACGGTGGTACATTGTATAACAAAATTAAAATAATTAAACTCCCGAAAGATAAAGACGTTTGTGATTTGAGGGGACAAATAGATGAATATTATTATGAAATTAAATGAGGTAGCGAAAGAAATTAGAGATGTTATATCCAAAAGACAGCAAGAGTTAGGACTTACGTTCGTGGAAGAAGACCACATATATACCATGAATGGTAGGACAGATTACCCGTCTGTATCCAAAGTACTTAAGAAATTTTACAAACAATTTCCAACAGAACAAGCAGCATACAATAAGGCTGGTGGCGACCCATACAAACAACAAGAACTCATTAAAGAATGGGAAGCGGCGGGAGCTTATTCTACTAATTTAGGTAGTAGGGTTCACTACGTTCTTGAGAAGAGAGTTATTGAAATGCACGGTAACTACAAGGAAGTCAGACAACCTATATTTGACTGTGATTTAACACAGTTGATGAAGAGTGACAAGATGATAACTGCGGGTAGTAAGTACCTTAAATTGATGGAAGAGAGGGGTGCAGTACTACTTGATACGGAAATGGTCTTGGGTGACCCTGAACTCGGGTATACAGGACAACCAGATAAAGTGTGGTTGATACACAACAAAACAAAATCAGAGTACGGATTATTAATAACGGATTGGAAAACAAATAAACCAAAAAATTTCCAAGAAAATGATTATACTGAAAGGATGTACGAACCATTTTTAAAGTATCCAAATACCGCACTTGGTCACTATTATGTTCAGTTACCACTATACGGTAAACTTCTGATTAAGATGTTACAGGGTAGTAAATATGAAAACTTAAGACTTTACGGGTGTATCATTTCACATTTGAAAGAAGACTCAAATTACGATGAGTATAGGGTACCAAAAGAAATTATTGATACTGTGATGAATATGAATATAAAAATGTACATATCGTAATAATTATGTGAAATGATTATTAATTAATGCAAGAAAAATTCGTTCCCTATCACCAACATTTATTATTAAAATGTTGGGCAAAAAATCCACCAAAGAAAGAAGAAGTATTAAACGATTGGTTTGTTAATTTAGTTGAGACAGTAGGTATGAAGGTGGTTGCCGGTCCGACAAGTGTTTATGTTTCTGAGCCTGGAAATGAGGGATTAACTGGTACTGTTACATTAGCAACTTCACACGCATCTATACATATTTGGGACAGTATCGAAATACCGATGTTACAGTTTGATATCTACAGTTGTAAGTGTTTTACATTAGAACAGGTTATGGATTGTTTCAAACCTTGGGGATTAATTAAAGCCGAATGGGTTATGATTGATAGGAATGATAAACCGTCGATTATATCTGAAGGGGTTTGGGAATAACTAAACCATTTAAGAATTGGTCAACCCAAAAGGTTCACTTTACTTCATGGTTACTCAAAGACGCTTTTTGGTGTCTGAAATTGACATGGTTTGCAACCTTTATGGTTATACCTACGGCAATTCTAACAATCTACATATTAGTCAAAGAAAAAGAAAACATAGATACTAACCTCATTGTATCCAACTGGGTTTTTATGAATATTTTTTGGATGTTGCATGAACTTCACGGTTTTCCTCATTACATGATTATTGTATTCATGGTTTTAGGTACCATTTCAGTTTTGAGAACGTTAATCAAGTAATTTTGTTTCGGTGCTTGAACAATGTGAAATATATTATTATATTTGTATAAAATAGTATATGGATTTACAACCAAAGATTAATATAAGAGAATGTCCTACAATTACGTGCGAAAGTTGTGGTGGACATTATTTTAGAGAAGTTATTTATCTCAAACGTGTTCCGGCATTGATGACTGGTTCATCTGAAGATACAACAGTACCTTTTCCAATTTACAAATGTGATAATTGCGGTCACGTAAATAAAGGATTCAATCCGTTCGACGAAGAAACAAAGTCAGTTATCAACGAATAAATAAGAAAAGATGATTAAACGAATCGTGCATTTTTCAGACTTACACATTCGTTTATTTAAAGAACATGAATTGTATCGTAAGATTATGATTCAGGCTTTAAATGAATGGAGGTCACTACAACCTGACCGTATAGTATTCACTGGTGATTTGGTTCACTCCAAAAATCAAATGACACCTGAATTGGTTGAGTTTGTTGCTTGGATATTGACAGAGTGTGCCAGCATTACCAAAACAATTCTGATAATTGGTAATCACGATTTCTTGGAGAATAACAACGAAAGATTAGATGCTTTATCTCCAATTATAGATTCTTTAAAAAATCCGAATATTGTATATTTCAAAAATAGAGGTGTGTACGAAGATAGTAATATCAATTGGTGTGTATACTCATTAGTAGAACATAACATACCACCTGATATTGTTAAAAACGGACATACTAACATTGGTCTTTTTCATGGACCAGTTCAAGGACTGACAACGGACATAGGTTACAAGTTCGAAGATGGATTTGATACCAACAAGTTCAAAGGGTGTGATTTAGTTTTGTGTGGTGATATACATAAAAGACAGGTTTTCGACATACCAGGAGGAAAGAAAGCATACATGGTCGGTTCTACAGTCCAACAAAACTTTGGTGAGACAGTCAGGAAACATGGGTATGGTGTATACGATGTAGAAAAAGATGAATACGATTTTGTTGACTTGCCGAACCCTAAACCATTCCTATCGTTTTACATTAATTCTTTCGATTTATTAAGTGAAGGAAAAGAAAAACTTGTCAATTATTAATTATGGATGTTAAACTTTCTTTATCTAATACTGAATATAAGGAGTTGACCACCTTTTGTAATCTGAATGATTTATTGATAAGTTCAGTTGTCAAGCAATCCTTTACAACTGGATTTAACATTGAGAGATATGGATTGTTGGGAGACACACCAAATCAAGTTGAAGTTATTAAGGAAGTTGAGGTGATAAAGGAAGTTCCTGTTGAGAAGATTGTTGAGGTGATTAAATAAATAGAAATAATCAAAGAAGTACCTGTAGAAATTATTAGGGAAGTCCCATCAGCTCCTACGGAAGTCAAGGTGGTAGAATATGTTGATAGAGAAGTAGTTAGAGAAGTTCCTGTAGAAAAAATTGTCGAAAAAATAGTAAATATTTACGACAATTCTCAGATAGATGAACTGTTGTTAAAAATACAACAGTTGGAACAAAGGGAACCTGAGAAGGTTGAAGTAATAAAGGAAGTACCTGTAGAAATTGTTAAAGAAGTTATAGTTGAGAGGATGGTTGGCGATGACTCAAAACAAAAAATGTTGGAACAAACACTACAAACTTTAAGGTCTGATGTTATACAAAAAGACAAAAAAATAAAAGAGATGGAGGGAATAATCGAATCCTTCCAAAAATATAAAGATAATGTTGGAGCGGTCTATCTCAGAGGTTCCAACTTAGATGAAGCATTATATAAATAATATATTATGGGTCAAATAGAATGGGGTACTTGCGAGGTATGTAATAACGAAGGTCCTTTGGATAGAAAATATTTCTATTATGGGGTTAAATGTGAATGTCATTCACCTGAACATTTTCAGATAGTTTGGCATTGTTATAAGTGCGTACCTGAAGACCCTGGTCCTGGTGAAATTCAATATAATAATAGACAAAAACATAATTTAGAAAGTATATGACACAGTTATTTTTATGGGTATTGTTAGCTTACGGGATGAGCAACATACTGGTTTACGGTAGTATTTTTTCGGGTCCTAGAGACCTCATAAACAAATGGGCTGCAAACGAATTTACACCATTTCGTGGATTTTGGGTTTTCTTAAGTGACATGCTCAAATGTATGATGTGTGCACCTACTTGGGTTGGATTTTTCTTTGGAATTTTCTTATATTCACCTGTACATGAGATACTTGGAGTTAATGAATA
>JACCDW011717203.1_pt1 | contig 10759 bp, 7 predicted proteins | sample 7449781 | NCBI WGS metagenome assembly JACCDW01 (sample SAMN15323449, study PRJNA562643) | freshwater metagenome | isolation source: river surface water | place: USA:Blue River Watershed | collected 2017-08-18
AGAAATATGTTGTCTAATTTTCCCTCGATTTAACACAGAATTATGACGAAAATATCTTTTTATGCATTAATAGTTCTTGGATTTTCTGCATTTCTAAGTTCTTGCCAAATAGAAAAACAATATCACAGCAATGGATTTAAAATAAGTGGTCCTCAATGGGGAATTTCCGCTAACAAAGGCCCATCGTCCAATAGATCAGCAATAAGCCCTGACCAAAATCAACAAAATAATTCAACCAACAAAACTAAAACACCCAATCTCAATTATTCTCAGTTGATTGGAAGTAAAGAAACAGATATCGCAACGAATAACAAACATGAGTATTCTAATGCCAAACCATCTAAAACGGATGATTTTTTAAATTTATTTTCTGTTACTATACCCCAAAATACAATCACTAATAAAAAAAACACACCTACAAATAATAGATTTTTTTGGGATGAGTTTTCTTCAACAAAATTTCAGGAAAATAGGAATTCCGAAACTCTAACAGAAAACGGTAATTCCTTGAATTTATCAACAAACTCGTTTAGATCTTTTTTCATTAATCCACAACCTATATTCCCTCCAGATACTATTATAATTTATGATACAATATTCGAAGAAAACGCATTAATAATTCCAGATAGTACAATGGCCAAATATGATGCTATGATATTAAAATCGCAAGAACTTAAAGAAAAGAGTCTACTTCCTATTATTGGTGGTTATGTAGTAATAATTTTAGGTAGTATAGGCGTGTTTTTTTCAGCAATAATTGCAACAATATCCTTGGGCGAAGCTATTGGAGCAGCATTAATAATTCTTGGGGTATCCCTAATAGTATTACTTCTGGGGGGCATTTCTGTTGGCAACGGCATGAAAATGGAGTCAGAAAGTAGGATTTTAGCAAAAAAAGCAAAAGCATTATTAGAACCCTATGAGGGTAAAAAGCCACCTAAGAAACCCATGAAAAAATCATCAAAAAAATTAATCCTTGCGATTTTGGGCGCTTACTTGGTTCTCCAAATTGGATTGGGAATATTGACTGCATTATAATATATCCAAGGAATTTGCGCAATTTTGCGGTATGCAAGCAGTGTACGTTGTTGACATCGTTAGGACCCCTGTAGGAAAATTTGGAGGAAGTCTAGCGGGTATTAGACCCGATGATTTAGCCGCTCACGTAATTAAACAATTGATGGAGCGCAATCCTAACATTCCTAGAGAAGCTATAAGCGAAGTGATTTTAGGAGCTGCTAATCAAGCAGGTGAAGACAACCGAAATGTAGCGCGCATGGCCAGTTTACTTGCTGGTTTACCCGTTGAAATTCCGGGGTATACTGTAAATAGATTGTGTGCATCCGGCTTGCAAAGCATCATGAATGGCACAATGGCTATTGCTTCAGGAATGGCAGATATTGTTATTGCTGGGGGGACAGAAAGTATGACGAGAGCTCCTTTCGTCATGGCCAAGGCCGCAAGTGCTTGGGAACGCAGTTCAGAAATTTATGATACAACCATTGGCTGGCGTTTTACCAATAAAACATTAGCCAAAATGTACCACCCCTACAGTATGGGAGAAACCGCGGAGAATGTTGCTGCACAATTTCATATTAGTAGAGAAGACCAAGATTTATTCGCCTACGAAACACAGTTAAACTGGCAAAAAGCCAACGAAGCTGGATTATTCAAAGACGAAATCGTTTCTGTTCCTCTTCCACAGAAAAAGGGAGATCCCCTGCTCTTCTCTACAGACGAACATCCCAGACTGTCAACACCCGATGTCTTAGCCACATTAAAACCTGCTTTTAGAGAAGGAGGTACTGTGACGGCGGGTAATTCTTCGGGTATCAATGATGGTGCTGCAGTCTGTATCTTAGTTTCTGAGCAGAAATTGAAAGAACTAAACTTAACTCCAATGGCTAGAATTGCAGGCATGGGAGCAGCGGGTGTAGACCCTGCAATTATGGGAATTGGACCCGTTCCCGCTACCCGTAAAGCACTTAAAAACGCAGGCATTGGTGTGAATGATTTAAATATTGCCGAATTAAATGAAGCTTTTGCATCACAAGTCATTGCCAGCATGCGCGAATTAGATGTAGACAGACAGATTGTAAATCCTCAAGGTGGAAGTATTGCCATTGGACATCCTTTGGGGGCCTCTGGAACAAGAATCTCTGCAACACTATTGCATCAAATGAAACGCAATTCTGCCCTAAAATATGGATTAGCCACCATGTGTATCGGTGTGGGACAAGGTTGTGCCATCATTTATGAGAATTGTCAATAGTAAATTGTACTAATTCTTGATTGTAGATAGGGTTTAACGAATACATTACCCTAAAACAAACACCATCCCAACATATTCAACATGAATTCAGCAACCAGTAAAACCCGATACCGCATAGATTTGCAATACAACGGAACGAATTACTGCGGATGGCAAGTACAACCCAACGGAATTACAGTTCAACAAGTTCTACAAGAAAAATTATCTCAACTATTGAATCAGGTTGTAGAAGTTGTTGGTTGTGGAAGAACCGATAGTGGTGTGCATGCGTCCTTTTTTGTAGCTCATTTTGATATGCAAGGAAAAATGCCAGTAGATTTACCCTATAGGCTAAATAAGATGCTTCCTGGCGATATCGCGGTATTCAATTGTATACCTGTAGATTCAGAATTTCATGCTCGGTTCGACGCTATAAAACGCACCTATCAATACCATATTCATTTTAAAAAAAATGTGTTTAAGGAATCCACTTCTTGGTGGAATCCAATATTAATAGAATTGGACCTTGAACTAATAAACCAAGCGGCTTCCACCCTGGTTGGGACCCATCCTTTTTCTGCATTTTGCAAAGGTGAAATTCCTAACAACAACCCTCTCTGCGAAGTATTTAGTTCCAACTGGCAAAGAACAGAAGATGGATTGATTTTTGAAATTTCGGCCAATCGTTTTTTACGAAATATGGTAAGGGCTACCGTTGGGACCTTAATTGATGTGGGAATGAAAAAAATGTCTGTGGAAGAATTTCAACATTTACTTTTGGGTGGCGAAAGAAGCGATGCCGGAAATTCAGTGCCCGCTTGTGGACTTTTTCTAACCGACATCGCATATTAATCTTTATTCTTCTTCGTACTCTGATAACTTCCTCAAGAATCGTTCTACTTGTTTTTCTGTTGCCATTCGCATGTAGAAGTTATCGGCTTTCAATTTAGAGGATGTTTTGGCGAAGATTTGTGTCAATTCTTCGTCCGATGAGTATAACGTAACCGTAGTTTTAGTTAACTGCATGTACAAAGATTCGTTGTTGCCAAGATCAAAATAGATATACATGTTGTCCCCACTTCGCTTATGTTCTAAAAGCATGGTGGCTTTCACCCCTTTATTCACCGGAGTACCGCTAATAGAAGCAATACTCACAACATCCGTGCAATACATACCTCGCAATTTGGCTTCCCAACGGAAACTTGCGTCGGTCATTACAAACATGTAATTGGCCTCATCTTTTCCACGTAATTGACCATCTTTCATTAAGGACTCCAACGCACTTTTGTAGGATTTATCGCTTTCCATCATCTCGCCCAGAGCCTCTCTAAAGAAGTTGTTATTTACGCTTACCGAGGCAGAAGCACTTTCTGAAATCACCTTGGTCATTCGTTTAACATATTCATCGGGCAACGGGAAATTCAACATCATTGCCATGTTGAAAGAAAAGGCTGAATCTTTCACCGCTAAATCGGCGGTACCGGCATTTTTAAATTGAATATTGGGCGATTCCAGACCAAAATCCAAAGGTCCTTCGGCATGAATGGAATGGTCTTTCTCACAAAATTGGATATAGCTACCTTTTAACGATCCGCCGCGCAAACGCGCTGCATTTCCCGCCATGAAACTCTCGGTAGTATGATCGTAATACAAAATACCCGTATCATTAGTACAATCATCGTCTGAGTATCTCCGCTTCCAAGAATACATCAAGGGATATACGTGACTGGAATCGTTGGCCACAAAAAGACCTACGTATTGCTTTTTATTGTCGTAATCACGCGGATCATTCATTGGAATTACCACATCTTTGGGATCCACTCGCCCATCGAATCGAATCCAAGCCGATGGCAAAATATTTTTAAAGGTATGTAACGGTTTAACATACCCTGTAAATCGGATTAACGGCTCCGTACTTTCAATTTGCCCAAAGCCCTTATACCCAATTTTTGTATCCAACGTAAACCCTTGTTCCTCGGCAATTTTACCGATTCCCTCAATGTGTTTTTCTCGATTTACTATTACGCTGTCTAAGAAAAACTCTTGTCTTACTCCTTTCAAATTCACGTACTGATAATATCCGCTACCGCGTACCTTATTCAAGCCATAGATCTTTAATCGGGTTTTATAAATTTCGTGGTACTTATCGTCCACATTCGCAATGATTTTAGCACTATCTACAATATCGATATTGGCATTTTCTCGGATTGTTAACTTACCATCTTTCAAAAACAAACGAGAATCTGCTAAATCTATGTACGGAATTTGCTGCACCTTTAACGTGTAATCCACCAAGCTGTAATCTGCGCGTTTGGCTTCAAAACTCAAGCCCTCTTGTATCGGATTTGTGCTCACAAACATGGGAGGTTCGCTTCCCAACGTAGGACCAACCTTTGCTGTAATAACTTTCTTATCCATATCCCAACGATAATCGCTGAGATTGGTTTGGAAATTATTGTACGCAAATTGAGTCATCTGGTCCGCATTATTGGTAGTGAACGTACCTACCCTTTTTGAGAAATCCATGGTACCGTTAATATTGGTAGTATTAAACGCCACTTTCGCAGAATCAGCGGCAAAAATCTTCAAACTCGCCACTTGGGCCATTGCTTTTTGCGGAGCAAATACCATTTCTTTAGAGGAGAATTGTGCCAAATCCCAAGCAAGCATACCATCCCCTTTAATATTCAGTGGAGATTGCGTTAAACTACCCGTAAAATCGTAGCCTTGCTTGAAAATATCGATCGGTTTTTTACCACTATTAACCGTGTATTTATCTTCGTAAGGACGCCAATCTAAAGCCACATTCACCCCATGAATCTCTGGATATTTAGGACTCTCCGGTAGATCGTAGGTATTTAGCACCCCCTTCGTCTGGTTGGGTAACAGCAAAACCCTAGAAAAGGTACTCTTACCCCCTTGATATGCGATATCGCCGGATTCACCGTAAAAACCTTCCTCGCTCAAATTCATCGTCATGTTACCCGTAGCCTTCCCGCGATACATAGGATATCCACCGGGAGGTGTGGGCTTTATAAATCCAAGAGAATAATCTTTCTGAATGTACACGTGGTGTCGAAACTCAGGAAAAATACCAGCAGAAATGAAATTCCCATCAAATCGCAAACCCGCAATAGTAAAGTTATCTAAACTATCTATGGTGAAGGGATCCATAACAAACTTGAATTTATCAGCCGTGTAGGCACCGCCGTGAATATGCGATTTGTCGTATAACACCTCTGAGCCCTTGTCCGAAACGAATATCGGATACTCGGGGTAGTCCTTGATCCCCGATTTATTATTGGGTTTATCAATGTACAAAGTACCCGATGTGTTTCTAATTACCGATTTAATCTTTACCAATCTTCTTCCTGTACTATCAGGGAAATACATTTGAATGGAATCTACATTCGTAAATTGAATTTTAAACTGGCTGTAATCAAAACTAAATTTTTTTCCGAAAAAGTCGAATCTACCTGCTCTTACCTGACCTCCAAATCGGATATTCCGGTTTTTTAGCATAGTAACCTTTCGATCGGTAGGTGCCACAATTACGTTTTGTGAATCGGAGAAAAAGAAACGATTCACCCCTTCTAATTCAAGTTCGTAACTTAATAAATTTAATGTACCATTGGGTTTATCGCCAATTACTGAAGCCAATCGGATCACGTCGTAATCCCGTGTTTTTTGGTGTGCTTGCACGTGTCGCCACAATTTGGGTAAAATTGTAGCACTGTCTTGAGCTTGATCGTAAACAATATATCCTTGATCGTGCAATTCAATAAATGGGGTTATCAAATATTCTTTTTGCGACCCTATAAACTGTGCATAATCATTAATATTAAATTTAATGCGTTCCGAAGACTTAAAACTCGCACGCTGTGCTTTTTTTCGTTCTCCCAATTCTTTTATTTTCTGATCCATCAGCACCTTATCCGCAGGATTTTTACTGGTCATCAATTTTTTTATGTCCTTCTGCAATTTATCAGCCACTGGATCTGGGGGCATTCGGTTATAATAAGCGTAAATATTTTCGATGGGATTGGATGCCAACATCCCTTGCATTCGCAAATACAAAATATCTTTGAAAAACTCATCGGATGCAAACCGCGCTTCTTGATCATTGTTGATGTTATCCAAATCCATAAAGGGCTCTTTCACTTTCCACCGAATTTGCTGCACATCGAAAGTGATTTTGTGGTAATCATCCCGAAATGGAACACGCATCAGTCCTTGTTCCCCACGCTCAATTAACAATAAATTTTTATCGAAATAAAAACTGGTTTTCACATTCGGGTGATAAATCAAGTTTCCACTGTCCAAATACACGAAGAATTCGCAATTCAAGGAACCAGCCAACCCATCTACAATTTTAAACGATGGACTGCGCAGTGTTACTTGTTTTTTACCCTTGTAAAACACATCGATATTTGAAGGTCTACCGTCTGCAGTTGCCGTTGTAATGGATTTACCTTGCATAGAAAAACCACCCACAAAGAAACTCTCATCACCAACTATTCCGCGAATATTCAAGTTGTTATTGAATGAGTTGAATACCGGGAAACCCGAATTCTTCACCCGATTTGAATCTGGATCTGTGCTAAGTTTATCCTTAAATCGACCCATGATGGGTTCCTTAAAAAAACGAGGATAATTTAAAAATACCGTATCTACATTGTAAGAGTTTTGGTCAATTGCAATTTGATATTTCCCAAAACTCACCCAAGCGGTTTCATTCCCTAAAACCCTTTCAAAACCTGCTTTACCGGAGGTCCCCTTCCACATTTTTTTCGCAGGATAATAGGTCCCTGAGGTTGCCTTCACCTCCATCTTATCGGTTACACCCTTGCAGGTTAATGTCACATTGTTGAACGTAAAGACAATTTCTCCCTTGTAGGACATATCGAAATCCAAGGTATCTACGCTGTATATCGAAGAACCACCTTGATACAGAATTTTCTTAGAAAACAACACCGCTGTAGTTTGAAGAAAATCAAGGTATTCTTTGTTTTGGTCTCCAATTAGCGACTGGGTTATTTTCTGCCATTGGACCAGAACTTTATCGGGCATTTTATTCTCCAAAAACGCAGCAACCGTAGTAATGAACAATTCAAAATGCGGCTGAACACTCATTTTTTCCAACAGCATTTGATTAGAAATATCTACGATAAATTTCTGCTGACTGGGAGAAAACTTACCTAACTCCCAATTTTCTTTAAAAATCCCAAAGTTTCGGTTAAGATTTTTATCGTTTGCTTTTTTAATAAACGACTCAAACTCAACAATAAATTGTGCAGGTACTGGACTAAATTGACCGCTCTGAGCAAAAAGCCGGAACGTAAAACCCAATAATATAGTAAGTAATAAACCTTTCCTCATAGAAATTTCAAAGCCTTCAACAAATAACGCACCAAGTGCATCAAATATTGAAAATATTAGCGCATCGCCTTAACAATATCGATAAAATCGCGTGCTTTCAAGGCAGCACCTCCAATTAAACCGCCGTCAATATCGGGTTGCATAAAAATAGAAGTAGCATTTTCTGGCTTTACACTGCCTCCATACAATATAGAAGTCTGATCAGCAATCTCATCGGTGTATTGAGCAGCAAGAAGTTTACGTATGTAAGCATGAATCTCTTGTGCTTGCTCTGGAGAAGCTGTTAAACCCGTACCAATAGCCCAAACCGGTTCGTATGCAATTACTACCTGAGCAAATTCTTTTCTATCCAATCCAAACAGGCCTTGGGCCACTTGCTCTTCAATTACTCTAAAATACTGTTTGCTTTCCCGTTGCTCCAAGGTCTCCCCTACACAAAACATCACTTTTAAACCATGGCGAATAACTGATTTTGCCTTGGCTGCTAACATTGCGTTGGTCTCACCAAAATATTGACGACGTTCGCTGTGGCCAATTATTGCATATTCTACACCAACCGATTTTAGCATAGGCACGGATATTTCTCCGGTAAAAGCACCTTGATCTTCATAATGTGCATTTTGAGCACTTATTGAAATTTCTGTTCCTTCCACCAATCTAACGGCAGAAGGCAGCGCCAAGAATGTAGGAGCCAGAACCACCTTCCCTTGACCACGGTATTCATCACGCACCAAACCTCTAATTTCTGTAATCAACGCCTGGCTTTCTTCCAGGGACTTATGCATTTTCCAATTTCCTGCTACAATTTTCTGCCTCATATATGGTTACAAAAAAACAATCCAAATTTCGCCCAATCAAACGAAGATATCAACGGAATGTTCACCAAAACGTAACCGTCAAACTAAGAAATTTTAAACAAAATCAGGTCTCCCGTTTTATTATCGAGAACGCTCAAGTACTTCTTCAACCCACGACATGGCCAATTCTAACTGCTGTTGCCTGTCTAAATCGGAATTATCCAAAACTCGGTAATCTTTGGTAAGAGTTAATGGTGAATCTTGCCGAGAAGAATCAATAGCATCTCTATGGCTTAAATTAGCCAGTACCTCAGCTTCTGATACCCTATCCCCTTTTGCTACTAATTCTTTCCATCGGCGGTTAGCTCTTATTTCAGGTCTAGCCGTCATAAAAATCTTTAATTCTGCATCCGGAAATACCACTGTTCCAATATCTCTACCATCCATTACCACTCCTTTATTGGCTCCAATTTGCTGCTGCATAGCCACTAATTTTTTTCTCACGGGCGACAATGCCGCTACTTCGCTAACTCGATCGGCAACGCGCATTTCTCTAATTTCTTTTTCTACAGAAACACCGTTCAACAAAACTTCTTGCAATCCTTCGGCTGTAATGGAAAAATCAATTGTAATGCGATTTAGGGCTTCTTCCACCGAATCGATGGAGGAAATATCCACCTCATTTTCAATAAAATACAAGGTTACACTTCGGTACATAGCACCGGTATCGATAAAACGATAACCCAATAATTGCGCCAACGATTTCGCTATTGTTCCTTTTCCGCAGCTGCTGTAGCCGTCAATTGCAATGTTTATCTTCACCAACTTATTTTCTAACAAACCGATTTGTATTCAATATAAACGTAAAGACATTGGAATTATATCCTGGGAAATAGCTTGCCGAAGAATAGGTTACATCGCATCGCAAGAATTTAAATTTCAATCCCCATCCAAAACCAGCTGTGCCACGGAAATAATTGTTATTCATTTCTTTACGTCGTTGATCGTTGTAACCAAACAGGAACGACAAATTCTTACCCATTGCCATTTCCATTCCCACGGCTATATGTCGGGCCAGTTTCTCTCCAAATCCCGCTTCTTCCACAACCACGGGATTACCGCTAAGATCCACCTGGCCCGTACTTCCGGTAAATTGATTGTAGGTAAGATCCCATCGTTGTAGATTGTGGGCAGTAATATGAAATCGGAACGGCATGTGCTTAGGGGTAAAACACACAGAATATTCAAGATTAGATCCAAGACTTTCGCGGGGTGCATTCCGGTAGGTAATCAACTGCATTCCCAAATTTCGCGCTAGCAAAGAAGTTGTGATGGTAGAATCTTTATTTACATAAGTAGCACCCAATGTTAGGTGTATACCATTAGAAACATAGGGACCTAAAATAGAATAAACCATCCCCGCTTGGGCTCCAACATACCAATTTTTATTCAAGGGTTTCGCAGCGATTAGGGAAATATTGGTTTCGTTGGCCGATATGCTGGGAAGGCTATTACCGCCGTCATCAAAAGACAACATAGAACCGTAATCGATATACTGAGCAGACAATGCTACGGTTGGTTTTGATTCACGAACCGAATCGTTCGCTATAGCATGACCGGTATGCCAAGCAAACAATGCATTTGCTGTGCGAATAGTTGGCAACAACGATCCTGCGGAAAAAGCGGAATTCGTATGATGCCCGCTTCGCAACAGTGCTGGGTTTGAGCTTGCTTGCATGGGGTCTGGAGAATGTTGGGAACTCATGTACCCACCCCAAGCCAAAGCTCGAGCGTGCATAGGCGTTCTGAGGATAGAAAAAACACCATTACCTCCGATTTGAGCGTGCATTGCTCCAGAGATACCAAATAAAAATCCAACTATCGTTAGCCTAAGCATTTTCAACAAAATTAACGTGAGCAAGCAGATTAACCGCAAAATTTAAACGAAATTTGCAGCAAAATGTTGCAAAACCTGTTTTACAATCTCAGCGAAGTACCCCGTCATGATGGCCTTGTGATTACCCAAGGCACCTTTGATGGAGTGCATTGCGGACATCAAACAGTATTAAAACAAGTGGTTGCAACCGCAAAGTTGCAACAGAAAAAAAGCCTATTGCTTACTTTTCATCCGCACCCGCGATTGGTAGTTAACCCCAACGATCAGTCGCTTAGAACATTGCAATCCATTGAAGAAAAAGCCAAAGCCGTATTTGCATTGGGCATCGATTACGTTCTGGTTTTGCCTTTTACCGAAGAAATTAGCAGAAAATCACCGGCAGATTTTGTCCAAGATATTTTGGTAAATGGCTTAGGCGTTTCCACGATGGTGGTG
>JACCDW011366273.1_pt1 | contig 10758 bp, 17 predicted proteins | sample 7449781 | NCBI WGS metagenome assembly JACCDW01 (sample SAMN15323449, study PRJNA562643) | freshwater metagenome | isolation source: river surface water | place: USA:Blue River Watershed | collected 2017-08-18
TCTTACTGGCAATTTCATAACTAACTAAACGGTTGTTCTTTGCTTGATATTGTGCCCAAGCATTGTTAGCACCTAGCGTATTATTAAGCACAGTTGAACTTAACTTACCACCATACCATGAATTTACTGCTAGGAATAAAGCAAATATAGAAATAACCATACCTGCTTTGTCTTTGATTTTTGCTTCACGCTCACTACGGCTACCTGGTGCTGGCTTTGGTGCATCAGGGTCTTTTGCTTCCTTTGTGAACATTTTCAAAACTGTGTCTACTACATTAGCCATCTGCGCTCCTTTCAAAAAATTATTTCACACTGTCAAAATTTTGTTTTTGGTCGTTATACCATTTAATCCAAGCATCTACTTTTACACGACATTCATAGTAGGTGCTGTAATTTACTACAACTACGTCAAGCAATTTGCTTAATTCTTGTGTTTCTTTTGCTGCTTCTTTTAATTCAGGACAGGCCTGCATAATTTCTGGAATAGCTTCTGGAAAGTTTCTTTTGACCGGAGCAGTTCCCAAGCAACCAGTTAACAAAAGAGTAGGAATTAGTAGGAGAATAGTTTTCATTTAGCTTCCCCCGGTTTAACATTCTTTGCCGCAGCGTTGTGTAAATCTATAGCTTCAGGTGCAACTCTGCAATCTTTGTCAATAATTTTTTCAACTTCTTTGATTTTTTCTTGTATCACATACTGCGTGTCTTTTACAGTCTTGACTTTATCAACATATACTTTTTGTATCACTGTATTGACTTCTTTGCTTTTTGTTTCTGATGCACGAACTTTTTCTTCAAGTTCTGCTACCTTGGCACGCCACTCCATTTCAACTGAGTATCCTCCTTTGAAATAGATACCAGCAACTAAAAGAACTGCGCTGATTACTTGTAATATCAAGTAGTAGGGAGAAAGTGCTGGGAACCAGCGCAGGATTTTGTGTAAAACAAAAAAGAATAAAAAGGAACCAACCGCACCAGCGATCAGGATAGCATTGATAACATAGATAAGAAAACTATCTGGTATAAATGCTAGCATCCACATATTAGGCTGCTCCGAAAATGTGTAGTGCGTGATTATAGTGTTTGATGCGATCTTCTAAACCAATAGTGCCACCATTGATACGTTTAGTCAATGTAAGGATATCACCTTTGTCTGCCCATTGGTTAAGATTATTTTGTTCCCAAAAGAAACAAGCTGACTGAACAGCGCCTTCAAACGTTTCTAAATATTCGCTAGCTTCATCTAAAGGAATGTCAAGCGATGCTGCAAAAAATGTGTAATTGTCTTTACCAGTTAATTGGATTAACCCTCTACCACAAAATTTGTAACCATCGCCTGATTCTTCTGGGCCGTTGCCCATACGTCCACCGTATACACGATTGGCAATTTTTTCTGGTTTGTTAGCATACTGTGCCGCTAGTTCGTCTGTAGGGAAGTATTTAGGAAATACCTTACGTAGACTAGCTGCCTTGTAATTTAAGTTTTCTTTTAAGAAAATGAATCCGCCACTTTCGTGTGCGCACTGTGCTAGGAATGCTGCCACACGTTGTGGAGTATTGATTTCATATTCTGGAAGTATTTCTGACAGCGCACTGAACCAATGATCGATATATGGATTCTTAGGAATCATGTCTTTTAGTTGTGCTCTTGTGAAATCAAATGTAAATCCCATTATTATATCCTTTGTAATAACATAGCTGTATCACCATTGGTGAATAACAGTTTATCTCCAAACTTGTTAATATCGTAATCACCTAACACTTTAGTAAGCCAAAAAGTTTCAGCTGATGATTCTGGATCAAGTGATGGAGCCCCTTCTACAATTGCCTGTGGATCATTTTCATTTAACCAGCGTAATTGTATTCTTTGATCAAACGGTTTGTGAATAGTAATAACATTGCCTTCTAGGGTTAAGTCATCCATTAGTGTTTTATTAAAAAATCTTTTTACAGATTCAGTTCGTAGATTATTCATTAACCCATCATACGCACCCGGAGTCATTGGAATTACTTTTTTAATAGTATCTTCTGCTAAATCGTGTTCTGATTTTTGTTTATGATATTTGAATTTAAAATTATCTATACCTGTTAATTTTCTAACACCATAAACTAAGTCTTTAATTTCTTCTGATAGCTTAGGAGTTCTTGACAGCTCGACAAAGACAGCATATTCACCGTTGGTATTTTCACCAGAGCTGACATCAGCATCTAATACAAACGGATATCCTTTTTCTATAAACTCCATTAGGTCTTTAGCAGGGCTTCTATCTTTAACTTGAAAGCTGACCACACATACGTCACGGTCCTCGCCCATCTTTGATTTAAAGGTATCGATCTCAATTTTGTTATGGACTAGTTCAACCAAGTCCATGGATCTTAGACCTTCATTAAGCTGCTGGTTGTTCTGCATTTGCCATTTCCTGTGCTTGTTGGTCTGCTGGGTTAACATCAGCGTTAACTGCTCCATTTAAGTTGATAATATCTTCAACTTTGTTTTTATCTAATTCTGTGTAACCTCGATTAATGTCGGACATTAATTTTTTTGGCATAGCAATTTTCACCATCCATACAGGAACTAGATCAATTTTTCCTTTGCGTGTGCCAGGACGAATATCGTCTGGCGTCTTAATTCTTCTTACCTTAGACAACTTAGCTTCAGCTATCTTTACTTTACAACCGTAGTCGATTAATCGAAGGCCGCCCTTAGGTTCCGGCATTTTATCTTCCGGCCACATAAATGTGCATTCTACAAAGTAACGAGATTCTTTAGGACCTTCTACAAGCTCTCCGTCTATCCAGTTATCAAACACGTAAACGTCAAGTTCGTCGATTACACGTTCAAAATCCTTAAGTAAACTTAGGCTGTTATTAGAACCGTAGATCTGTTCTATATTTTGTATGATATCTTTAATGTCTGCCATAACTTCTCCCATTTGTATTTATCGCGAAAATTTAAACATAACACATATTATTTTGCATCTGACATTAAATACTTTTGTGTTCGGACACGGACACTACGGTTTTAGGGTCCGTGCCTAACATATAAGAAGGAGGGCTAACCTTATATGAAGCGTAAAAGAGCGCAGCAAGCAGCAGTTTTACAACCAAACGTAATAAACATCAATCAGCGTTTAGATGACAAGCGCAAGCGAGTCCAGATATATCCAAAGAATCTTAGCCAAGAAAGCTACCTACTCAAACTCAACGATCCCAACAAAATGATAGTTTTTGCCATCGGGCCTGCGGGCACCGGTAAAACTATGTTGGCCGTGCAATGGGCAATTGATCAGTTAAAGTATGGGGACATTGATAAAATTGTTATTACAAGACCTGCTGTGAGCGTAGATGAACAGCATGGCTTTTTACCCGGGGATCTTAATCAAAAAATGGAACCTTGGACTAAGCCAATAATGGATGTGTTTTCAGACAATTATAATGCTAGAGAAATTACAAACATGATAACAGAGGGGGTGATTGAAGTTAGCCCTCTAGCATATATGAGAGGAAGAACATTTAAAAATGCTGTAGTTATTGCAGATGAAATGCAAAATGCCACACCGTCACAGATGAAGATGTTACTAACACGTTTAGGACAGAAAAGCAAGATGGTAGTCACGGGGGACCTACAACAAGCTGATCGTCCTAGTAATAACGGACTGTTAGAGTTCTTAGGACTCTTTAAAGATTTTAAAAATAATCGTTATGTGGATGTCTGCCACTTCACCGTAGGTGATGTTGAAAGACATGAAGCTGTAAAGGAGATATTAGCAATTTACAAAGACGTTTAAAAAAAGGGCTCTTAGGAGCCCTTTTCTATTTGTTCTACCTTGATTCCGGATTTTTCCAGAAACGTGATACCACTAGTATCCCTGTAAGCGTTCCTATATAAAACACTACCAATACCGCTTTGGTAGATAAGTTTGGCACAGTCCAAACATGGAGCATGGGTGATAAACATAGTAGCACCCAAACCAGATTCGTTAGACTTAGCCAGTTTGGCAATTGCATTTGTTTCAGCATGTAACACCTCTGGTTTAGTTTTTAAACAATATCTGCGAGTGTGTGTCCAAATTGTATCATCACTTAATTGTTCATGCACTTCTTCTTCAAACGGCCATCGATCTTCAATCTCGTCAGGATTTAGCCATCCGCCCGCATCGCTGCTCATGTAGTCCTTGTCCTCACAGTTGTTATCCCAACCGGCCGGCATACCATTGTAGCCAATTGAAATAACGCGATCATCTTTAACCACAATGGCACCTACATGTAATCTACGTGCATGACTTAGTTCCGCAAATATCTCTGCGGTTTTCATATAGGCTTCTTTTAGCTTTAACTTCATATTAATTTTGAAAGTCTTACCAGCGTTGCTGCTAAGTTGATTTCTGGATCAACAATTAATGTATGATCTACAAGACCTTGTTTGATAATAACTATGGCCTTGTCTTGATTTTCTTCTGATCCAAAAATATCAAGATTATTATACAACCAAATAAAAACTTCTTCCATTTCTTCTGCACGTAGTTTACCGCATAGCATTTTACGTGCTTCGGTAATTTTACCTGCTTTGAACAACCCAATCATATCAAACTTCCAGTCAGCAGCGCCAGAGTCGCCTTGATTAGGAGGATTAAGTTTTCCGTCTTGACTGTTTTGTTGAACTAGTTGAATACATTTACGTAGATCTGGATATGCTACCTTAACATAACTGTCTAGTGTGTCGAGATCAAACTCTACAGCTTCCTCGACCAAAACAGTAGCGACACGAGCAGTAAACTCAGTGAGATCAGTCCGTTCAACATGAAATCCTTGACATCTAGAATGGATGGCAGGAATAATCCTATTAGGATAGTTACAAGTAAGAATAAATCTAGCGGTTGCATGATATTCTTCCATAACACCACGTAGAGCGGCCTGTGCATTGGGTGACAAGTAGTCTGCTTCATCTAGTAACACCACCTTAAAAGGTCCAAACGGAATCATTTGAACAAAGTTAGTAATCTTATCACGGACATCATCTACAGAGTTTGTGCGTGATGCATTAATCTCTAGAACATCGTAATCTTCAATGCCTAGTTCGCTAATCAGTATCTTGGCCAATGTAGTTTTGCCAATTCCAGCACTGCCGCTTAATAGTAGATGAGGAATGCTTTTATCTTTAACCCATGTTTCTACTTGTTTGCGTTGATGTGCATCTCTAAATACATAACCATCAATTGTCTTTGGACGATACTTCTCTACCCATAATTCTTTCATTTTCTTCCTCTGTGTCGTTGGCCCATTCGCCTTCTATAATATAGCAGGGTTCTGGAGGTTCGTGATACTCTTCATCTTGCATCTTTCAAACCTTTATTAATTTCGGCAGCAATTACTCGCTGCCTTAATTCGCTGGTTGAGAAATTGTGTTCACGCTTATTGAAATAAAATTCAATGCCGCGATTCATACATTCATATCTACCAGTAAAATCTTCGTGTTCGTATTCCTGTCCTAGTATTCTAACATTTATAGGATAAGAAAGCAAGATGTTTACAAGATCATCTTCTGTTTCGTAGACAAGAACTTCGTCAACATATTTGCAGGCTTTGAGCTGTTCGTAGCGTTCAAATACACTTTGAACAGGTTTGTTTTTAATACCAGGTCGATCGATTGTAGGATCTGTTTGTAAGCCTACAATCAAATGATCGCATTTGGTCTTTGCTTCTTTAAGCATCATGATATGACCTGCGTGGAACAGATCAAAGGTTGAACAGGTAAAGCCTACTTTCATTTTTTCTCCACAAACTCTTTAAGACTCGGAGGAACCCAACCCATAGGTTTAAGAACCTTACCATCCTCACGTTTGCGAACTTTACCAGTATTCTTGTCAATCTTAGCAAAGTTAGTTTTCATAACTTCTTTCCAAGCACCTTCGCCGTCGGCGCCCATGCTGTGAATAGCACCGATAGTAACAACTAAAATATCTGTAAGTGCATCGAGTATTTCAACAGAATCGCAATTAGCAATAGCTGTTTTAAGCTCATCGTTGTATTCTTCGTCGATTAGGTTAACATATAAGTTGAACTGCTCTTGATTCCAGCCTTCTACTGTTTGATCACAGGCTGTCATAAATTTCGCTTGATCGCGAAACGGATTAGTCATAGTATCTCCTTAAGACTTTAATATCTTAATGATACGCTTTTGTTCTTGTTCTGTCAACCACTCCTGCTCCATTTCGCCAAAGTCTGGAGATTCTTTTAGAGCTTGATCAATTAGTTCTTTGAGTTGGTATAGATCTTTTTTAATTTCAAAGGTAATAAAGCCCGTATTATACGGGCTTGCACATTCTCGAGCCATTGAATGAACTTGCCGATGTATATCAACAACGTCCCAGTTTTGTTTAAAACCCATTATACGCTGTCCGGAATGTAATCGTCTGCAAATGAAGGTTCTTGATCGCTAACGGCCATTATGCAATTAACGTCTACTTTTTGAATTACTTTTTCGCCGGCGCCGTCGTCAATTTTGATTCCTCTAGTCCATCGACCGTGTTCTACAAGAATCCACTGCCCAACATTAACATCTTTTTGTTCAGGACCGATAGCATAAACTTTACCCCATCTTGGACGAACACCATGAGATTTACCATTATCGCTTCTTAGTATAATCCCGCTAGTGGTTTTGATTTCATCAAAATTCATTTCCGTAATGATTACATCGTCGTGCAGGGCTCGTATTTTGATTTGATGCGGTAATAGATTCATCTTATTTCTTTCTCGTTACTAGTTCTTCTTGAATAGCTCTTGGATTATTTTTATAATAATCTTGTAGAATCTGTTCTCTAGTTCTAACAATCTTGCCGCCTTGTCCTAATTCGTCGCCGCGAGCATTTACTTTTAAATTTCCAACTGCTGGTAACGTTTCGTTTTTAAGAGATAGTTTTTCCATGTCAATCTCTTTACCTCTAACGCTGGTATATACTTTACCCATTTTATATCTCCTTGAAGAATTCTTCTATTGGTAGTTTATATTTAACACTGTCAATCTTATGTATCCCTATCAAATAGAGCACATAGCTAGATACGGAACTTCCCCTACCTACTCCCCAAACTACATTATTTTTTCTTAGTATGTCAACTATATATTTTACAGTTTTTAACACAGGAATCATATTATGTTTTTTATACAGTGATATTTCTTTGTGTAATCTATCGTAGTTTTCTTTCGGACAGCGGTCAATTAAAAATCCTTCGATGTCCATATGTTGGTAATCGTGGGGAATAAACCACTTGGTTGAATCTACTTGATTTTTAGGTCTGGGGTAATTTAATCGTTCTTGATCTAATCTATTAAAATATTTAGATAAGTCGTCGTTGGTTTGACAGAAATCTAATATATCAGGGCCGTGATTAATTATGCCTTGTATTAGTTCTTGCTCAGAGTTAAATTTATTCCACATTGATCAGTTGATCCAAGTCGCCATCCAAATTGTCCTTCATCTTCGCCATATGACGTTTTCGAAGTTCTTCTTTGTATATTGTAACAAAAGTAGCGAGTTGTGTCAACAGTTCTGGCTTGCCCAGACGGTATGCTTGAAAGTATTTTTTGTTCAATTCTAAAAGACGCTGTTCAACTTCAGCGTCTTTGAGATCTGATAAATCACCTTCGAAAGGATGAAACATTAACTGAATTGTCCTATGTATCTCATAAAGATTATTTCTTGACTGTGTCGCCACACTTCAATAATAACAGGATTTGTAGCTGAAGTCAATGTCAATATTGGACTTCCTGATGCATATCCAGGAAAGCCGTTTGATTTAATAACTGTTCCGCCTGAGGTAGAAAAACCAGCAGTTCTTGAAGAACCATCACTGTAAAGTTCCAAAGTGACTTTGCCTATTCCGATTGGAGAAGGTTCTGCCGTAAAGACCGGATCGCCTGGAAAGTTTAAAAAGTCAAATGTAACGTTTGCACCAACAGTGTAGATTTGATATGCGCCTTGTTCAAAATCAATAGTTGTTGGACTAGCAGTTATAGAACCACCATTCCATTTTTGTTCTCTATTATTTTGAAATAGAGCATTACTGATTTTGAATAAACCAAAATCATTATCTAAATTAGTTTTAGCTGTGTTGGTTTGTAAATCTGTAATTTCGTCTTTGGCGCTTCTTAGACTGGTTTTGATTGTGTCAAAATTGTCACGAAACACCTGTGTGTCGTTGTCCTCTCCTGCTACAGGAAAGTTTTCATTAATGCTTAGATAGTTAATATTGCTGGTCACGGTAATTTTTCTCCACGTTGCGGAAACGCAAGGTATTTATCCTCTATTTCTCCGTCTAAAATATCTATGATGTATCGATCTGCTTCAAAATCAATTGTTTTAAAATCAAATCCTGATGCTTTAATTCGAGCTATAACAGCATCGGATTTTCCTGGATTAGCATAGCACAATGTTAGTGCTTTGACAAATCCTGTTTCGGAAGTAGCTTGATCTTGTATACTGCGCATCCATAGAGGCAAAAACTCTCGATCTCTATCCCCTACACTTCTTATTCTACTTCTCATATTTTTAATAGAATTTGGAAACACTCGTTGGTGATCTGAGTCACTTACCAACGGAATATCGCTGCTTACTTTAATAGCATCATAGCTAATTAATACTTTGCTTTTTATATTGTTTGGTAATTCTATGGTTTGGCTAATACTTTTTCCATCCCTATCGTATGGATCTACTATTTCTACATAGATTACTTCGTAAATTGTTTCTTGTGTTATAGGATCTTTGGCTTTGGCAGATTTAACATTACCAAATAACAATCTCTTTCTATAATGATTTCTGCTCATAGCCTGAACATATTTCACAGCCTCTGTGCTTTCGACGCCGGCAAATACCAACATCTTAAGATCAGTTTGTATTCCAAAGTTTGCATCACCGTAACGATATATGTCGTCCGGAGTAAAGATAGTAACGTCTGTGATAAAATTATACCAAACTAATCTCTTTTGTTTGTTTTGTAAAGATTTTACATACAAGTTTGCATATGTTTTGGTATTGTCGGCAATTACTGTTATTGTAAATGTTTTAGTGGACTCTGAGAAATTTGCAGAATCTCTAGCTTTAACAGTGAATGTATAAACTTTATCGAAGGATGTAGTCGCACCGTCAAATGAAGTATTAAATGATCTAGATCCAGTTGAGTCGATTAAACTTGAATCGTGATCAAAAAATCTAGTTAACCCTAATCCATTCGAATCTGCAAATTGTTTAACCTTACCTTCGATCAAGCCTGTAGGTAATAATTCTAAGCCAGGGGGTAATGTTCCTGACACAAACTCGTAGACTACCTTTCCGCCGTATAGTAAACTTTCTGCTTCAACATAAAGTGTGCTAGATTGATTAGGTTTAATAGTGCCTCGATCACTTGTAGTAATCCAATTAATAGCACTTTCAATTTCGCCTATAATTTCTATAGTAAATGTTTTGGCAGCACTAGTAGTTCCTTTGGTCCAAAATGTAGAAGATTCGTCGGGAATCTTATTTCTATTAGCCTCTGTGCAAATAAAAATTTCATTCAAATAACTTACAGCATCGTTGACAAAATAGTTTGAAGTTGAACTCCAGCTGTTTTTCCATACGTAATTTACGTTGGCCAACTGCACAGGAAAATTCACCGCCAACATAGTAAACTTGTAGGTCTGTGATAGTCTTGCCTGATAAGGAACTTTTCCAGCTACTTCTCCAGTGACTGCATCCAATTCTAACCCAGGTGGCAGTTCGCTGACAGTGTTATCTGGATTGGTTGGTAATTTAATATAAGTGATTGTTCCAGATAGCGACGGTGGATCGTAAACGTCGAGGTATACTGTTAGATAGTTGTTGGCTCTATATCTTCCTAGATCACTAGCAGTGATCCACAACGGAACTCGATATGCCGAGGCGTCTGCTTGGAATAGGTTAGTGTCAACTTGTAAGATGCTGTTGTCTGCTTGTAGAAATTCTTCAGTGACTACATAAATTTTAAAAAGTCTGTTAACAGTATTGATACCGTCTGTGACTGACACAGCAAATGTGTAAATTCTACTTAGACGTCTTGGTCCTCTGCTGCCTTCTGAATAGTCAAAAGTCTGTGTATCATAAAAGTAACTGTCAAAACCGTTGGATCTAGCTTCAACGATATCTAAGGGTGCTATATCAAATGCACCTGTGTCGTAGGCACCATTGTAGGTGTTGCTGTATTCAACGGTGAAAATTGGATCTGTAAAACCAGATATCACTCCGTCTGTGCTAAGACTCAGCCCCGGTGGAAGTTCTCCACCTGTGGGGGTGAGATAAAATGTTAACGTTTCGCCAGCATTTAAATCTGGATCGTATACATCCAGTGCAAAATTAACGTAGCTATTATCTAAAACAAAATATGCATCACCGGAACCAATGTTAAGGAACCCTTCTCGGGTCATCCACTGAGGAACATCTGATCCGTCAACCGAAATAGCAAAAGTTCTATCTTCAATATCAACACCGTCAGAAGCACGTATAACAAATCTGCTTTCTGTATATTTTCTAACTTCTACAGGAGAACCGATAATTCGATTTCCCTGTAATCTCAATCCTCTTGGAAGACTACCAGTAATAACTGAATAGGTAATTGGATTAGCTGTATTTGTAGATGCAGATATCGTGATATTTTGTATCACACGTTCAGTGATAATTCCTAGGCTTCCTGCTGGTGTTAGCCAAGTAATAGCCATCTAGCCGCTCCTTAAACGATACTACCGCAATCTAA
>JACCDW011577405.1_pt1 | contig 10758 bp, 12 predicted proteins | sample 7449781 | NCBI WGS metagenome assembly JACCDW01 (sample SAMN15323449, study PRJNA562643) | freshwater metagenome | isolation source: river surface water | place: USA:Blue River Watershed | collected 2017-08-18
CTAACTCTATAATAGTTGTTTTTACGTTGTGGTATCATTTTTGTTTTCTCTAAACCACTTACCAAAATGTACACAATGATCTTCGTATCGATTCATTGCCTTCATTAACGGAAAATAATTTCCTCTTTGAACTTCAGCCGCGGCTACATCTTCTTTGAACACCTGCTCTAGTGTTTCAAAAATAAAGCGTCTTTCAGGAGTCACTGAATCTTCGTAATAAAATTGAGTTATCCAATCGAACCCATATTCTGATTCTATGTTATGTGGAACCACAGTATTAACCATAACCATTCCGGGATTGCCATACTCAACGAATGTAAATGGAAAAACATAAAGCCACCATCCAGTGGGATGATTTTGTAAGATCCATCCGTCGCCTTGTTCCATTATAATGTCTTCTACATTGATTTGTTGCGCTAAAAAAGGGTGTATGCCATTTTTGTAGACATGCAATAGATCAGCTTCTGCATCCATGAGCCATAGCCAACTACCTTTACTAGTTCCTTTGAACGAATGACTGTATTTTAAATTAGTTTCTTTTGCTAAGTCATCTACCCAATGGTGGGCTGGCTCTACAAAGTTCTTAAAGATCAATCCAGACCTGCCAATCTCAGCCTGGCCACAAGACAATTTTTTAGTATTGTTAATTGGAATACCGTGTCGGTCCCACTTAAAGTCGTGAAATTTACAATGTATTTCTTCTACGTGTGTTCCCGGATCTGCGAGAGGATACATTCTGTGAGGACAAAATCTATGAAATAGATTCGCAGTTCCGATTCCTTTGTTAAGAATATACTCAGGAACAACAAAGTTTCCATTTTCTATTGAAGAAATATGAGCAAAGATTTTTGGAGGATTCGTAAACATGTGACCTAGTTAAGTGTGTATATAAATATTGCCATGTATGCTATTTACTTGAATGATATAGAACGATTCATCGCTCTTGAAAAAGATCTTTGGATTGCACACGAGTCCTCAAAATTACTATCTTCAAAATTATCTATTTGTATTTGTGACATAGGTGATACAGAATTAACTAATGATAACTGTTTTCAGTGGACTTTGTCAACTCCAGAATTGCCGGCTTCAATACAATATCCTAAATTGGTTATGCCTACTAATGCTAAACTAGAATTTGTTGGGGATCCTATAGGAACCAATATGGAAATTTTTAAATCGCATCAGAAGTTTTGTCTACTAGTTTTGAAAATAGTAAAGGCTGCAAAAATGACTGATGCTATACTAAACACCGGCGACCGAAAATACTTTCAATCATTACTTTCGTTTAACGATGTAGAGTCTACTTCAGACGATTCGGGGATACCGGACGGATTTTTATATTCCATCGAACGTATTTTATATCTGCAAACTACAGAAAAAGATGTTTTGATTCAAATTGAAAATATGTTTAACAATTCGTCTAGTATATTTCCTAGAAACTTAGCACAGTATAAATCAGTTTTTTACAAATATCTAAATGTATAAATTTTATTATAAACAAGTAGCTCCAAATTTTAGAAGTTTTTCTAAATTACTAGGTAGCGCAGTAAACGATTTACCAGCCGGCGGCAGATTTTATTTTAATCTTGCTAGGGCTACGGGTATGGAATCTTATATTTTTAGAAATGGTATATGGAGTGATCCTTTTGAAACTTCAATAGAGCCTCAATTCTCTATGCCTTCCTACAATTCAAACTTTAATTTAAGTTTTTCAGAAGTTTCTGATTTACGTGCAGCAGATATAAAAGAATTAATCAACAGTACTGACCGCCCAATTATGATACAATGGTCCGGAGGAATCGACAGTACTGTAGCAATTGTGTCCTTGATAAAAAATTTAACAAAACAAGAATTAGAAAGAATTACAGTGTCTATGAGCGGAGATACCGCTCTAGAAAATCCTCACTTCTTTAATAAGTTTATCAAAGACAAGATCAAGATAGTCGATTCCGAAAGTCTATTATACAATGATTATAAAGAAAAATATAATGCATACTGTATATGTGCAGATACAGGAGATTGCATCTTTGGTGCCGAACTAGGTAATAAACTATATCCTAGAATGAAGTTTATACAAGACGACATCGATACGCTTTATCAAAGTGTTAGCTCTAAAGACGTAGAATATTCAGTTTATAAAGATATTATTATACAACATTTCAATAATAATCTAAAAAATTCTGTAGCAACTTTAAAACAACAACTAGTATTAGATAAAAGCATAGGAGAATTTTTGCCGGGAGATGAAACATTTGGCGAAATGTTTTATGAAAAAATTGTTAAGAATGTTAATACTAGCAATGTTCCTATACACAGTTTACATGATTTCTTTTGGTGGACTATTTTTAATGGCAGATATTTACATTGTGCTTTAAGAGCACCGGTCACTTATAGTATTGGTATCAATAAAGAATCATTGATCAATGATTGTGTTATACAATGGTACAATACTGACGAGTATCAGTTATGGTCAATGACAAATAACAACAACGGTGAAAAGCTAACAGGGCCAATTCAAGGACTTTATAAAACTGCGGCTAAAAATTATATATTTGAGTTTGATAAAGACGAATGGTACCATATACACAAGATTAAAATTATATCATTACCTAATATCATTAAGAGGAATTGGAGAAAAAATTATAACGACTTTGATCCCGTGTTAGGTATCGATACAAATTATAATATAATTAAAATAGGAACACCAGACGTTGACAATTATGTCATTGATCGTCTGGTGCAATTTAAAATAGATTGGTGTTAATTCTGTTTAATTTCTGTTTTATATTTTTCTCTAAATGATTTTAACAGCGTAACACTAGAATTATAATGTGTCTTAGCATCCTGTTTAAAAAAGACAGGACTGATAAAATCCCCTAGTTCAAATAATTTACCCTTACCTAAACTCAACGTAGCCTTTTGAAAGATCGCTGCAATATCTTCTTGAGTTTCCTTAGGCATTTCTTTTGACGCCATAGTAAAATGGAAGATATAAGGAGCCACAATCTTTTGTTCAGTTAGTGTTTTTATCTGAGGTAAGTCCGGATGACGTTCAGGACAACTTAGACCTAGAACCTGTAGCTTAGGATTTTTTCCAACAAACTGTTTGTAATTGATCACACGATCAACAACCATATTAACACTATTATCGTCAGAAACCATTTGAATCAAAGCATCAGCATTGCTACGATACACAATATATCGAACTGGAATATTATGTTTCTTACCAATTTCTAAACCGATCAAGTGTGCTGCGCCACCGATAGCAGGACCACCAATGGTAATTTCCTTAGGCATATTCTTTTCACTGAAATTTGTGATAACTGCCCAACAGGCACTGCCATGACTAAACACTGGTTCCAATTTATTAAGGTCAACTAATCCTCTACTCTCAGCTTCGACTACACTATTGGTAATTGTTACAACACGATTTTTTGGTTGTTCTAATGCTTCTCGAACACCAATACTCTCAAACCCACCTGGCTTAAACTCTGTAACAAATTTATATTTGTTCTGTACTTTATTTGCTTCATCGACTAGGGCAAGTATCTGCGGAGTCATACTTTGTGTAGGCCCTTGTGCATTTATTACAACTATAGTTTCTTGAGCTTGGGCTAAGCCAAAAAATAAAAATACAAATCCTGCTAATATTTTTTTCACTTTAATTCCTTTTAAAAATCTTGTCAGCTTCGTTAATAGAGTAGGTAAAGTTAAGATTGGTTAAGTCTCCCATTTGATTTTCTAAATAAAACTTTTTAAAAAATCTAGGAGGATTTTCTAAAGGTTTTCCTGTAGGTCCTTCGTAGCCAGTTAGCTTGGATTTTTCTACAATGTCTTTCCAATATTGTCTGTGCAATGTTAACCTACTAGATAACGTGCTTTCTTTACCTATTAATTTATCATCTAACAAACTTTGTATCAACGATTCTTGATAGTAGCTTGCCATGATATAGGGAGTATATTGATACCATTCTCCTATAATAGGTCTATTAATGTAATGAGCATTTAGAGAAATGAACATTTCTCTTTCGCTTAGATGCAATGACCAAGGTGACTTTTTTGTATAGTCTCCCCCAAAGTCTCTTTTCCAATAAGGTTCTCCTTCTCCGAACACCGGAATATTGTCTAAGTATTCTAACCATTTGATCCTAGATAAGGAAGCTACGTTTGGAACTAACGTTTTTTCAAATATAGCCTTGGCATCTTGTTCGTAAAACTTAGATAGATTAAAATCTATAATTTTATAAGGTATATTTAGAGCCTGACAGATTTGTATTGAAGAATTGATGTCTCGAATATTTAGATCATCTTCGTATCTAAAAATAAATGTATTATGCGCTATGCCTAAATCTTTAAAGGTGCGAACCATAACTTCACTGTCTATCCCGCCAGACAGTAGTACATCAAATGGCTCTGAGAATGAATCCCTCATAATTCGTGCGTTTTCTTTTAACGCATCGTAGTATGACATATTTTTTATGTCTTTAGGGACATTAAAATTTAGGGATAATATTGATTTGTAAGTTTGTTTTGGAGATTTTTCGATCCCGTCAAAACTAAAGGTCATCCAATTTTTATATCTTTCCATGAGGAAAATATTTATAGAGGATGACCTTCTAAAGGAAAATTAAATTTCTGTTTTTTCTTTTGGGTCAGCAGTAATGCCTACAGATGCATTATAGTTGTCAATTAATTGCTGTTGCTGAATAATTATAGAACGGCTAGCCCAATCTTCGTAGATTGCCTGAGTTTCCCAGATAAATTCTATTTCTAATGTGAGATTATTGGGCTCGGTTACTGTTCTGCTTTTCTTTCCGTGAAATTCTGTGTACATCATTTCAATTATTTGATCAGACAGTGCTTGATCGTATACTTTACCAACGTGCCAATCAACCGTCGGACTTGGTCTATGATATCTGCTTAGAACTCTGTATGCCATTTTCTTTCCTTTATTAACAAAAATTATCACAGTTATTTATCTGCATAATTAATAGTATGAATCTTAAAATAGACTCGATAGAAGCCATACCAGTTTCCATTCCGTTAAAAAAACCTATGTACATGTCTGGAAGATGCATTACCCATGCAGAAAATGTATTGGTTAAGATAGAAGCCAACGGCATAGTCGGATGGGGAGAAGCAGCATCTGCTCCTAGGATGACCGGTGACACACTGCCCGGAATGCTAGAAATAATTAATAGATTTTTAAAACCGGTGTTGATTGGTAAAAATATCGAACATTTTGAGAAGTTATCTTCTCAAATTTTAAAAACAGTCTATGGAAATACTGGAGCAAAGTCTGCTGTTAATTCTGCATTATTGGATTTGGTCAGCAGACTTAAAAATGTACCACTGTATACATTGTTAGGTATCAAACAACGAGATACTTTTAAGAGTATGCGTATATTAGGAAACAAAACTCTAGAAGAGGATGTTATAGAGGCTGCAGAAGCATATAAGAACGGAGTAGATTTCTTTAAAATAAAAGTGGGTAAGCATAATATAGTTGACGAGATTGAACAAACTTATAAAATAAGAAATGTTATAGGCAATTCTAAACTGTGTGTAGATGCTAATGCAGGCCTAGGCAAGGCAGATTTACAAACTTATATAACCGCTGTTAAGGATTCTAATCTATTATTTTTAGAGCAACCATTCGATGAGATGATAAAACTAGATTTAGATATTCCTATCTGTATGGACGAATCTATTTTTACCAAGGAGGATCTTTATTTAATTAAATCCTCCAACTCCGGCCAGGGAGTTAATTTAAAAAATATTAAATTGGGCGGACCACTTCAAGTGATAGAAGCGGCTACTGTAGCAGAACAATTGAGTTTAGAAATTAATATATCGGCTAAGGTAGCAGAAACTGGTATAGCAACTTCAACAATGTTACATTGTGCCGCAGTTAGCCCTAGTTTAAATTGGGGCCTCAGTACTACCAATCAATATCTAATTCAAGACATAATAAAAGCCCCTAACACAAATGTCTTAGAGGCTTTTGAAGTTGATGAGTATATCTTAAAGCAATTTATATACGATGTATAGTATCTGCTGTACACTTTCTTAAGATTTCGTCGCTTTCATCTGTTCTTGCCGCAGTGATAATCATCACTGCTCTTGGACTATAACTCATATTAGCAGTAGAATGAGGGACGTTAAGTGTATCAAAAATATGTACATCACCCTTACGCCATTGAGTTAATACAGAATTACCATAGACCATTACCTGACCTGGTTCGTAATCTTGTAAGAAAATAACCATCCTACACATTTTATGAGGTGCTAATGGATTGCGATGCCATAGCTTATCTACATGAGTTGAAAATAGTTGTCCTGGAAACTGAACATGCACTCGTGTACGCAATCTTTTAAATTTCCAATACTCTCCCATCTTCTGTAGAGCAGGAATATTAACCATATCTGGTTCAGGAACCATTTGCACAAAGTCTGTTTCCACACCACTGGCGATTCTATCGTACTCTTCTTGCGAGTGCAGTGGACTAATACCTCCTGGGAATCCAGGATGAGCACCTATCTTAGACAGATCATTCCAGCCAACTTCTTTAGATTTTTCAATTAGCCAAGGAAGCATTTCATCAATTGATGGATCTAATTCGAATCGACCAAGTTGATTCCACCATTCACCCTCTTCTTCTTTTTTCCATTTATCAAAATGATAACTGCTGTAATTTTCTTTGATATATTCAAAATTACTTTCATATTTGTCAGCACCCTGATATTGAAAATCGAGGGGTAACGATTTATACTTTGCTCTAGCTTCGTAGTTTTTTGGTTCCATATTATTCCTTAGTCTCGTAGCCAATGACAATTAACCAATCAACTGAATCAGTTTCATCCTCGTCGGGCACACCATTAACACCATCATAGCAATATAGTACTCGACATCTAGGCCTAGTAGCATCGTCAGGAGGAAGCACTCCAGTTTTCCAATCTCTAGGCTTGTACTTTACTTGTTCCATTATTTGATCTCTACATTATATTTTTTTAATGCTTGGGCCTGTTTATTTATGGTGTCGTATACAAAGTCAGGACCGCCTACATCTTTACTAAAATAATTCTTTTTAAATGTTTCATCGGTGTCTTTTAAATTAAGGTATTCTTTGTAAATATCACTCCACGCCTTAATTACATCGGCGTTGGTTCCTACAGGCAAACTAACAAAAAATAACTCACCATGCTGCCAACCTTTAACACGCTTTTTAATATCAACTGCACCGGGAGGGAGTAGGTCAGCATTGCCCGGAGAGAATCCAAACACTAGCACAACCTGTCCGTTATCGAGTAATGGTTTGGCTGTGGTCATTGGTACAATAGCTAAGGATAAATGTTTTCCTGCAACATCCCTGCTAGAGTCGGTGGAAGTTTTATACGGAATCGTTAGCGGCTGCGGTGCATCTAATTTCTCAGCCATCTGTTTAAGATTTAATAAACTTGCTACAGAATGCCAGCCAAACTTAATATCCTGATCGCCGGCTCGCAGGGCCTTAACAAAGTCATCATACTTTTCAAACTTACTGCCAGGATAGGTAATAATAGCATTAGTATTTCCTCCTGTTGTTGTTACAGGCTCGGCAAATTTTTTGCCAATGCGTTGTTCTGCCAACCAATGATTGCTAGTGGAGTTCAGCATTATAACCGAACCATCCTTGGGTGACTCCATTAATTCTTTAGCGGCAATGGTGCTGTTAGCACCGGGCTTGTAAACACCAACTAAGGTAATTCCTTTGCCTGCTAAGAATTTTTCAAAATGTCTATATTGTACGTCTACGATACCACCTGGACCATACGGAATAAGAAATTGTACGTTCTTCGGTATCGCCTTATATGGATCTGCGTACACAGTCGCTGACATTAAAAAACAAGTTAATAAGAAAATTATTTTTTTGATCATGATATTTTTAAATTAAATTTATACACTTATGTATTAAAAAACAAAAACAGGTTAGCTTATCGTGAGTTTAAAGATAATATAGGAAATGGTTTAGTTCGAACTGGACGAATAGATGGCATTGATAAATTTTCAAAAGAGGCTGTCAGCAACAACCTTTGATCGATGCCTTCCATTAAATTATTAAATGCTTGAGTCCAGTTATTTCTTAGAGGTTCTAATTCTTTATTTTCGTATAGCCAAAAATACCAATCGCTTCTTAACAAATTTGGTTTACCTACTTGAAAGGTATTGATGTTCCAAGAATCCTTATACAGTATTTTTTTCTGTACGTTTCCTTGTTCTTCGAATCTTTTTAACATATCTGCTGGTGTAAGCATTGTTGAATTCTCTATTAAGGATATTAATTCTTTACTATGCTTAAAACTCAAAGCTGACTGATATGCTTGCTCCAAAGCAAGTATGGGAAAGTCAGGACTCCAATAAAACGGTTCTACTTTTTCTTCTGATTTACCTTGCGGGAGTAGGGAATTTTCAAAAACAGCATCCATAAATTGAACACATATATTATTATCTTTTAATATTAAGATAGGTTTATCAATTCCAAAAATGTGTGCAGTATTTGATATATTTTTTTGAGAAATAATATTTTCTGTTTTTGGGTCTACCCACATCGCCAATGTTGCAAAACCTCCTCGATTAACATTCATTGAAAGAATTCTAGATTCGATATGCTCAACCGATGTTAAATTTTGAGTGAGATTACTTGCATAGTCTGCAATAGTTATTTTAATATCTGGCCTATTAGAAGTCAACCAGTCTAATGTTGGCTTAATAGCAAAGTCCCATTCGCTGACCGCATTTTTTGCAGATGTATCTTTTTTATTAGGCTTATAAAATTTTCCATCCCTCAAAGGCTTCGGCCATCTAACACTCACTTCGTCTAATTTAATATTGTTAGTAAGAAATGTATGCAAAATGTTATGGCTATCGGCACCCCCAGAATAGTGCAACACTAGGTGACTGTATTTGTCTCTAAGCTGTTGAGCTCTTTCTTTGTACAGGGTAGTTAGTGGAATTTTTCCTAGAAGTGTTCTATCAAAATTATCCCAAACATGATCGTGATAATAGAAATAAACAGATTCTTTAATTTGACTAGCGTATTTTAATGCATCTATTTTTGATGCAAATAATTTACGATTTACTGCCCAACAACCGTATTTGCTAGACAACAGAGGATGTGTGAAATTCATCAGGTATTTAACACCTGATGAATTTAGATTAGGCTGTAACTGATTTGATTACTGTGAATTTTAAAACAGGAGCTTCTGTCAATGGACCGCCTGTAATATTTCTTAGAGTGATTGTAACACTTCCGCTGCCGGCGTTTGCAACAACATTGTATGCACCTAATGTTCCGCCCCTAACATGGGAAACAATCACATGATCGGAAGCAGTAACAAGAGTATTAGTTAAGGTGAAAGATACATTGGTGCTTGCATTTAATGCATCAGAGAACGTGGTAATTTCTCCTGTTAGTTTGCTCAAAGTAACTCCGGTGCTCTTACTAGTACCTTGAGACACCGTACCACCAGCTCCGGTAGTATAACCGATACCGCCTGCACTTGTTAAAATCGCTTGTGTGGAAAGTATTGCACCAGTCTTATCAATAGTTATTCTCTCAGCACTTGATGTACCGTTGTGAGTTCTAATTACTAGTTTAGTCGGAACAACGTTGGTGCTAACAGTACCGTCAACAATAGCGGAGATCGAAGCTCCAATTCCGTACACCCCGAACGAAGTAAAGCCACCGAAGGCAATATCTATAATATCATCACCGTTTTGGATAGCTTGAGGCTCTTGAATAGTTCCTCTACCTCTGTAAAAACTAAAATTATTTGCATCAACATTACTATGATGTTGGCGCAATAACCATTGAACACCGTCGGGTGCGTATGAATTTGCATTAAGTCTAACTGAAGAATTTATCTGAACATATCTATCGCCGCCTAGCAATCTCAAAATTGGGTTATCAAATCCGCTGCTTTCTTGAACGTGAAAATCAATACCACCGGGCACATATCCGTCTGCAGGAGTTCCGTTAACAAAACCCTGAATATAAGCGGCCGCTCCGCCTAATGTACTATCACCGACACCACTTTGACCGTAAAAATGTATATCGCCTAGTGTTGTAAGATCGGGAGTAACAGTGTCGGATCCTACAGTGCCGATGTATCTGCGAAAGTTTAATCCAATACTTTCAGTTGTATCAGAAATTGTCACACCGTTAGCATCAACGTTTGTTACTGTTGCATCTATTCTTCTAGCGGCATCGTTATAAGTAAAACTAATTCCGGAATGTGAACCAGTTGTTAACAATGCAGCCGCAGCATCTTCAGCATCTTCTATGGAAATACCAGTTGTAGTAGCACCGCCAGCAGTTGTTCCGTCTCCTACAAATATCTGTCCTGTAGTAGTATCATAGATCAACTCGCCGGGTATAGGCGTAATTGCAAGTCGTTGTGCAGTGGTCCCTCTGCGAATCTGTAAAGGCATATTAAAACTCCTGGGGCTTTATTGTTATTATGTTATTTATGCCTTTACAGATTTTCTAAATGCCCTTTTTAAGTCAAAAAAATAGGGCTCCGGAGAGCCCTATTTTATGCTACTATATTACATAGTGGGTCCGTTGCCAGACTTAAATCCAACTACTCCACCTTCATCTGCAATGCGCTTTAACACATCTTCAAACAAAATTGGAGCAAAGTCCGGAGTTTGTTCTACGCAAACACAGTGGTAGCGTGGATCAATCTCATCGCTGTATAAGATTTCTCCTGTTTTAA
>JACCDW011640454.1_pt1 | contig 10757 bp, 11 predicted proteins | sample 7449781 | NCBI WGS metagenome assembly JACCDW01 (sample SAMN15323449, study PRJNA562643) | freshwater metagenome | isolation source: river surface water | place: USA:Blue River Watershed | collected 2017-08-18
CACCATTGCCGATTAAATTTTTTAACTCAATACTTTATCAACAACACCATACTTCTTTGCTTCTTCTGCATCCATAAAGAAGTCGCGATCAGCATCTTTTTCTATTTGTGCGATAGGTTTACCTGTATTTTCTGAGAGCATTTTATTCAAACGTTCTCGGGTTTTTAAAATATGTTTTGCGGTGATAGCATTATCAGTAGCCTGACCTTCGACTCCTCCGAGCGGCTGGTGAATCATAACTTCTGCATTAGGGAGGATGTATCGTTTACCTTTTTTACCTGCAGAGAGAATCACTGCACCCATAGATGCTGCCATGCCAACACAAACAGTCGACACATCATTTTTAATATGATTCATGGTGTCGATGATTGCGAGACCTGCGGTCACTGAACCTCCAGGAGAATTTACATAGAGAGAAATTTCTTTTTTTGAATCTTCTGATTGGAGAAAAAGTAGCTGTGCAATCACAGTGTTGGCTACAGCATCATCAATCGGTCCTGCAAGGAAAATAATATTTTCTTTGAGAAGACGAGAGTAGATATCGTACGCACGTTCACCAAGGTTTGTTTTTTCTATGACGGTAGGAATGAGTATGGACATATTTTTATATTGGTTAATAGCGAAACAATATACAAAAAGTACGAGAAGTGCAATACTGTTACACATGAGGTTACACCGTTTTTTTATTGACTCACATATCACGGAGGGTGCTACACAGTCCTTCTCTAGCACCCCTCTCGCTCATCAGATTGGGCATGTTTTTAGGTTGCACACAGGGGATTCTGTTATTTTATTTAATGGAACAGGTGTCGACTATGTGTCAGAGATAGTTTCACTCACCAAGTCTGAAATCACGTTCCACGTCTCTCGTGCTCAAGTTGTGAAACGTTACTCAGAAACCAAAGTAACCCTTGCTGTGTCTCTCATAAAGAAAGATAATTTCGAATGGATTATTCAAAAGGGAACTGAAATTGGCGTGTCTTCTTTTGTGCCTTTGCTATCTCAGAGAAGTGAAAAGAAAGGTTTCAACGCTGAACGTGCACATAAAATAATGATTGAAGCTCTCGAGCAGTGCGGACGATCTGATATGGTTTCTCTTTCTCAAGTTCAATCACTCGAAGACTTTTTACTTGAGATCAAAAAACAAAATACAGCAGTTATTGCCTTTGATGTTTCGGGCCAAGAGTTTGATATCACATCGTATAAAAAATCTCATAAAGAGATTGTTGTATGTATTGGTCCTGAGGGTGGATGGTCAGAGGGTGACATTAAACTTTTTAAAGAACACGGCGTAGTTATCGCGCGATTATCTCTACCAGTATTACGTGCAGAAACTGCTGCGATAGTTTCAGCAACTCTTTTACTTTCATAAAATAAAAACCACCTCATCGAGGTGGTTTTTATTTTTATTATTTTTGCTTTTCGAGGAATTCAAACACTGCTTGATTCATAAATATGTTTTCAAAATATGATCGAGCTCTCTCAGGTGAAACATCTTTGTGGTGTTTGAGAGCGTGTTCTACTTCATCGTCTACTTTTTTCTTGTCCGCAGAAATCTTTTCTGTCTTTGCGATATGAATGAGTGCGAGATCAAGTTTCACTCGTTTCTCTGCATCTGCCTTCCATTCTTTTTTCAAATCATCAGCACTCTTTTTTAAGTGCTTGAGGTAGTCATCAAATTTGAGACCCATACGTTCAATGTCATGTCGCATCTGCTCCGTCATACGTCCGAGTTCTGATTCTATAAGTACCTGAGGAATAACAACCTCGAGTTCAGAAGTGAGAGCATCTACGAGAGCGAGTCGTTTCTTTTCCTGTGCTTTATAAGTTTTTTCCGCGAGCATATTTTCGGTGAGTTTCTTTTTGAAGTCGGCCACGTCGGTAAAGTCTCCGAGAGTTTTTACAACGTCGTCGGTTATTTCAGGGAGCGCGTCTTCTGGTTTTTTACCCTGAGCCTGTGCAAGGTTTTTTTGGATACTTTCAATAGTTTTTTCTACCTCTTCTTTTGTTATTTCTACTTTCTCTTCTTTCTTTGAGTTTTCTTTTTTTGCAACAGATATGTAATCAAACTTCTTTACCTCAGGCACAACTGCGGTTGTGATAGTAAACTCAAGAGGATTACCTTCTGCTATTTTAGTGATGTTTACTTTGGGTTGACCGATAGCATCTATTTTTTCTGCTTCGAGGATATGTCCATATGCATGAGAAATAGCATGCTCTGCTGATTCGTGAAGAAGCGCTGCCATACCAATTTTATCTTTTACCATTTTTTCTGGAGCTGCTCCTTTACGAAAACCAGGAATAGTAACTTCTGATCGTACATGTTCGAGTGTACTTGCTATCGCCTCAGCAAATTCTTTTGCAGAAATTTCACTTTTGATCTCTATTTCGCCTGTTTCAGGGAGTTTTTTTATTGTTGCTTTGTATGAATGATGTTGTGCCATATGTGTTATGTTGTGTGCCTGCCAGTCTAGCCGTAAAGGGTACATTTGTCTATAGAAAAACCTCCCGAAGGAGGTTTTTCTAATATTGAGGTTTTGTGGGCCTTAAACCTCTATTTTAGATAGAGTCGATACCTGAGAGATCAATATTGAGGTCTGTACCGTCGAGATCAGCGTCAATTGCCGATACTTCATCTGAAGTTGATACGGGTACTACGGTTTGTGCATCATTTTGTACCACAGGAGCCTTTGCTTTGTGAGTAAAGACAAAGAAAGCACCGATAACCACAAGGAGCGCCACTATTATAAAGATAAGGGTCTTGTGTGATGAGGTATTAGTTTCTGCTGGCTGATTTTGGATTGGATCCATAAAATATGTGTTTTAGGTGATAAATACTACTGAACGCTCGCTGAAGTTGTTCCTGAGACTGATCCTTGGAGGCCTTTGAGGCTCGCAACAATAGCTGAGAGTGCTCCTTGAGCGTCTTTTATAGAAGACTGTGCAGCTTTGATAGCTGTACGGAGTGCTTCAGCGCTTTCCTTTGGTTTTTCAGATGAAATCTGCACAGAACTTACTGCAGATACTGCTGTTTTTGCTGCGTCGATTTTTGTTTGAGCGTTAGCAAGGTCTGTCTTTGCATTTGCAACGTTAGCACCTGCTGTTTCGAGCTTCGCTACACGTGTTTCTATCTTGGTTTTGATTTCAGAGAGTCTGTTTATGCCATTTGTGAGCTTTTGTGTAGATTCATTAACGATAGAAGCAAGCTTTTCTGAGGCATTTTCTTTGATTTCAGTCTTCTTTTCTTTAAGTTCTGACTTCTTTGCTTCTATTTGTGATTTGAGGTTTTCTCGTTTTTCTTCCATCATAGCTTTGGTAGCTGTAGCCATAGCTTTGACTTCACCTCTCATTTCTTCTCGCTTTTCTTTTACCTCACCTCGTATTTCTTCTCGTTTTTCTTTAATTTCACCACGTACCTCTTCTCGTTTAACCTTTATTTCGTTACGGGTTGTTGATGCGAGAGCACGTACTTCTTCTCGTTTTTCCTTCATTTCTGCACGAACAGGCATGGGACGAGTCTCTGGTCGTACTTCTGCATCCTGTGCGTGTACTGTTACCGCTCCAAGGAATGCGAGGGTAGAGACGGTAATAAATGTAGATATTTTTTTCATATATTGATTATGAGGCGGATGTTTCAAGTTTCCACCGTAGGTACTAGTATACACTAAAATAAAGTAAAAAACCGAGACAATGTCTTGGTTTTTTACTTTATTTAGGCCTCTAGTTTATGTCTGTAGTCTTTTTCGTAGCGTTCGATACTTTCTTTTACTATTTTGAGAGCTTCTTCTGGTCCTACAAATTCTTCTACAACACCTGTTCCAGATTTTTTTAATGCTTTGTAGTTTTCCCAGTAGTATTTGGTCTCAGTTTCGAAATATGCACCAAGATCTTTGTATGTCTGTATGTGCTCTACGCGTTTATCTCCTGCGAGCACTGCGATTATTTTATCGTCTACTTCGCCACCATCGATAAATCGCATTGCACCAATAACACGTGCTTCTACGAGTGCTCCTGGTACAAGAGCTTCAGTAATACCAACAATTTCTACGTCGAGAGGGTCGTTATCGAGGTCCCAGGTAGCTGGTATTGCTCCGTAGGTGAAAGGATAGGCGAGTGATGAGTATCCTACGCGGTCAAGTTTGAGTTGACCTGATTCAGTGATGAGTTCGTATTTGTTGATAGATCCTGAGGACACCTCTACCACACAGTTAATAATATTTTTCTTTTCATCTGCAAATGCAGGAAGCACATGCAAGAGATTGTACATGTATTTTGAAGGCTTTTGTTTGATGTTTGCCATACGATGTTTGTTATAGATTGAATTATTCAGTTTGAGGAGCTTCTTCTGTACTTACTGTTCCACCGGCAACAGGTCGAATATCAATTTTCCATCCAGTGAGTTTTGCTGCGAGTCGAACATTTTGACCTCCTTTTCCAATAGCGAGAGATTGTTCAGATTCTTTTACTTCAACTGTCGCTGTTTTTGCGGCTTCGTTGAGCGTTATATTGGTAGGTTTTGCAGGAGAAAGTGCATCGGTGATGAATTTCTTTGCATCATTTGACCACTCAATAATATCAATTTTTTCATTGCTAAGTTCTGAGGTAACAGTAGAAACACGTACACCACGTTGACCAACGAGAGAACCAATAGGATCTATGTGAGAGTCGTGAGAGAGCACCGCCACCTTTGATCGTGAACCTGCTTCACGTGCCACTGCTTTTATTTCAACAGTTTTGTTTGCAATTTCAGGAGCTTCTACTTCAAAAAGTTTTACGAGAAACTGTGGATGTGATCGAGAGAGTTTGAGAAATACACCACGAGGAGATTCTTCTACACGGAAGAGGTATGCACGAATACGCTCACCTTGTTTAAAGTGTTCGGTACGAATCTGTTCTTCGAAGGGGAGTATACCAGTAGCACGACCCATATCGAGGAATATTACACCGCGTTCAATGCGTTGTACGGTACCTGATACAATGTCACCTTCTCGTTTGCCGAATTCACCCAAGACAGAAACTTTTTCAGCTTCACGAATCTTTTGAATAATTACTTGTTTTGCAGTTTGAGCAGCAATACGTCCGAAATCCTCTTTAGGTTCGAGAGAAAAGAGGAGTTCTTCTCCAACAACAGCATTTTTCTTTATCATACGAGCTTCATCAAGCCAGATATGGTGTTCTGGGTTGTATCGTACACGTTCGTCTTCTACAGGGAGGTCAGGCATCTCTTCTTCTTCGGGTACTTCAATAACCTTGGTCTCATCAACCACGGTTTTTACCTGAAAGAATTCGGTTGCGCCCGTATCTACATTAAAAGTCGCTTTTACGACCTGTCCACGCTTACCGTATTCTTTTTTATAAGCAGTAGCAAGAGCCATTTCAATAGCTTCCAAGATTTTTTCTTTTGGAATACCACGCTCTTCTTCGAGCTGGCCGAGTACTGAATGAATTACTTTGAGATCGAACATCATATGATTTATGTGCTGTTTTTGAACCTTTAATAAAGAAAGTCCGCCCTCGCGGGCGAACTTACATATACATATCATATTCTCTATATCGAATATTGTCAAATAGGTGATCGGAAGGAAACACAGCCCTCATACCTCACAGGTTTTTTATATAAAAAGCACCCGTTTTGAGGCAGGTGCTTGTATTTTCTGGAATTTCCCTTTATCTGACCGGTATTTCGTTTCGGAGAATACTGAACCGAAACGTTTCGTATGTATTTTGGGGACCAAATATAACATCTTGGCCCAATACAGTGAGCTGGATGTTATAGGTTACCGTTATGATTTTTCTAGACAAGTCGCCAAAAGAGGCGGTATTTTGTGAGATTGACGAGCTGAGTACCCGTGCGATAACCCCATGATTACGGACGGTTACAGGTCCAGCTTGCGCTATTCCTGTGCCACGAGCACCGGCGGTAGAAACCTTTATGTCATTTGAAGACAGATAGGCGGTAATACTGGTTGCTTGATGGCCTGCATTCCGAATGTCTCCTTTGACGGTAAGTTTCTTCAGTGAATGCTCGTTCAGCGCTATGTTTGCACCACTAAAGTGTGCAAAACCCCTATCAACCGAAGTGGTTTCAAGTAGCAGGGAGCCATCGTAGAGATACAGTGTGCTTACAACAGCAGGTCCACCGGCTGTTGATACACGGACAGCAAGGTCCTGTATAACGGTCGCTTTATCAAAACTGGTAAAGTCGATATCAAGTAGATAGGCCTTGTCCAGTTCGTCTTGGTTTGAACCATTGGTAGCAATTATTGTCCGATGCGATTCCGGTAAAGATCCCGTAATGTCATAGAGTAATTTACCACCGTTTACAGGTTTAAATGCATGGTTTGAATCAAGCATTACCGACTGTGAAAGCCTGTTTGCATCCGTTGTCGCATCGCTCGAGTGGGTTGTTGCAAAAGGTGACGACGGTATCCACGTAACTCCATCAAAACGAACTCGGTATGATCCGCTTCCGTTCCGGGAGGCAACAAGGTCGGTGAACACGACCGTTACAGGAATAGTGACAGTGTTATTTTCTTGAATTTTGAAGTATCCGAAGGGAAGTCCGGAAGAAACAATTCCAGCAGAGGGAATTGTGAAGCTAACGGTTTTGTCACCTTGGCTTAGTGCCGTGGTGGCAATAACGAGGAATATGAGGTATTTCATAGAATAATCAGTTGGGTATGTGGAGAACGTTCTACTATAGTAGTACATATTTTTTTATAAATGTCAAAGTATTTAAGGGGTAGTTAGACAGGTAAGTGGTGTATACTAAAGAGCATGGTAAAGAAAATATATAGTGTTCTTTTTGTTCTCTTTTTTATAACTAGTGTACAGAGCGTGAGTGCTCAGGAGGTGTGTCCATCGGGCAATGAATGTTCGTGGATAGGAACAACTGACGTGACTCAATTTGGTGTAAAACCAAGTGCGAGTGCTCAAGGTTTTTGGAATGATCAAGTAACCAAAGATACGCTATGCCAGCTCTCTGGCTACGAAAGAAACCCTGGTTTTGATTGGGCTGTACGACAGGGTAAATGGAATAAGTGTAATGCTGAATACCATGTTGACTGGCGTGGTGTATGGGATAGTCATAAGTGTGGAGGTGATAGTTATGTCACTGCTGTCTACTGTACGCGAAACATCCCTGCGCCAGCGGAGCCAACACTCTCTTTTTCCGCTAATCCAACAGCGGTGACGCCTTTTGGCAAAACAACGCTCACTTGGAGTGCTCAAAACGTAACTTCATGTACGGCTTCGGGTGACTGGAGTGGTTCAAAAGGTTTTTCTGGTTCAGAAGAGACTTCAATGTTGGTATTTGGAGACAAAACTTTTACGCTCACATGTAGTGGTTCAGGGGGATCGGTGAGTAAAGATGTGAATGTGTCTCTTTATGTAGTGCCGAGTGCTCCTACTATTTCTTGGACCAGTGCTCCTGCTACGGTGAGTTCTGGTGCTGGTTATACTATTTCTGCAAAAGGTGAGGATGCTGACGGAAATCTTGTGAGTGTTGTTATAAAGAAAGCCGGTGCTTCATTTGCATCATCAGGAGCAGGTGATGGTATGAGTTCAACCGCTTCTGCACAATCTGTTGATGCCGGCCCAGCAACTATTACCTATACTGCACAAGCAACAGATGGCACTAATCGTGTATCAAGTGAGATAGAGCACACTGTTTCAGTAACTGGAATCACCATGGTGGGTGGCACTGCTGTTACTACCACAGGTGACGCGGTAACTATAGTGCCTGTAAGTGCATCTGTTTCAGTGTCACCAAGTTGTGTTGCTCCGGGAGATACTATATCTGTTTCAGGTTCTGCGAGCGGGGGATTACTCAATGGTGTATCAACTATTACATCAAATGAATTACAAAAAGATTCAAACAAAGACGGTGTGTTCGGTGTTATAGCATCACGATCTGATGCGGGTAATACCTCTGCAAATGTCTCAGTGCCGGCGGGTGAAACGAGTAATCGCTATGATTTCAAAACACGAGTGGCTTCAAACGGTTCTTTTGTAGAAAGCTCTGTTATGAGTGTAACTATAGACCCATCCTGCGGTCAGCCATCAACACTCTGCTCAGTGTTTCCGTTTTTGTGTAATTCAGTAACACCGCCAGCTACACCGGTATCAAACTCTGTATCACTCTCTGTGAATCCGAGCTGTGCTTTGCCAGGATCTACAGTGTCTTTTAGTAGTACTGCAGGAGGATCTATAACATCACATATAATCGAAAAAGACTCTAATCAGGACGGTGTGTATGGAACACTTGCGTCACTTTCCTCAGGTCCAGGAACAAAGACACATAGTGATTCTTTTTCAGAAGGAACCTATGATTTTAGGGCTGTTATAAACGGTAGTGTATATTCTTCTCCTGCGAGAATACAGGTATCTCCAAGCTGTCAGCCGAGTCAGCCACCTGCGGTTGTAGGGGGTGGTTTCCCTGGTTTCGGCGGAGGATTTGGTGGCTCAGGAGGTTCAGGGGGTTCTATAGTTACACCGCCTCCTATTGTCCGTTCATTTACCCTCACTGCTTCTCCGAGCTCTGTAAAAGTAAAATCTGTTGCGGGTTACTCAGGTTCTGTTGAACAAACTATTGATATCTCTGTAAACCCTGTGAATTTTAATAGCCCTGTTTCTATTGAAGCGACCGATATACCATCTGACCTCAAGCCTGAGTTCTCCTTTAATAACGGTCCTTTTAGCGAAAATGTAATTGCTCCTGCTACGCTTAATAGTGGAGGGCTTCAGTATATGCCGGTAAAGATTCGTTTTGCAGGTAAAGTGCCGTCGGGATCATTTACTATAGGTTTTAGAGGTACTGGAGGAAATCTCTCACAGACAACATATGTCACTTTTGATTCTCGTCCGCTCATTCCTGGGTATATAGAGATTTAGGAGAGTGGTGTATGATAAAGGGGATGAAATCGTTTTTCCTTTTTTTAGTATGTGTTCTCACGGTGTTTCTTGCACCGCAGTTTGTTTCTGCTGGAACAGCGCATAATTTGTCGGGTTACGCATGGTCTTCAAATATTGGTTGGATTAGTTTTAACTGCACCAATACGAATACTTGTGCAAGCGTTGATTACGGTGTGCATCAGAATGCGAGTGGATATTTTACGGGTAATGAAGCAGCTTCGGTACCGGGTTACGCATGGTCTCCAAATGTGGGCTGGATTCAGTTTGGTGGCTTGTCTGGTTTTCCTACAGGTTCAGGTACTTATGCACAAAATGTCCAAGTAGTGGGCGGTGAATTGCGCGGATGGGCGAGAGCTCTCTCTCATGGTGGTGGTTGGGATGGCTGGATTTCTTTTTCAGGTACCACACCAGGTTACGGTATTACACCTACGGGTAATACCTTTACCGGCTATGCATGGGGTTCAACTGTCATCGGATGGCTTACCTTTAATCCTACGCTCGGTACAGGTGTGACACGTACGGGTGGTGATCCGGCTGCATTTACCCTCGGTGCAGACGAGAACATACGTATTCAAACACTTTCAAACGGTACAGCTGATTCAGAGACAAAATATGTTTCTGTCGAGACCAATCTCGCTTTTCAGACCGCAGCAAATCCTGTAACTATTACTTTGTTGAGTTACCCTACGGTGGCAAGCACGACGTTTATGTATTCATTTGATGGAGGGTCAAATTACTATGCTGCAGGGTCTCCTTCTTTAACCAGGACAATAAACTCTCCTTACAGCCAAAGTTTGGCATTTAGAGTTCGTATCACACGGTTGAGTGGGGCAGAGTCTCTTACATCACCTGCTTCAGTGATTGTTCTCCGAGGACTTGATTCTGTGGGAGGCACATCCGCTACCAAAAACCTCACCATATCTCCGGTGTTATTTGATCCACGGTATGAAGAATTTTAATATCCATATATGAATAAAATAATTATAAGTATCATTATTGTTGTTATTGTTTGTGCGGGCCTCGGTTATTGGGCATATAGCCTCTGGAACGCGCCGGTAGTTGTTGATACAAACCCAGGGTCTATTCTCACACCAGAAGAACGTAAAAAGTTGATTGAAGATCTAGAAAAAGCGAGTGCGCCTGTGCCTACAGTTTCTGAGAGAGAAACTGTTATTAAAGATTTGGAGGCTGTTTCTGCTCCAGTGTCTGATACACGTGATGAACGAATTGAACAGTTGAAAGCTCTCGAGGCAGCAAGTGCGCGTTAATATAAAAAATATTTGATATACTTATACCTATGAAAAAAATAATCTCACTTTTTTCGCTCTTTGTTCTCATGCAGGCAACTCTCGTGTCAGCTCAGTCATGGTCAAACCCTACGGTTGCACCAACAGGCGGTAATGCATATACACCTATTAACGTTGGTACATCTGCTCAGGTTAAAGACGGTAGCTTGAGCGTAAATGCTTTTATTGCGAGCCAGAATGCTTCTTTCTCTCAAAAAGTAAATGTTATGGGTAGTTCTGACTATTCATATTCAGTAAACGTAAACGGTAGTGTGGGAGCTGGTGCATATTTCTATACTTCAGATAAGACACTAAAAACAAATATTACTCCTATTCCAGGAGCTCTTGGTCTCGTGAATAAACTTCAGGGAGTACGTTTTACGTGGAAAAAAGACGGTAAAGAGAGTATTGGTCTCATAGCTCAGGATGTAGAAAAGGTTTTTCCAGAGCTCGTTTCAACAGGTGATAATGGTATTAAATCAATTGAATACGGAAATCTCATAGCTCCTCTCATAGAAGCGGTTAAAGAACAACAGATACAGATTGAGGCTCTCAAGG